>Ga0326727_10009916_pt1 | contig 23053 bp, 24 predicted proteins | sample MB2enrmetagenome_FD_207643 | JGI IMG/M metagenome (GOLD analysis project Ga0326727, IMG submission 207643) | Lab enriched peat soil microbial communities from McLean, Ithaca, NY, United States - MB29MY | ecosystem: Environmental > Terrestrial > Soil > Wetlands > Peat | place: USA: New York...
TAGAACTCTGACAGGGAGGAAAGATTGTGAAAATACCCGAACTTCGTATTGGCAATTTAGTGGCCAAAATTCCTATTATACAAGGAGGAATGGCCGTAAGGATATCTATGGCTCCTCTCGCTGCAGCGGTTGCTGAAGAGGGAGGGATCGGAATAATTGCAGGCAGTGGTTTGCCTGTAGAGGAACTGATAGCTGAAATTCGTGAAGCACGTCGGCGAACGAAAGGAATTATCGGGGTAAACATTATGTTTGCAGTTCGGGAATTTGCTCAGTTAGTTCACGCCGCCTTAGATGAAAAAATTGACCTGTTGGTTTCCGGAGCCGGTTTTTCCAGGGACATGTTTACTTGGGGAAAGGAAAAAGGGGTCCCGGTCGTTCCGATTGTCTCCTCGGCTAAACTGGCTAAATTATCGGAAAAGCTTGGCGCAGCCGCCGTGATTGTGGAAGGGGTGGAGGCCGGCGGGCATTTAGGGACGGATCGTTCCATCCACGATATTCTTCCGGAAGTAATAGCCGCAGTCAGTATTCCGGTCATCGGTGCAGGAGGCTTCATCAATGGACATGATGTTGCTCAGGTCTTGAAAATGGGAGCAGATGGGGTACAAATAGGAACTCGGTTTGCGCTTAGTGAAGAGAGCAGTGCAGCTCCTGCTTGGAAAGAAGAAATGTTAAAGGCTACCGAAGAGGATATCATCATAATTCACAGCCCGGTTGGGATGCCGGCGCGGGGGATAAAGAACCCTTTCATTAAATTGCTCGATGAAAAAGCGGATGTCAAGTCGACGAAATGTATGGGTTGCCTCAAGCAGTGCGAGGGGAACTTTTGCATTATCAGTCGTTTAGTCATGGCGCAGCAGGGCGATGTTCAGGGGGGGCTGATATTTTCCGGGGCCGGAGTCCATAGGATTAAAGAAATTTTGTCTGTGCATGAGATTTTCGAAGAGATAAAAAAAGGAATTCTCAGTGAGAAGGAGGAATAGGTGTGCACCGTGCAGTAATTACGGGAATGGGTGTGATCTCTCCCGTGGGAAATAATCTTGAGGAATTCTGGAATAATTTGATTGAAGGTAATTCCGGAATCGGACCGGTGACGCGTTTTGATACGACCGATTTGCCCACTAAGGTTGCGGCAGAGGTCAAAAACTTCGATCCAACGGAATGGATTAATAAAAAAGAAAGCCGGCACATGGATCGTTTTGCTCAATTTGCCGTAGCAGCAGCCAAAATGGCGGTGCAAGATTCCGGATTGGATTTGGAGAAATTAGACAAAGAACGGGCCGGAGCTGTTATGGGCTGTGGGATTGGCGGTGTGATCACCTTTGAAGAACAAAAAGAGGTGCTCATGAGTAAGGGGAGCGGTCGGATCAGTCCCTTTTTTGTTCCTATGCTGATCAGCAACATGGCGGCCGGACATCTATCGATTGAGTTTGGTCTGCAAGGATCCAGTATGACGGTTGCGACAGCCTGTGCTTCGGCAACTAATGCGATTGGAGAAGCGCTGCGGATTATCCAGCGTGGAGAAGCAGATGTCGTGCTTTGCGGAGGAACAGAGGCTCCGATTACCAACCTGGCGTTCTCTGGTTTTTGTGCTATGAAGGCGATGTCTACTGAAAAGGAAAATCTAGCTCAAGCCTGTCGCCCTTTTGATAAACGGCGCACCGGTTTTGTCATGGGTGAAGGAGCCGGGGTTTTGGTCTTGGAATCCTTGGATCATGCGCTGGCCCGTGGTGCCCGGATCTATGCTGAATTGGCCGGCTATGGCAGCACGTCCGACGCCTATCATATTACGACTCCGGTACCCGGCGGAGCCGGAGCAGCTCGGGCGATGCGGCTTGCCTTACAAGATGCCGGGATAAGTACGGAGAAAGTTGATTATATTAATGCGCATGGAACCGGTACAGGGCCTAATGATGCGACGGAAACGGCCGCGATTAAAACTGTGTTCGAAAGCCATGCCACGAAGTTGGCGATCAGTTCGACCAAATCTATGACGGGGCACCTGACGGGGGCGGCCGGAGCGATTGAAGCAGTTATCTGTGCTATTGCTATCGAGCGAGGAGCGATCCCACCAACGATCAACTATGGAGAGCCGGATCCGGAATGTGATCTTGACTATGTTCCGAATAAGGCCCGAAAACAAGAAGTTAATGTGGCAATGTCTAATACCTTTGGTTTTGGTGGGCATAATGCTACTATCCTCTTAAAAAAATTTGCCTAAACCTAAAAGGTAAGGAGATCTAAAGTAATGGTCGATAAGAGCCGTAATGCGACTGCGAATTATATGAAGACTGAGGGTAAGCCCGGGCGCAAGAAATATGTCGCTGCTCCTCTGAAAAAAGAACCGGGACTTAAATTAGCCAAGCGCTTGGGACTGCAGATCCCGCCGAATCGTCTGTTTAGCACGGCTTTGACTCATCCTTCCTATGTCTTTGAAAATCCTCAGTTCGGTAAAGAGAATAACCAACGTCTGGAGTTCTTGGGTGATGCGATCTTGGACTTTGTCGTTGCGGAGTATCTGTATCTAAGTTATCCAAGTCGGTCGGAAGGAGAGCTCACCAAAATGCGGGCGGCTGTCGTCAATGAAACGACTTTGGCTCACAAAGCCCATGAAATTGAGTTGGGGCAGGAACTATTACTCGGCAAAGGGGAGCAGGTGTCCGGAGGACGTGAGCGGCCCTCCATCTTGGCAGATGCCTGGGAGGCGGTGATTGGAGCGATTTATTTGCAGTATGGACTGCAAGAGGCCCGCCGGGTTATTCTAGAGTTGCTCAAACCATGCATCGATGAAGTCGCCGAAGGAAATTACGGGGACTACAAAACCGTCTTGCAGGAAAAAGCTCAACGGGAAGAAAAAGAAGTAAACTATCAGATCCTGGAGGAAGAAGGACCAGATCATAATAAATGCTTTACGGCGGGGGTTTTCCTGGAAAAGACTTTGATGGGCAAAGGTGTTGGCCGTACCAAAAAAGAAGCAGAGCAACATGCAGCCCAACAGGTGCTAGAACAATGGGGGAGGGAGGATGATGGCTAAACCTGAGAATTTCCCGGCTTTCTTGAAGGAAATTCATATTCAGGGTTTTAAGTCGTTCGCTGATCGGGTTAAATTTGAATTAGGTCATGGTTTGAGTGTGATTGTTGGACCAAATGGGAGCGGAAAAAGCAACGTCGCTGATGCAGTGCGCTGGGTTCTGGGGGAACAAAGTGCTAAGAGCTTGCGCGGAGCAAAAATGGAAGACGTGATTTTTGCCGGAAGTACACAGCGGCGCCCCGTTGGCCTGGCAGAGGTTTCCCTTATTTTTGATAACTCTTCAGGAATTTTTCCCTTAGATTTCAGGGAAGTCACCATTACCCGAAGGGTCTATCGCGATGGTGAAGGGCAATATCTGATTAATAAAGCAGCCTGTCGGCTCAAAGATATTCAGGAACTATTTATGGACACAGGATCTGGAAAAGAAGGATTTTCGATCATTGGGCAGGGGCGGGTTGAGGAAATCTTAAACCTGAAATCGGAAGAGCGCCGATCGCTGATTGAAGAGGCGGCTGGAATTACTAAGTACCGTTTTAGAAAGCGTGAAGCCTTGAAGCGTCTTGATGCCACGATACTTAACCTTCAACGGCTCGAAGATATCGTGCGCGAGATTGAGGGACAACTGACTCCTCTGGCGGCCCAAGCCCAAGTGGCCGAACAAAGCCTTGCGCTTTCTGCTGAGCAAAAACGCCTGGAAATTCAGTGGGTTGTTCTGGATATCACCGAAGTGAAGCAAAAATTGTCAACAGCCACACAGGATCTGGAAATCCTGCAAGCCCATGTTGTGGAGGCCCAAGCTGGATTGGGGCTCCAAGAAAGTCGAACTCTGGAAGGAAAGCTTGAACTAAAAAAGTTAGACGATGAGATACAATTGAAGCAAGGGGAGGTCTTTCAGGCAGAGCAAGCGCTCAATGCCTTGAAACATGACCTAAGCCTTCGCCAGGAGCGCTTCCAACATTTTGATGAGCAAACTGCGAGGCTGACCCAAGAGATCCTTGAAGATGAGGACAAACTTAGCCATTTGCAGGAACGGATTAAAACTCTCTCCGCTAAGCAAGCGGTTTTGAAATATACGGTTGAGGAATCACAGCGCAAGGTCACAGAGCAGGTGCAAAAGCTTAATGAGGTTCGGGAAAATAACCGGGTTGAGGATATAGAACAAATTAAGTCTGACCTTTTCCGGGCTTTGACGGAGCAAGCTAATTGTTCCAGCGAATTGACCGGGATGCGTCATACTTTGGTTTCGCTGGAACAACAAACTCTTCAAATCGAGCAGGAGCAAGGGATTAAAAATAATGAGCTTGAGTCTTTGCGGGAGACTCGTGAAGCACTGGAAGAAGAACTGGTTCAGATAGATGGGCAAATTAATATTTCCGAACAAGAGCAGTTAAGGCTGAAGGTAGAGTGGAATAGGTTTGAAGGTCATCGTCAAGAAAAAAATCTCGCTTTGCAGAAACATAAGACTGTTCGAGACCAATCCAGAGCACGGTTGCAGGCTTTGCAGGCTTTAGAAGATTCCTTTGAAGGGTATCAGCGCGGGGTGCGTGAGGTGATGCTCGCCAAGAAAAAAGGAAAAACGGATTGCCTGGGTCTCTGTGGGACGGTTGCTGACCTGATTACGGTCAAGGAGAAATATGAATTGGCCTTGGAAACTGCACTTGGAGCCGGGATGCAAGATGTTGTGGCTGAGAATGAACCGGCGGCTAAAAGCGCGATTGCTTATTTAAAGGCTCATCAATTCGGACGTGTAACCTTCCTCCCACTCGATGTGATTCAGGGGAATCGGATGACAGTGAGCAGGGCGGTAGAGCAGGACCTTGGCTATCTGGGGATTGCTGTTGATCTTGTAACCTATGATCCCTTATACCGGCGGGCAATCGAATTCCTCCTCGGGCGGATCGTGGTAGTGACAGATCTGGAGGCAGCGACTCGGATTGCGCGTGCTTCCGGATATAAACTGCGCATTGTGACCCTGGAGGGAGATCAAGTCCATCCGGGGGGATCTCTAAGTGGCGGGAGTGTGCAACGCAAAGGCGGAAATCTGCTCGCCCGCTCCCGAGAAATCGAGACACTTCGTGTTGCGTTGGAGCAGATGGAAGAAGATTTAGAGAGAGAAGCTCGGGATGTCTCAGAGCTTGAGGCCCATTTGGCTGAAATGCAGGCGAGCCTGGATAGTTTAGGCTTAAAGCAGCGGGCAGATCAGGAACAACAAATCAGGCTTAAGGCGGCGCAGGAAAATGTGCTGAGTCAATATCGGCGCTTAGAGGGCGAGATAGCGGGACTGATGCTTAGGCATGAGGAGAATATAACCAAAGAAAACGAACTTGGTCTGCGGGTGAGAGGCTTAACAGAAGGTTTGGAAATTGCCGAAAAGACCGCCCTTGAGTTGCGAGCGGAGTTTAATCAGAGGGAGCAAGAAGCCAAAACTGTAGCGGAAGAAATCGAGTTGCAAGGGGAGCAACTGACCCAAGAAAAAGTGCGCTTAGCCAAGTGGGAGCAGGAATTGACTCAATGTGCGGAGCAACTTGGACAGGAACATACGTTTTACCGAGAAAATGAAATCAGTCTCCAACAGAAAAAAGAAAATAGGACTAATTTGCTGAACAATCGCCTGTTGGTTGAAGCGGAACAAACTGCGTTGACCCGGCAGTTGGAGAATCAGGCACTTGCCCAAGAAACAGAGCAATATGCTTTGATGCAACTTAGACTGGATAGGGAGAGTTTATCGGCACGAGTTCTTGAACAAGAACAGGAGATCCACTCTAAGCGCCAAAGAGTACATGTGCTTGAACAGCGCCTTCATGCCAATGAAATTCAAGTTGTCCGTTGGGAGACGGAATGCCAATCCGGAGTAACCCGTTTAGCCGAGGAATTTTCTCTTGCCTGGGAAGAGGCGATGCCTTATCAAGCTGAGGAAGAACGGGCCATCTTGGGGCGGAGGATTCAAGAACTAAAACAGCAAATTCAAGTGTTAGGTCCCATCAATCAAGCGGCGATTGAAGAATACCCCAAAATGCGGGAGCGGCAGGAATTCATGTTGGCCCAACAGGATGATTTAATTGAAGCCAATCAGACCTTGCGCCAATTGATTTCCGAATTGGACAAGACTATGAGTGAACGATTTCTGGAAAGTTTTAACGCCGTAAATGCGGCTTTTCAAGAGGTGTTTAAAGAACTCTTTCATGGCGGAAATGCCGAACTTCATTTAGTAGATCCTGAGCTTTTGTTGGAAACAGGTGTCGAGATTATTGCCCAGCCACCCGGTAAAAAGCCGCAACTTCTTTCCCTTTTGTCGGGGGGAGAAAGAGCTTTAACAGCAATTGCAATTTTGTTTGCCCTCCTGCGAGTTAAACCAAGTCCCTTTTGTATCCTGGATGAGATTGAAGCTTCGCTGGACGATTCCAACGTCCAGCGCTTTGCCCAATATATTCATCGTTTGTCGGACTCCATTCAGTTCGTGGTTATCTCTCACCGCAAAGGAACCATGGAATCGGCGGATGTTTTGTATGGTATTACTATGGAGGAATGCGGGGTTTCTAAATTGCTGTCCGTCCAGTTGGATGAGCGACTTGCATGAGGGGACTTGTGTGAGGGGGACTTGTATGACCCAGCGCTCGGTCTTACGACGCAGAGCAAACTAACCGTTCAAGCTCCTGCTATGGGGAGCGGGGTTCATCCTACGCCGGAAAGTATTCCTTTCGGGATGCGGCTTCGGCGATACTCTTCACTGGAGACTATCGTACTGGAGACTATCTTGCCAAAAGCGCCATCCGACGACCATGACTCGAACAAGGATGTTCGAGGTTAGACACCGCCATGGATGGCAAGGTGTCGTGATGGTCTAGTGTCACCGGAGCCATGGATGGCGGGAGGGGGACCTTGGCACATTGGCGGCAGTGCACATCCGCTGGCCATGGATGGCCGAGTGTCCCTGTAGCCATGGATGGCGAGAAGGGACCTTGTGCACTGCCCCGTATTTGGGGTCGGTCGCTTGAACGGAAGTTTGCTATTCTGCTTACATAAAGACGTCGCGCTCGTGTCACACTGCGTCCCGGCTGGGGTCGGGGAACGGAAAGTTGGGGAGACGGACTGTTTGGGCGACGGCACATTTCATGTGCACCGTCTTGAGTCTCGGGTTAGTTTTGTGAGGATGTAATTCTGCTTATGTTTAAGAAGTCTCGTGTGTCACAGCGCGTCTCAGGGTCAGGAACGGGAGAACCAAGATGGGCGCGGATTCAAATTTCGAACCTCGAATCACGAACATCGAGCCTCGAGCCTCGAACTTGTCCGAGGTTCGGATGGGAAAAGGTGCATTGCTTGATGTACTATGTTATTCTAAGCTTAGATTTCAAACTTCGAACCTCGACTATGACTATGAGAGGATGTTAAAATAGTGGCAGGATTTTTCGCAAAGCTCAAAGCCGGTTTGACCAAAACACGGGAAAATTTTGTGGAGAAAATTGAACAGGTTTTCACGGGCCGTAAGAAAATTGATGAAGACTTATATGATGAATTGGAAGAAGTCTTAATTCGTTCGGATGTTGGCGTAAACACGTCCCTTGAATTGGTTGAACGTTTGCGCAAAGAGGTCAGACAACGTAAACTGTCGGACTCCAGTCAACTCACTGAGGTTCTGCAGGAATTGATCGCGGAGTTATTGGGGGAAGAAGAAACATTTGCCTTCGCTAAGCAAGGTCCCAGCGTTATTCTGGTAGTTGGAGTTAATGGGGTTGGTAAAACGACCACGATCGGTAAGCTGGCGAATCGGTTCAAGAAAGATGGAAAACGGGTAATTATGGCTGCGGGGGATACCTTTCGGGCCGCAGCTATTGATCAATTGGAGGTTTGGGGAGAACGATCCGGGGTTGAGGTTATTAAACATCGAGAAGGTGCAGATCCGGCAGCTGTCGCTTATGATGCGGTGCAAGCCGCCAAGTTTCGTAATATTGACGTTGTGATTGTGGATACCGCCGGTCGTCTGCACAATAAAGTGAATCTAATGGAAGAATTGCGTAAGGTAAAACGGGTGATTGAGCGCGAAATTCCGGGGGCGCCTCAGGAGGTGTTACTCGTACTGGATGCCACTACGGGACAAAATGCCCTGCAACAGGCGAAGCTTTTTCAGGAGGTAGCGGGAGTAACGGGAATTGTTTTGACAAAACTGGATGGAACGGCTAAAGGGGGAGTTGTCTTGGGAATTCGAGGGGAAACCCAGATTCCCGTGAAATGGATTGGGATTGGTGAAGGTATGGAAGACTTGCGTCCCTTTGTGCCTAAAGATTTCGCAGCAGCTCTATTTGATCGGTCTGACGGGGAGGGAGAACTCTGATTCACTATGCACTCATTGGGGGAACCGGGGTTGAGCAATTTGCGCTGACTGAACAGCAAGTCATCACGGTGGAGACTCCTTATGGATCCGTTGAACCGGTTGTTGGTAAACTCTCTAATCTTGAAGTTGTCTTTATGAGCCGACATGGACAGAATCACGCCACGCCTCCTCATCTCGTGAATTATAGGGCTAATATTTGGGCGTTGCGTGACCTGGGTGTGCAAAAGATCCTGGCCACAGCGGCAGTCGGTTCCTTGTCTCCGGATTTTCGAGTAGGTGAGTTAGTGCTCTTGGACCAGTTTCTTGATTTTACGAAAAACCGTTCTCAGACGTTCTACGAGGGAGGGCAACAAGGCGTACTGCATGTGGACATGACAGAACCTTATTGTCCTGCTCTGCGGCAGATAATCCTAAAAGCGTCAGAACACCTTGGGCTTCAGGTTAAGAATGGAGCATGTTATGTTTGTACAGAAGGTCCGCGTTTCGAAACTCCTGCTGAGATTCGAATGTTTCGGCGTCTTGGGGGGGATCTCGTCGGAATGACGAGCGTGCCGGAGGTTGTTCTGGCCCGGGAGCTCGGGATATGCTATGCCTCCATCGGGATGGTCACGAATAAAGCAGCCGGGATAGCAACGCATCCGTTAACCCATGCAGAAGTAATGGAGAGCATGAAAGAACTAGGAGGAAAGGTCGCACAGCTCATTCACGCGTCCTTTAAGTTATGGACTTCCAGTCAGAATTGTCAATGTGCCTCGGCGAATGGAGAAGTCGGTAAGTTTTAGAAAGGTGGTGGGATGATGAAATCGATTGAATGGCTAGGGGATTCCTTGCAAATCTTAGATCAGAGCAAGCTTCCGGTAGAAACTGTATATCGGAATGCTTTGTCCTATAAAGATGTAGCTGAGGCTATTGAACATATGGAAGTACGTGGTGCGCCTGCCATTGGGTCAGCTGCAGCTTATGGGTTTGCGTTAGGAGCGTTAGAGTATCAAGGAAATATTGAGGGACTACCCAAGTATATGGAAGAAGTACAGGGCAGACTGGCCGAGACCCGGCCTACGGCAGTTAACTTGTTTTGGGCACTTCGGCGCATGGAGGATCGCTTGCGTGAATGCTGGGATGTTGAAGATTTGGATGAGTTGCGGCAGATATTAATTGAGGAAGCGGGTCGTATCGCTGAGGATGACCGTCGAATGAATCGCCTTCTCGGGGAGCATGGGAATGCAATCGTTCCGGAAAAGGCCAATATCTTAACCCATTGTAACGCAGGGGCTTTAGCTACAGTGCAATATGGAACAGCCCTTGGTGTTATTCGTGCGGCTCAGGAGGCCGGCAAATCAATTCATGTTTATGCCGATGAAACGCGACCATTATTACAGGGAGCTCGTCTGACAACTTTGGAACTCCTGCAGGACAAGATACCTGTGACGCTGATTGCTGACAGTGTGGCAGGATATTTAATGCAACAAGGTAAGGTAGATCTGGTGATTGTAGGAGCAGATCGGATCGCGGCCAACGGGGATACTGCGAATAAAATCGGAACGTACTCTGTAGCGGTCCTAGCGCAAGCTCATGGCATTCCTTTTTACGTAGCAGCTCCGACCTCTACGATTGATTTAAAAGTAGCTACCGGTCAAGAAATACCGATTGAAGAACGGCCGGCCAAGGAAATTCGCGAGTGCTTTGGGGTACAGATTGCCCCGGCAGAAGTCAATGTTTATAACCCGGCCTTTGACGTTACCCCAGCAAAATATATTACGGGGATCATTACCGAAAAAGGGATTGTGGCTCCACCTTACTCAGTCAACCTCCTTAAATTGATGGTGCGGCAGTAAACCTTTGGGGAGCGGTTTTGTAATTTCGGGTAATCCCTTGAAGAGGGGTTTAAGGAGATGAAGAATATGTCTAAGGTTTTAATTCGGGCCATGGTTTTGCCCATGACCGGACCGGATGTGTTTTATCCTCAGGGCGAAATAGCCATAGAGGATGATCGAATTCTTTCAGTCGGGGATCTCGGCTCTGCTCCGTCAGAGTTTGTGCCTGATCGTGTTCTGGATTTGCCAAATGATGTGGTTATGCCCGGCTTAATCAACGTTCATACCCATGCAGCAATGACCTTACTTAGGAGCTATGCCGATGATTTGCCGCTCATGCCTTGGCTCAATGAGAAGGTGTGGCCTTTTGAGGAGAAATTGACGGCAGAGGACATTTATTGGGGGACGGCTTTGGCACTTTGCGAAATGATTCGCTCCGGAACGACCACAATGCTTGATATGTATGTCTCAATGGATCAAGTTGCGGAAGCGGTACTGACCGCCGGAACACGCGCGGTCCTTTCCCGGGGACTAATCGGGAATGGCCCTAACGGTGAGCGGGCCTTCCAAGAAAATATCGATTTAGTTCAGCGCTATCACGGGGCAGGCAAGGGGCGTGTCAACGTCATGTTTGGTCCTCATGCTCCTTATACCTGCTCAGGAGATTTCCTTCAGAAAGTGAAAGCTGAGGCGGACCGACTGGGCGTGGGGATTCATATTCATGTGGCAGAGACGCGAGACGAGATTAACATGCTGCAAGAGCAATATGGGAAAACCCCTGTGCAGTGGCTGAATGAGCTTGGGCTTTTCGGAGGGCATGTTGTGGCGGCACACTGTGTTCATTTGACGCCGGAAGATATAGAAATCTTAGCGCTTAAGCATGTCTGTGTCGCTCATAATCCGGAAAGCAATATGAAGCTGAACAGTGGAACCGCGCCGATTCCCGAGTTGCAGGCCCAGGGCGTTGTCGTAGGGCTGGGAACAGATGGAGCATCAAGCAATAACAACCTTGATCTCTTTGGGGAGATGCGCTCGGCAGCGTTCCAACAAAAGCTCAGGGTGGATTCAACTGTGCTGCCGGCTTATGAAGTGCTGAAAATGGCGACGGTTAGTGGGGCTCAAACGCTTGGCCTGCAAGATGTCGGGATGCTTGCCCCGGGCTTTAAAGCGGATCTCATCACAATTGATTTGGATCAACCCCATTTTTATCCTCGTTTTTCTGTCCCGGCGCACTTGGTCTATGTTGCCCATGCAGGGGATGTACGTACCGTGATGGTAGATGGCAAACTTATCATGGAAGAACGAAAACTTTTGACGATGGATGTAAGCGAGGTTTGCAAAGAAGCGGAAGCCAGGGCGAAGCGGATTTCAGCGGAGTTGAATTTATAGCCTGAGTGGATTTTATAAAGTAGGGATTTTTTAATCCGTAGTGGTGATACATTAATCTATAGTTAGGATTCATGAATTGCATCTACTTGACAAACGTTTGGATTTAGTCTAAAATTCGGTTGTAAAGTAAAAATACTTTACAGGGGGTTGGGATGGAAAAGCTCGCCAGAATGGCTCTTTTGGTAGATTTTTATGGACCGCTCCTTACGGAAAAGCAACGAAACGTTTGGGACTTGCATTACCAAATGGATCTTTCGTTGGCTGAAATCGCTGAGGCCGAACATATTAGCCGTCAAGCTATTCATGATTTGCTTAAACGCACAGAACGGATCCTCGTAGAATACGAGGAGAAATTGGGACTTATTCAGAGGTTTTGGGCGGAACGTGAGAAATTAATGGAAGCGAAAACCCTATCTTGGGGATTAAATGAGCACGATTTTGCCAGTAGGTCTGCTTGGGAGCGTCACCAACAACTTCGGAGTATGATTGATGAAGTTTATGATATTTCAGATGTCGAATAACAGAAGCCATAGGCCGGAAGTTGGAAGTCAGAGGTCGGAAGCTGGACTTGAGTCTATGGCTTTACCGATATATCCTTGATTCCCGTGAAAAATCATACCTACATTAATAAACCCTGATTTTACAGGCATTTTGGTGTTTTTGTAGGTATAAAAATTATACCTACAAATTGAATCGCGAATCATTATTTTTGTGACTATTAAGGCACTCAGTTAATCAACCACAGATTACACAGATTAACACAGAATAAATACATTTTGGCTCTAAACTACAAATCGCTTGTAACTCAATTGATGATCGCCAAAGTTGATTAAAAGGCCTCGTTTTAACCCTGTGGCTTTCAGATAATTTATAATTTGTGCCTCTTCATTGACTCCCATCTTCGAAACGGACTTTAGCTCAACAAGAACCTCGTTATAACAAATATAGTCCGCACTGAATGTACAATTCAGTTCTTTGCCTTTGTAATTTATTCCAATCGAAACTTCTTTTTGCAACGGAATCCCTTTTTCAGCCAACTCAATTGCTAATGCCGCCTGATAAACCGCTTCGAGAAACCCTGGTCCAAGTGTCCGGTGTACCTCCATTGCTGCACCAATAATGGCATAGGTGTGAATCCCGTTCCACATTCTCCATTCCCTTTATCCTTTGTCTGTGTGTTACTATACTAATCGTTCTTAATCTGTGTAATCTGTGGTTCCCCGTTCAGAATTCTCCAAAGCGTATTTACAGTGTTTCTCCTTGTAGGTATAAAAAATGTGGGATTTTAGGATATATCTATTAAGTAGGCAGAGTACCGAGCTTACAGTTTATAAAAGTGGGATCTTGCAAAGCGAATCAAATCGAAAGCGGGGACAGGTATGTTTCAAGGACTAAGCGAAAAACTCCAAGAAACATTTAAACGGCTCAAAGGGAAAGGCAAATTAAAGGAAGCAGATGTCAACGAGGCTATGCGCGAGGTGCGTGTCGCTTTGTTAGAGGCAGATGTTAACTTTAAAGTAGTCAAGGATTTTGTGGCCAGGGTTAAGGAACGTTCGATTGGACAGGAAGTCTTAGAGTCCCTTTCGCCTGCACAATATGTTATTAAAATTGTGCATGAAGAAATGATTGAACTGATGGGTGGCGCAACAGGTAAGATTCTCATAGCCTCAAAACCACCAACTGTGATCTTATTAATTGGCCTTCAAGGAGCCGGAAAAACAACCCACGCAGCGAAATTGGCCAATATGCTGAAAAAACAAGGTAAACATCCGCTCTTGGTGGCTTGCGATATTTATCGTCCCGCTGCGATTAAGCAATTGCAGGTTTTGGGTGAACAGTTGAAAGTGCCGGTGTTCTCTATGGGGCAGGAGTCACCGGTGGAAATTGCCAAAGCCAGCATTACGCACGCCAATTCACATGGGCAAGATGTGGTCATTCTAGATACGGCAGGACGCTTGCATATCAACGAAGAGCTGATGACTGAACTTCGGAATATTAAAGCGGCTGTGAAACCCCATGAGATTTTACTGGTAGTAGATGCAATGACCGGTCAGGATGCAGTTAATGTTGCGGAATCGTTTCATAAAGAATTGGGCCTCGATGGGGTCATTCTAACAAAGCTGGATGGGGATACTCGTGGCGGGGCGGCACTTTCAATTAAAGCCGTGACGGGGTGTACCATTAAGTTTGCCGGGATGGGCGAAAAAATGGACGCCCTGGAACCCTTTCATCCGGATCGTATGGCTTCGCGAATTTTGGGAATGGGCGATGTCCTGACCCTGATCGAGAAAGCACAAGAGTCTTTCGATGAAAAAAAAGCGAAAGAAATGGAGCAGAAGCTGCGTAAACAGGAATTCACGCTCGAAGATTTCTTGGATCAGATGCAGCAAATGAAAAAAATGGGTCCGCTTTCCTCATTGTTGGAGATGATTCCTGGTGTAGGTAAGCAGTTAAAAGATGTGCAAATTGACGAGAAGGATACGGCCCATCTGGAGGCTATCATTCGCTCAATGACGATAGAAGAACGTCGGAAACCGGTTATTATTAAAGATTCTCGCAAGAAAAGGATAGCTAAAGGGAGCGGCACAACGGTTCAAGACGTGGGACGTCTCTTAAAACAGTTTGAACAAATGCAGAAAATGATGAAGCAATTTGCCAGCCCGGGCGCAATGGGAATGCTCGGAGGCGGGAAAAAAGGCAAAAAAGGCAAGAAACCGGGAATGCGATTTCCCCTGGGCTAAGCGCGATGCGCGAGGCACGATGTTCGAGGCACGAATCTTAGATTTCGAGCTTCGTGCCTCGCGCATCGAGCCTCGATAATGATGGACACACGCTATAATATAGCGTTGTTTATATAATAAACTTACTTTGAACGGAGCTTGAGCTCTATCTTGAAGTTTAGTTAAACTAATTCAGGGGCTAAATGTGCGGTGTACGATCTTGGATGTAAGACATTCGAACCTCGGACTTCGGACTTCGAACCTCGAAAATATGCTAAGGAGGTGAAAACATGGCTACGAAAATTCGTTTATGTCGCATGGGAGCGAAAAAGAATCCTTTCTACCGTATGGTTATCGCGGATGCTAAGGCTCCTCGTGATGGAAAATTTATCGAACAAATCGGATATTATGATCCGACAAAAAGTCCTGTAGTTTTGAACATTGATGAGGAAAAGGCTTTAAAATGGCTTTCAACAGGTGCACAGCCATCAAATACTGCTAAGTCTTTGCTGAGTCAATCGGGCATCTTAACTAAATTCCACGAGTCCAAGAACTAAGTGTCGTGTGTGGGGGGTGGTTCCTCTGAAGGAACTTGTCGAGATCCTCGCGAAAGCGTTGGTCGATCGTACTGACCAAGTTCTTGTTGCTCAGTCTGAGACTGACAAGAACGTGCATTTGCAGCTGACTGTTGCGCCTGAAGACATGGGGAAGGTTATTGGGAAACAGGGCAAGATCGCCAACGCTATTCGTACGCTGGTTAAAGCGGCTGCCGTCAAAGATGGTCGCCGGGTTCATATGGACATTGATCAATGACGTTGAGAAGGGCTTAGTTGCCCTTCTCAACGTTTTAAATCTATCCGCTGGAGGGGGGCGACGAATATGGATGAGGTGCTGATAGGCGAAGTTATGCGTCCACATGGGTTAAACGGGGAACTAAAGATTTACCCATTAACGACAGACCCTGAGCGATTTTTGAAGCTGCGGGAAATTATCTTGCGGCAGGGGGAGATTGATCAACATTTCAAGGTTATTGCGGCCCGTGTGCAGACGGATTTAGTCTTTCTCAACATTGAGGGGATAGATTCTATAGACCAAGCGGAAAAGTACCGAGGGTGGGAGGTGCGGATTGATCGTGCTGAGGTTCCACCTCTCCAAGAGGGGTGGTATTATTTCGAGCTTGAAGGTATGCAGGTCTATGAAGATAATAAATTGCTAGGTACATTGTCTCAAATCTTGGAGACCGGAGCGAATGATGTCTATTTGGTCAAGGGGGATCAAGGCGAACTATGTATTCCTGCGCTGAAAAGCGTTGTTCAGAAGGTAGATGTCCCAGGTCGGCGCATGGACGTTAAACTTCCCCCAGGGCTGTGAGCGAGGTTCGAGGTTCGATGTTCGAGGTTCGAATTCGCAGTTCGGTATTTGAACTTCGAAGATCGAACTGCGAATTTGTTGGAGGGTTTAAGAACGAATGATACAAATTACTGTCTTGACGCTGTTCCCGGAAATGTTTGCGCCTGTGCAAGAAAGCATTCTCAAACGAGCCCAAGAGGCCGGGCTGCTGCAGATTCGTCTGGTTAATTTCCGAGACTATGCAACCAGTAAACACAAGAATGTCGACGACGTTCCCTATGGTGGGGGGGCAGGGATGCTCTTAAAGCCTGAACCGATCTTTGCGGCAATCCGGGATTTGCCCCAATCTTCCGGTAGGCGGAGAATCATCCTCATGTCACCGCAAGGTCAGATCTTTCACCAAGAGAAGGCCAAGCTTTGGTCCAAACAAGAGGAACTGGTTTTCATATGCGGTCATTATGAGGGATTTGATGAGCGGATTCGTGAGCTGGCCGATGAAGAGATATCCCTTGGGGATTATGTGTTGACCGGCGGAGAATTGGCCGCGATGGTCATGATCGATGCCGTGGCGCGACTTGTTCCCGGCGTGCTCGGTGAAGAGCTTTCCGCGGAGGAGGATTCCCACGCTACCGCCCTTTTGGAGTACCCTCAGTATACACGCCCGGCTGATTTTGAGGGGCGTCAGGTTCCGGATGTTCTGTTATCCGGGCATCATGCTATGATAAAGCGTTGGCGGAGAAAAGAGTCTCTGAGACGCACTTTTATGCGACGTCCGGATTTATTCCGAGCAATTACTTTTGGACCGGAGGATTATCCTCTCTTGGAAGAACTCAGCTTAGAAAATTTAGAAATCGCACCCTGGAAAGTGTTGTGGGAACATCTTTGCCCACAGCCTAAGCGACGGCGGCGCTCCTGAAATAGAGGCGCGAAATTCGATGCACGAGGTTCGAGTAATGAGCGCTTCCGGGCCTTGATGGGCTTTGTAAGGTTATATTGAAGGAGGAATCTCCATGGCAGATATTTATCTGGCCTTAATCCATGCCCCTGTCTACAATAAGAATATGGACACGGTTGCAACTTCGATCACAAACCTTGACCTCCATGATATTGCCCGTTGTTCAACAACCTTTGGCATAAAACGTTATTATGTAGTGCATCCCGCTGAAGCACAGCGCAATTTGGCCGGCCGGATTATGGGGTTTTGGCAAGAGGGTTATGGAGCAGATTATAATCCGGATCGGCAAGAAGCGTTTGCGCGGGTGAAAATAGTGGAGCAATTAGCTGAAGTTTATGCAGAGATTGAAGCAGAACAGGGGTTAGCCCCTGTCAAAGTAGCGACGGATGCTCGAAAATATGCCAATACAGTTACTTATACACAACTCCGTGAGGTCATAGAAACTACGGAAACGCCGATTCTTTTGTTGTTTGGGACGGGGTGGGGACTACTTAAAGAAGATGTTGAAGCCATGGATCGAATTCTGGAGCCAATCTATGGGCCAACGGATTATAATCATTTATCGGTGCGTTCTGCGGTGGCTATTATCTTGGACCGTCTACGCGGGCACTGAGATTATGAAAATTCGGTTTCAATCCAGACATTAACTTCAAAATTATTGCATAACTAATGGGGTTGTGATAAAATAAATAGGCCTGATGATGGATGGTCCGCTCGCTGAAAATCAGTGTATGAACATCTAGGCAAGGAAGGAGGGAATTTAATAATGGATTATATTCGAATGATTGAAGAAGAGCAAATGAAAAAGGATCTTCCTCACTTCCGTCCAGGTGATACTGTACGTGTACATGTGCGTATTGTTGAGGGAACCCGTGAACGTATTCAGCTTTTTGAAGGGTTGGTCATCGCTATGAAAGGTGGTGGCATCCGAGAGACATTTACTGTTCGTCGTGTTTTCGCTGGCGTCGGAGTAGAACGTACTTTCCCTTTGCACTCACCTCGTTTGGATAAGATTGAGGTGGCTCGTCGGGGTGTAGTTCGCCGAGCTAAGCTTTATTATTTACGTGCACTTTCCGGTAAAGCTGCACGGATTCGTGATCGTCGCAACGTCTGAGGTTGAAAATGGGCTGGAGCAATCTGGCTCTTTTTTTTTACCAGTCAACAAGTATTAACTTGCTGATGAGATGAATATAATGGTAATTGATCGAGTTGAGCGTTAGAGGTTCTTTGGCGTATGCTCTGCTGATTCTTGTTCATACTAGAAGAGTAGTACAAGAGGGGGCATAACGATGGAACATAAGCAATCAAAAAAAAAATGGGTTTTGGGTATTATCGCCACAGTTTTGCTACTTGGTGGACTTTTACGTTGGGGGGTATGGCAACCCTATCTGATTCCGTCACCTTCTATGGAGCCTGGTTTGATTCCCGGAGATCGCATTCTTGTCAATCGTCTTGCGTATCGCTGGTGGGCTCCCAACCGAGGAGATGTGATTGTGTTTGCCTTTCCGATGGATACAAAACGGACTTTCGTTAAACGAGTTATTGCAGTTGAAGGAGAAAATGTAGAACTTCGTGATAATAAAGTTTTTGTAAATGGGAACCCTATTCAGGAACCTTATGTTAAGCCGGGTGATTACCCTCCGTTTGGTCCGGAAATTGTTCCCGCTGACAGAGTATTTGTCTTAGGGGATAACCGCCGCCAGAGTGAAGACTCACGAGAATGGGGACTTCTCCCGACAAACTACCTTTTGGGAAAAGTTTGGCTGCTATATTACCCTTTTCAGCGGTTTAGTTTTTTTTAACCATAAGCTAAACGCTCCGCTAAAAGAATTAAATTCTTTTATAGAAGGATAAAGAGGGATATTCATGACAATACAATGGTTCCCGGGACATATGGCTAAAGCGCGACGCCTTTTAATTGAACAACTTCAATGGGTGGATGTCGTTATAGAACTTGCCGATGCCCGTATACCGGTTAGTAGCCGCAACCCAATGCTTAATAAACTGCTTGGCAAGAAGTCAAGATTGCTGCTGCTGAATAAAGCGGATTTGGCTGATCCTAATTGGACGTCAAAATGGCTTGCCCACCTAAGAACATTAAGTCCCGCCTATGCGGTCAGCGCAACAACAGGGATTGGGGTTAAACAGATCCTGCCGGAATTAGAGCGTATGGTGCTGGCTAAACAAGCCAGACAGGCTGAAAAAGGCATTCGCCCTCAGATGATCAAAGTAATGATTGTGGGGATACCCAACATTGGCAAATCGTCTTTGATTAATCAATTGACGGGTGGTGCTCAGGCTAAAGTCGGTAATAAGCCGGGCGTGACCCGTGGAAATCAATGGGTTCGAATCCATGAACGAGTTGAACTTCTGGATACCCCCGGAATGTTGTGGCCCAAATTTGAAGATCCTGACGTTGGGCGAAAGTTAGCTGCCCTGGGAGCTATAAAAGACGATATTTTGGATGTTGAAGAGTTAGCGACGTGGGTTATCGACTGGCTGAAGGAACATTTTCCCAAGGCCTTGCTCCGTTATCAGATTTCAGACTCAGAGGTCAACTTAGAGAGTTTGGGACGCAAAAGGGGATGCTTGATTCACGGAGGGCGTGTGGATACGCTTAAAGCGGCCCAGATTTTCTTGCGTGAACTTCGCGCGGGACAACTTGGTCCCCTAACGATGGATTATATTTATGAATAAATATTTTCAGTTTGGGCATCTATAATTTGGTATTAGTGAATATTATACACTGATTAAAGGAATATGGCTTTATATGTCGAAGTGAGAATAAGGGAGAGAAGAGGAGAAAAGTGTGGAACCGTTATCCCAGATGAATATAAGGGAAGTTGAAGAAGCACTGTATAAAAATCCTTCCCCTCGAATGCTTTGCGCATGTCAGAATGACCCCCGACTGGGAGTTCGGCGGCTTGCTGTGCGTATCGTTAAGCAGCAGCAAGCACAAGCTATAGAGGATGCTCGTATCCAGAAACTTCTTGTGGAAGAAAAGAAATTATGGAATCAGGGATTTCTTTTGCTGGCGGGAATTGATGAAGCGGGCCGTGGGCCCTTGGCTGGGCCGGTTGTTGCAGCAGCCTGCATTCTGCCGGCACAATTTGATTTATCCGGCCTCAATGATTCCAAAACGCTGACGGAGAGTAAGCGGGAAAAAATTTACACGCAAATTCAAGCCCAAGCGATAGATTATGCGATCGGCAGCGCCGAGCCGGCCGAGATTGATGTTTTAAATATCCTACAAGCTACTAAGCTGGCCATGAAACGTGCAGTCGAAGGTTTGACTGTTCGTCCTCATTACTTATTGATTGACGCCTTAAAGCTTCCTGACGTTCATCTGCCACAGCTCCCCTTAATAGGGGGAGATCAAATAAGTGCCACAATCGCTGCGGCCTCGATCTTGGCAAAAGTGACCAGGGACCGCTTGATGGTTGAACTCCATGCCCTTTACCCGGAATATTTATTTTCGAAAAACAAAGGGTATGGCACGAGTGAACATATGCAAGTCTTGCGACGTTTAGGGCCCTGTCCCCTTCACCGGAGAAGTTTTGCTCCGGTGAAACAAGGAACGTCGGTTAAGTTAGAAAGAAAGGTAGGTGATGCTGCGGAGTGCTGAATTTGTTGGCCATAGCTGGTAGCTGTGGGACGATGAGTTTAACATATGGAAACGAGGCATCAGATTTTTTTATGGAGGGAGGGTAAGAGGATGGGTGATAATAATTTTGTCGGCGTAGGTGTGTTTCTCGTTGGTGCAATGGCAGTTTCGATTATCATGATGATTGTGCCAAAAATTTTAGCTCCCAACAAACCGCACAAAGAGAAGTTGACAACTTATGAGTGCGGAAACGAGACGATTGGACGGACGTGGCTCGGATTTAAGAGCAATTATTTTATGTATGCTTTGGTATTTACAGCGTTTGATGTTGAAACAGTTTTCTTGTATCCTTGGGCGCTCACATTCCAAAAATTGGGAACATTCGCCTTCGTGGAAATGTTCGTCTTTATTGTCATTCTCTTGGTCGGTTTCTGGTATGCTTGGAAGGAAGGTGCTCTAGAGTGGATGTAGCCTTAGAAAAACAGCTTCGCGAAGATGAAACGTTGATGGAAAAAAACATCTTGGTTACCAACATCGATAAACTTCTAAACTGGGCACGAGGACATTCCTTCTGGCCGGTTACGCTTGGCTTAGCTTGCTGTGCAATTGAGATGATGGCTACGGGCGGACCTCGTTATGACATTTCTCGCTTTGGGTATGAAGTTTTCCGTGCCTCACCGCGTCAAGCGGATGTAATGATTGTCGCGGGAACTTGTACTCGGAAGATGGCTCCACTGTTGCGTCGTATCTATGACCAAATGCCCGAGCCCAAATGGGTTATAGCTATGGGTAGCTGCGCAAACGCAGGGGGACCCTTTGTCGACTCCTATTCTATGCTGGCTGGGGTTGATAAAGTTGTTCCGGTCGACGTTTATATACCCGGTTGTCCCCCGCGACCAGAATCTTTGTTATATGGGCTGTTGCAGCTTCAATATAAAGTTTCAAATCCCGCTAAGGTGAGGTTAATGAAACATGGAAAATAAAGTATTAAGAGAGCAAGTGGAGAAACTTGCAACGCAGGTTAACGGTGAAGTCGAGGAGATCTTGGGGGAACTTATTTTAAAAGTTAAAGCTTCCTACATCAATGAAACTCTCAAGGGCGCTAAAAGTTTAGCAAATACTCCTTGTGACTTTCTGCACGATTTGTGTGGATTAGATGCTGTAGATCATTTGGAAGTAATCTATCAATTGTCAAGCCTGCGCGGACCTCAGCGTTTGCGCGTGAAGGCGATCGTTGACCGAGAAAATCCGGTGATTGATTCAGTGACTGGTATCTGGCAGGGTGCAAACTTTTTAGAGCGTGAGGCCTATGACATGTTCGGGATTAGTTTTAAGGGACATCCCAATCTTAAACGGATTTATATGTGGGATGATTTTGAAGGTTATCCGTTGCGCAAGGATTATGTGACCGAGCCCATAGAGGTTCGCAATATCGTGCGCACACGTATAGAAGGGGAATAGGGGGGAAAAACCATGACTATTGCCAATACAGAAGAACTCCTCTTGAACATGGGCCCCCAGCACCCGAGTATGCACGGCTTGTTTCGCATGGTGGTCAACTTAGAGGGTGAAACTGTTACAAAAATCGAACCTAAAATAGGATATCTCCATCGTGGGATGGAAAAGCTGGCCGAAAGCCGAACTTATGCGCAGTTTATTCCTTACACGGATCGCTTGGATTACTTGGCATCCCCACATAACAACTGGGCCTATGTCCAGGCTGTAGAAAAGCTGATGGGGGTTGAGATTCCCGAACGGGCAGAATACCTTCGGGTTATTTTTGGTGAGCTCGCTCGGATTGCCAGCCACCAAGTTTGTATCGCCAGTACGGCCCTCGATATGGCAGGGTGGTCGGCATGGTCTTATGCTTTCCGTGATCGCGAACGGATCTGTGATATGTATGAGATGACAGCAGGAAGTCGCTTAACGGTAAACAACATGCGCATAGGTGGCATGAGTAATGAGCCGCCGCCTGAATTTTGGCCTGCCTTAAAATCTTTTCTCGATGATACTCCGGAAATGCTTGATGAATACAACGGCATCTTTTTTGGGAATGAGATTGCCCAAGGTCGGTTGAAGAGCGTCGGCATCTTATCGAAGGAACTCGCAGAAAACTTGTCGATTACCGGTCCGGTTTTACGAGCGTCCGGTGTCAATTATGACGTGCGTAAAGCCGAGCCCTATAGTATCTATGATCGCTTTGACTTTAACGTACCGGTTCGCTATGGCTGCGACAGCTATGATCGGACCATAATCCGGATGGATGAGATCGTGGAAAGTATCAAGATCATTAAGCAAGCAGTCCGGGATATTCCTGAAGGCCCGATTATGGCCAAGGTCCCGAAGGTTATCAAACCTCCGGTTGGCGAAGTCTATCACCGCGTGGAAAACCCTAAAGGTGAACTGGGCTTCTATATCGTCAGTGATGGCACGACCAAACCGGCACGGCTTCGCATCCGACCAGCTACATTCATTAACTTACAGATGTTGCCGATTGTGTCGTTGGGGTGGAAAATCCAAGACGTTGTTGCAATCTTTGCGACGTTAGATGCAGTCTTGGGTGAAGTCGACAAGTAGTAAATTTCAATGAGGGGAGAATAAGATGGACGCTTTAAACAAAGTGTTTGTAAATATTGCGAAAGCCATCCGTGGTCTTTTTCCGGACCCCACCTCACTTTGGGCTAATCTAACCATGGATGTCATTAACTTCATCATCGTGGTTATTATTGTTGTCCTTGCTGCTTTGATCTTGATTTTACTTGAACGCAAAGTAGCAGGTTGGACATCACAAAGGCCAGGGCCCAATCGTCTCGGTCCGCGCGGATGGTTCCAGACTATAGCAGATGCCTTAAAACTGATGGGCA
>Ga0326727_10009917_pt1 | contig 23049 bp, 18 predicted proteins | sample MB2enrmetagenome_FD_207643 | JGI IMG/M metagenome (GOLD analysis project Ga0326727, IMG submission 207643) | Lab enriched peat soil microbial communities from McLean, Ithaca, NY, United States - MB29MY | ecosystem: Environmental > Terrestrial > Soil > Wetlands > Peat | place: USA: New York...
TCGGTGATTACGCGGCTGTATGTTGTTGAAAAGATGGTGAGCGCGGAAGGAATCGAACCTTCAACCTACTGATTAAGAGTCAGTTGCTCTGCCAATTGAGCTACGCGCCCTTCTTTTATAATCAACAAGTTACGTTTTGATTACCTTGGTACTGCATACAAAATTGTCCACAGTAGAGTACGATGTCATTGGAGGGTAACATCGTGCTCATCAAGCGTGGCCGAGTTTGGCAATCCCGCATCATGGTTGCTGGTTTCCTGCACCAAAAATCCCTCAAGACACGCGATAAACAAGAAGCGTTGCGACGTGAGGCAACGTTTCGTCTTGAACTGACCTCTGGTGATTTCGGGCTGACCGCTGGGAAAATCCCGACCCTTCACGCTTTTGAGGAGCGGTTCTTCAACGCGCTCAGACTCAAGGTCAAACCTCGCACTTTAGTGTACTACAAAGATGTGTGGAAGCCGCTGATGGGCAATTCAATCGCGCACACGCGACTTGACCGCATCACACCCGCAGTCATCGAGGAGTTCAAACAAAAGCGGGCACCAACGGTCAAGGTTTCGACACTCAACCATTCTCTCAGAGCACTTCGGCGGGCGTTGCGCCTTGCCCACGAATGGAACCTCATCAAGCGAGTCCCGAAGGTCACACTACTTCCGAACGAGCACCAGCGGGAGTTCACGATTGATGAGAGCCTGCTTGCCAAAATGCTGGCGCATGAGAAGTGCTCTGAATCGCTTGAGGTGCTGTTACCGTTTCTCGTTGACACAGGGCTTCGTATCGGTGAGGCGCTAGCCCTCGAATGGAGTGCGGTCAGTCTCCCCAAGAAGACCGTCACAGTCGTACTTGGAAAAACGAAGTTCGCAAAGCGCACAGTTCCTCTGACAGAACGGGCACTCGCCATCCTCACCAATCTGAGAGCGAAGGTCACGGAAGAAACGAAAGATCGCCCCGTCTTTCACGAAGCGGGCGGGCACTACTGGTTAGACCATCAGTTCAGGGCACTGAGGAAGGCAATGAAACTGCCCCAAGACTGCGTCCTTCATTCCTGTCGGCACACATTCTGCACACGGCTCGGCTCCTCTGGTGTTGACGCCTTCACGCTTCAAAAACTGGCCGGACATTCGAGCATCACGGTCAGTGCAAGATACGTTCACCCTGATGCGAAGAACATGGAGAATGCAATTGCTCGGTTGGAACCGGAAAAGTCAAAACCGGGTGGGCATTTGCGTTACCTCTCGCGGCTTTACCAGAGCCGACGCTAAATCAGAAATGGAAGCGGATTAAGGCTCTTGTGTTTTGGACAGTGCGAAGCTCGCCTACGGGACTAGGAGGAAAAATGCGATGGATAAACCGAGCAACCACTGCCTGAATTGCCTTCGGGTGCGACAGGAAAAGGAAGCAGCCGCTCTCGCCGCCGCAGCCGCTCTCGCTGCCGACCCCGTTGCGAGCGTCGCTGAGTTGAAGCGCATCTGCGCCCTGAACCCACCGTCACGTACATGGAAGGCGGGGGTGCGGTGGACACTCAACCTGCTGGGAGTGCGATGAACGAAACGCAGCAGCGCAGAGGGCAAGATGGGCAAAGGTTTACGTCATGCCCAGCGCCTTCATTGCTGCGGTCATTGGATCAGAGAAGAAGATAGGATCAACTCGCTCGACAATATCGCCGGAGACTTCCAGAAAATTTCGCTTGTTCTCCAATGGAATTAACGCCTTCCGAGCGCCGTTGTCCATCGCAACTTGCAACGGCTCGGCGAGTGAACGCATCGGCTTGATGTTTCCCTGAATGCTGAGGTCGCCGAGGATGACGAGTCCAGCTTGGACTGACAGCCTCTTGAGTGCGGAATAGATGGCCACAATCAAAGCAATTCCCGCATCGCAAAGAACATGATTGCTGAGCAGATCAATCGCCTCGACGTGGAAGTCGGTCGTGTCAACTTGCTGGCTGATGCCCATTTTGACCTTTTGACCCATCAGATAGGCGAAGGCTCGATCAATCGACTCCCTCATTGTCCCATCGACCCCACCTGCAATCTTCAGCTTGCCAGTCCCCGGCGAACAGCCAACCTCAAGGCGATAGAGACCGACCTTAGCGTGGTTATCCACAGAGCATGTGTACACCGAGCCCGGTGCCAGTGGGTCTAAGGAAATCATGTCTCGACCGCCCTGTTCGGGCACACCGACAAACTTTTCCTCCCGTGTGTCGTTATCAATCAGCGAGAATGACGTTTGGTGAAATTCGAAGGAGCCCATTTTCTTGAGTTGCTCCTTGACCCTGCGACGCCCTTCCAGAGCCAATTCAACGAGGTCTGCCAATTCTTCTTTGGTGAGTTCTCCGTGAGGATAGATCAGTTTTACAAGGCCAGAGACCGTTTTCCTGACCGCCTTGACATCACGCGATTTCAGGTGCGCACCCAACGAGAAGTGCCGATCAAGGACTTCCGTAAACGCGTGTTTCCGTAGTTCACGCAGAGCCTCAGCCAGATAATCAACGACGAATCCGTAGTGGTTCGTGAAGAACTCCACCTTCATCTTCGGCATCTCCCATCCGGGGATGTAGAAGTGGAGTCGATCCAGAAACGCCATATCCTCGCGAATCACATCGGGAAGCGGGATGAAAAGGTGCGACGAACGCACCATTACTTCCACAGGCTGATTTGTGTTTCCAAACATGGCGATAGACGCCATACCTGAGAGCGAGTCCTTTCCACGAGCGAACGTTCCCGACTCGCAATAGGTCTTCAGTGTCGTAATCACTTCCTTGGGCATCTTCTGGAGATCAGCAACTTCGTCAAACCCGATGGCATCCCAAATCCCGACCAGCCCCATTTTTCCGGTCGCCATGTTGAAGAACAAATTGGCGACGGTTGTTGGCCCAGTGAGCAGGATTGTGTAGGGTGATAGCTCCTGATACGCATAGCTTTTCCCCGTTTCACGAGGCCCGAGTTCCACAAGGTTGTAATTGGCTTCTACGAGCGGAATCAGTCTGGCTAAATAATGCAATTTCTGTCGGCGACTGAAATGCGGCGGCTCAAGGCCAATCGTGCGCAGCAGGAGATCGATCCACTCCTCTGTCGTCAATTGCTTGCGACATGCTTGGTAGTCTTCGAAATCAAATGTGGCAAGCTGGATCGGTTTCAGGTTGTCGATCCAAAACGGGCTGCGCTTACCTGTCTGTTCCTCATCAAATTGATGCCGAATGTCGATCTGCGCCCAAATCCCGCCCATTAATAGGCGGTCGTACTCTCGCAGGAAGTGTTCGGGGATATGGACATACCTGTTGCCGAAGTTCTTGAGTTCAGCCCAGTGCTTGTCGTCCTCTGAAACGTACCGAACTTGCACTTTGTCGATGAAGGTATGTTTACCCTTGTCCTTCACCATCGACTGCGCTTTATTAGCTTCATCGGGTCGCACGAAGTTGGAAGAGATGGTGTTGTTGACGACCTTCAGCCCTGCCTCTATCGCAACGGGATCGTCCGTTGCGCAATACTTTCCCAGAAGATACTCAAGCACAAAGACCGGAACGTTCGCCCCAACCTTGATCTTTCGAACCAAATCCTTGCGAACCACTTTTCCGGCGAAAACAGAAGCCGCTTTTCGATCTAGCTCAGGCATCGAATCCTCACATCGAGATGGCGACATCAACAGTCAATGGAGTCGTCAGTTCCGCCCCAGTCGTGGCATCGACCAAATATACCCCCACAGTTTTCTGTGCAACCTCCTCAGATAGCACCACGGTAACGGTGTTCGGTTCAACTCGCTTCTTGTCGTCCTCAGCGAGTCTGAGAGTCACTTCTCCTGTAGCATCCTCGAATCCGTAAGAGGCACTCACTGGAACCGAGATGCACTTCTTGTTGGCGCGTAGTTCAATCCGCACCTTGGGTGGCTCGAATCCAAACAGGCTTGACTCAACCTGAGTTCCGGCGATTTGCACGGAAAAGAATCGGGTGGTCAGTTTCGCAGTGCCGGGCATTAGTGTCCACTGAATACCAGTTGTCGGAGCCGTGGTTTTCACTGCTGAGCACATCGTGACGATGGGAACCACAAGTTCTTGTGGGGACAGTCCGCCATGGAAATAAGCTCGTGCGCCTCCCTTTGCCTTGAAGACCGCGAAAGTCAACGGGGTCGAGATGTCGAATTCACTGTCTACCCCCAACGAAGACAATGGAGTACGCAAACATGACGACTCAGTATTTCCCCCGACGCCAACCCAGACCCGCCGATGCAGGTCTTCCACCTTTCCACCCGGCGAGTCGATTTTCATGTCCTCACTGATTTCGTCGGCAAACAAATGGCCGTGATCGGCTGCCAACACAATGGATTTGATACCGTGGTCGGCAAGCACTCTGACACCACGGCGCAACTGGCTCAAAACGCCGTCGATCTGAAGTCGAGCTTGAGGCATATTATCGGCTTCGCCCAATTCGTCGATCTCTTGCGACGTAATCAAGATCAATTGCGCGTTCTGAATGCCATCTTTTATCCTTTTCGACGCTTTCGGCAGCAACTCTTCGAGCTTGCCATCGAAGACTGGAACCCCAGCATGCTCCTTCAGAAACGAGACCCTGTCCTTGCGATCCTTGATGACTTTGCCGTCGATCTCAAGCGCCAGCCTTCCGCCCCCGACAGCCACAACCTTCGGAGAGCCATCCGCCTTTGGGAGCAAAGCTGCCATGCCGATTTCGGTAATGGTGGGAATCTCCCCAATAGCTGGCCGAATCTCCAATTTGAAATCCTCGGCCAGCAAACGGCATAACTCGCGAGCCATTTCGAATCGCAGCGCGTCCACCCAAACATAAGCGACCTTGCCCCCATCGAGGAGCGGTTTCACTTGCTTTTCAAAGGTCTCCCGCTGGCGAGACAGGCCCTTGACCGGGTGTTTAGCCTTACTGAAGCACGTGACGAAATGCTTGGCCAATGCTGATCCGACTCCTGTGTAGCGTTGCTCCGCTTTGGTGAGCAGTTGTTCGAGCGTCTCATGCTCATCGTCTGCCGCGAACTCAAAGTTGTATTTACGGCTCTCCATGTGCCGATGATGCGTGTCAAGCAGACACCAAGGCTCATCGTCATCGGCGTAGGCTTTGATCAGGGCAGGAACAGTAGTTGGAGCCGTCTTGAGCGCCTTGCTGACCCTGTCGGCTTCGATCAAGACCTCAGCGGCTGAAGACATCAACGCCCATCTTGCCTGAATCCCCGGAACCACATCCGGCCAAAACCGAGACAGCCGAAATCCGGCGAACTTGAGTAAATCTGGCGTTGCCTTTTTGAGTAGTTCGCTTTCCACGTACTGAAGCAATTTTCGCTCTACGCCGAGAAACGTCTCACACTCTTTCAGCAGTTCTACGGGAAGGCGGAGTTTGGTGATCCCACGCTCTTTTTCGACCTTGTTCGCCGCCATTACATAGCTGTCCCTAACGTCCCGGTTGTTCCGCCAGTTTCGAGCTAGGTGCACGCACGCATCTATCGCTCCGGACTTGCGGGCGACGGAAAACGAGTCGAAGGAAGGTGGCACGTTCTTCTTGAAAATAGAAACTAAATCCGTCAGCAGCACATGCTGCCCCAGCCTTGCTCGCCAGTTCGATAGGGATGCGCTTGCAGGCAACTCGATGTCGAAGCTGACTTCGAGCAGCCGACACAGTTCTTTCTCGGCTTCCTTTTTCTGAAGTTCGTCGTCGTACTTTTCGCCGTTGAGGAAAGCTAGAGCAACTTCTTGTGGGTTCGCTGAACCGAAGATCAGCGTCAGGACGCCCGTGGAGATGTCTTTGCCCTTATCCGCTAGTGAATTCAGATCGGCCAAGGACAGCTTTCCCGCCTCTACCTGTCGCTCAATCTCGGCGACCTGATCCTCGCCCAGAATTGGCTTCAACGCATTCCGAGCCACAACCGAGAGTCGGGTGTTGCAGGCTGGAGGTTGCTGCCGTGGCTGCACGATGACCCCAGCGCAATCGAGTTCGATCAATGCGCTGTTCGTTTCTGTTCTCTCAAGCGGAACATAAACAACCAATCTGGGCGGTTGGCTGTCGTTCAAAAGGTGATCGATGTCTCTGCGCAGTTTGAAGAAGCTGTCCTCGTATCGAGCAATCGTCGTGTTCGGGATGGTCAATTCTCCGGCAGCCTCACCGTAAGCCTGTTCGGGGTCGTACCAGACGACCAATCCCTTGTCCTCGACCTGCTTTGCAATCAGTTGGAACAAATATTCCGTAACGACGGGCATCACCGCACCAGCCCCTTCTGCCGAAGCTGCTTCCCGATGCTCGACCACTCGTATTTGCCTTCTACAAGTTCTTCCCAATAGGTCTCAGCCCATTTCCACGGCACGAGTTCGTGGAGCGGAGCGATGTTCAACACCACGCCATCGTTGAGATCGGGCTCCAAATTTAGGTTCGCAGCCTTTCTCAGTTTGTCCTCGAATTCCCGCAGTTCGGATATAAGGTCTTCCTGCCGCTCAAGTTCCTTGGCAAGACGTTTCTGTTCTTTCCCCGCAGAGCCAGCGTATTGGTGCCTCGCCGATTCAAAACGGTTGATCTCAAGGCGAATCTTAGGCTCGACGTGGTTCACCAGTGCCTTGAACAGCAGGTCTTTGTCTAAGCGATGAAAATATAGCCACAGAGCGTAATTGCGCTTTGAGGACTGAAGTAGCCAATAAATAGGGGCATTCCTTCTGCTTCGGGAGTAGCGAGAAACGTGGTCATCCCAAAAACCGCCCTTGCTCGTTTTGCGGAAGTATTCCCGAAAATCCCTGACATCCAGTGTTGTACAAATCTCACTTTCAATTGCATTCGCTTCATCCGACCACAGTATGTCCATGATGTTGCGGGTTTGTGTCACAACATCGTGCTCATTCCCCGGATCATCGGTCAGAATGCCCTCCCACTCGATTTTGGCTGGATAATCCTGCGGCGTGCTTGTGGCTGGTATTCCGTCTACTCCAATCAACATCCCCGGCGAGCATATTGGCACGGCGGCAAACGGATCTCGTAACGGCGTTACCGCCTCTGTTGCCTTCCTCACATCCCATCTTCCAAACACGACTCCAATGCAATAAGAACAAATGTCGGCGATTCGCGAGAGCATGTCTTCCGGATGCAATGCCGAGATACTACGCCGCGCAGCAATGATGCTTTGGGGGTGCGCCGTAAATTTATGGCAGAGCAGTTCGAGGTGCCGATCAGCCCAATAAGACTTTTTTGTCAGGTGGCGAGAGCTTCTCGCGGATGACACATCATCGACCAACGCATCGACAGTCTGCTCGAATGCTTTGCGGAAATCATCCATAGCGAAACCCGTACTGCTGTACTCACACGGATGAGCAGTTACCTGCTCTCTCAGAATCGCCCGTGACTGCTCATCCAGACCACACTTTCCGGCACATTCCTGATCAATAATCCAACTGTTGTTCAGCACTGAGAGCAGAATATCTTCAGTCTGGTAAGAGAACTCTAAATAACGGCTCTTTAGCGACTCACCCTTTCGTCCCAACAGTACTGGCTTGCAGAAGTAGGTTGAGGTCTCATCGTAAAGTTGAAATTTCTGCATCGACGCGATGCACTGGAGAACTGCCTTCGTCATTGTTTCTGTCGCCAATTGCTCAGGAAAGGGCAAAGAATTGAAGATTCCGGCTCGGTAATCTCTTGCCGCACTTCCAGATTCCACCGCGTCTCCTAATCCTACGAACACTTCAAGCAACAGCTTGCAGACTCTCGAATAGGCAAATCCAAGAAAGGCTAACCGCAGACCATCATCGTCGAAGAAAATTCCGGGGCCTTTGATACTAAAAATGGAATCAGCGGGTAGCGGTCGTGGGCTGAAGTCGCTGGTCGTACGTTCGGGATACGTCAAGCCCGCTCGGAAATACAAATCGACGTTTCGCACCGAGCGCGACCACTGGTTGTAGTGAAGCTCCACGAAGGACTTGATCTCTTCGCCGTCGTTCTTCCAATTAAGTGCGAGATGGAGGTCATCGAAGTACGGTGAGTATTCCCCACCTTTACTGAGTGGAACCCAAGTCTTGTCCGCCCCACGCTCACTGAAAGGTGCCTCCCACAGCAGCCGAATAAAGCGGAAGTCATCGTCCGTTTGGAGACCAACCGCTGCTTTCCCGCCCAGAGAGGAAAGCGACGGCATCGTAGAGATGGCTTTCTCAAGAGTGGTCGGCAGCCAGTATGCGAGTGGGCAGCCGGGCAAAGAACGGAGCCCCGCTAAGGACACCCTGAAGGTTGATGAGGAAGCAGAACCATTCGAACTGATGATGGCGGAGAGTCTTGCTCCCTTGTCAGAAGCATCGAGAACGCTTGAAAAGAGCGCATTCTGCCATCGCTGCACCGCTACAGACGGCGAAATGACATAAGCGGCTGCCTCCACCAACGCACTGTCGAGTACTCCATGGCCCAAGTCTGCAACAGTTGTCAATGAGCCGTTTTCGCCCAAGAGGGTGCATTCCCGCCATGCCTTCAGATTTGCGGCAAAAAAACCGACTCTGGATGTAATGGCTCCGAGTAAGCCATTCGTGCAAAGAAGCCCCAAGCCACGGCTAACAAAAGTTGCGTAAAGGTCATTTTTCGCTGTCGGGTACGCCCTTGAGATGTATGGGGCGGTGGAGGGTACTGCATCTCCAAACGGAGGATTCATAAGTACAACGTCGTATCGTTTATGACAAAGATCAATGAAAGCGAAGCCACGCAGAGCATCGTCTGCGAAAAGCTGCCTTTGAAGGCGTTGGTTTGACTGTGCCTTTTCGGCATAGTGTTGTAGAGCACCAATTACCTTGACTTCTGCCTGTTCAAAAAATTGGTCGTCGGAAATGCCAGAGAAGTCGAATCGCTGTTGCTGCACCTCTGGTCTTTGCTCAAATAGAGTCCGCTGGACGTAAACTGGCCCCGCCAGCCATTCTCGTCTGGCATGCGCGACGGAATCCCGAAGTTCTTCTTCGATCTTGAGGACTGTTCCGGCCTCCCCAGCGAACTGCATCTTTTCGAATACATCTTCTACCAGTTGTCCCAACAATCGGGGTTCCAATTCGCCAACGGTGTCCTTGAGCATCTTCTGTTCGCCGGGCATCGGCTCAGCACAGACCAAATTCGAGCGGGTAATCTTTGGGCGTTCTTTCTTCAGGCCAATTTCTTGAGATGCACGTTGACAGCGAAGCCAGAGTGCGAGAGCAGCGATCTGACTCGCCCGCAAGTCAATGTCGATGCCGTGCAGATTGTGCGCAAGAATCAGTCGGGGCCCATCCCGGCGAAGGGCTTCGATAGATGAGTAGTCAGCCTGTAGTGCAGGGCCGATGTCCGGATCGGAGTACGCCTCCTCGTAAATCGTCTGAAGGAGGTCGAAGCAATACAGTAAGAAATGCCCGCTGCCTGAGGCGGGATCAAGGATTTTCAGGTCTCTGGGGTCTTTCTTCGGACGATGTAAAACGTATTGGGGAAGCTGGAGCAGTTGTTCCTGCGTCAGATCACTTCGTTCAGCAGCGGCTTCGGCGGGCGGCTGTTCGCCATCTTTTAGGAAAACCTCTGTGGGCCGACGAACCATGTAGCCGCATTGGTCTCTGAGCTTGGTCTCGCCCTGTCGCATTTCGTACCAAATGCGACCGAGGGTGTTGTCCGTCAGGAATTCGACGACATAACGAGGCGTGAAGAACTGGTTGCGAAAAGCGAGTTCATACGAATTCCGTGGCGCTGCACTCTCCTTGCGGGCCTGATCACGCAGTTCCTTCGGAGTGAAATATTGGTATACCCATCCAATAGTCTCGTCGCTTGACCAAATGTTCGGCCATGTCTCCCGCAGGTCGGTCTCGTCAGTCTTGATGCCGCCACTGTTGAGTAGGTTTAAGACCTCGTCCAACGTACTCTGGCGCGGGTACAGTCGGTTTGCCGGGTCGTTCGGGTTGAAAAGGACACCGATTTCGTCAGAGAGCAAACCACCCAGCCAGTCGAGAAAGTGTCGATATGCAAGGTCTTGCTGCCCCGTGTTGAAGAGGCGCTCTTCTTCAGGATGTTCGGCTAAATAGAACTTCACGCCATTTGAATTGAAACTCCGGCTCACAGCCTCCCGGAACTTATGCCCACCTACGTAAACGTCACGGGCCTCCATCATCTTGTATGCACATAGCCGATTCAGGTGAGTGAAGGCGATTTCCCGGATTAGCTGGTCGAGGGCTTCCCTTGGCTTGAATCCACGAGCTTTGATGTGCTCGAAATGGTCGAGAATGTCCTTGCGAGCCGACCGTTCTTCGTCAGTCAGGTGCACCATCGCAGCGTTCGGGTCAGCGGTGACGTGATCTCTTTTCGCGAAGATTCCATACTTGCCCTCAAGGTCTTGGGTGATGGAATCTTCGAGGAGCTTGCGACACTGCGTAACGACGTTGCGGAGTCTGTTTCGAATCTCTTGATTCATTTAGGCGGTCACCTGCGCCTGTGCTGTTGCAGCTTGCTGTTTTAATTCTTTGATCCGATTCGAAACGAGATCGTCCAGTGCAAGGCATACCACTCGAATTGTTTCAACAGCTTGTTTTGCCCACGGAAAACCGATTTCTTGAGCAATCCCAGCCGGATCATCTTGCGAACGGTCGGCACGATGAACAATGTCGTTACGGCGTTTCACCGTTGCATTAAGCATTTTCTTCAGTTCATTCTCATCACGCACAAGTTGCTGAGAAATTCGCTGCCACGGATTGTCTAGCGCAAGCAGCATCCCCGTGATGTGAACTCCACGAGTGCCGTTCAGATAGCTGAAGTCCAGACTGCTGATCATCTTGTTTGCAACAAAAAGAGGATCAGGCGCGACGAGAATACGCATGGCTTCATTTAGGTCGAATTTCAAGTCCTTAAAGTGAGCCCGGAACGCCTCGTCGTCCCTCGGCACAAAATCTCGCCCGCGAAGTGCAATGACTTCCGGTAGGTTTGCTCTGAGCAGGATCGGCAGATAGGTTTCCAACGCTGTGCTCGCTGTAACCACGGACTGGCGCAAGAGGTTGCAGAGCGCACTCTTCTTGATCGAGGCTGCCGGGATTTCTGCCCGTTCACGAATGAGCCCCAAGAAAATCTCGTTATAGATAACGATCAACTCTTCTCCAGCCTCGGCGCTGACAAGCTGTCGAAGAGACTTCAAGAGCCCCGCTTCCGTGTTGGGGGCGTCGTGTTCGAGAAGCCGGAACACCTTCAGGAGCAAGTCCGCAGGTCGGATGTTATCTTCGAAAATTTGGCGAGGACTGAGCATGGATCACTCCAGAATGATGACCGCCCCTTCGTCGATGTATTTCTGAAGCGAATCGCTCAGAAGCTTTAGAGCATTGTCGAGTTCTGCTTGGGTTTGAATCGGCTTATTAAAGAACTGCGAGACCCGCACCCGTCTGATCGGAGCTTTCTCATCAGCGCGAATTGATAGTTCTTGCAGCCTGACCAGAACCGATGATTTCAGTCCTCCCACCGCACAGATGTCGGAGTCCATTTCCGTCAAGCTGGCTTTCCCAAGAGATTTGCCTTTCGCAACGGCATTCCTGTCCTCATCGGTGCCAAGTCGTGACGTTAGGGGCGCGATTAAGGTAGCGGCTGCTTCGGGTTTAGTGGTTTCCAGCGGCCCCCACTCGGCGTGATTCCTGATCTCCTCAATAGCAGTTTCGTATGCCCTCTTACGTCGGTCGAAAAGATCGAGGTAGACCGTTTTGTAGGCATCGACCACGACCTCGGTGCGCCGAGCAATCTCATCCAATTTGTCGATGAACTGGTCAGAAGCGAGGAGAGTTCGCAAGTCCTCGATGCTCTCGGCGATTTCTGGCGAAGAAGAGTGTGGGGAAAGTCGCGGCCAGACTTGGTCGATAGCAGTTCGGGAATTAAGAAGTAACGCAATTGTGTTGTCGTCCAGACGTTCCCGAAGGTTGCGAACTTTGTCCCTAACCCCGGCAAAATGAGGCCCGTTCTCGGTAAGAATACGCACGGAGTCGTCGGACGCTGATGCTTGAATTCCCAGTAGCGTTTGCTGGTACTCGGAAAGCATTGGAATGATCGGAAGAGCGTTAGCCTCGGCAGTGGCTTTGAGCGGATACAGCTTCTCTAGCTCTTCGGACGCAACCTTCTTGAACGCTGTTGAGATAGCACCTTCCTCAACATCTACCTCCTCACCCGTCAGGTCTTCCAATTGCTGGACTGCTTGTGTCAGAGTCTTTAGGCCAACGGACTGCCGTGGGGAGAACAAGGAGGAACGGAATGCAATGTTGCTTGTGAAGGGCGTTCGTGAGGCTGGGTCTTGGTAATTGTGGAAACGGTTGCCCTGATATGTGACTTCGATCTCGCCAGCCCGAAACAATGCGGCAAGAATCAACCGCAACATGTCTCGCTCCCAACCATACGGGGTTCCACCGAATCTCCGCTCCAACGCTTTCCCCAAGCGACTGTCTTTGTTCCCGTAACTGTCTTCGTTCTTCAGGTAATCGAGAACTTCTTTGGCGACATCGGCCTTTACGTTGACGATGTTCTTGGAGCCGTCCTTAACTACTAGCCCCAATCCGTGCTCGCCAATATAGAAGACACTGGGCAGAGCTTTGAGATCAGCCGCTTTGAGAATCTGTTCAGCCTCATCGCCTTTCAGGGGGCGTGATCCCATTTGCAATTTCGGGTACAGATCGGGCACGACCTGTCCGAACAGTTTCTTCAGAATTTCGCTTAGCGTCTTGCCCAAACCGGAGGCGTCTTTCTGCACTCCGCGAAACATTCCGGTGCCGCTTTCCATCGATTCGGCCAGCTTGTCTCGCAGGCGCGTCTCATATCCGTTCTTCGAATTCTTTTCGTCTTGAAGACACGTCGCCTCATCAGGGCTGATCTTCTGCTGTGCACTCAACTGGTTGTACTTGTCCGCCATTGTGCGCGAAGCATGAAGCTGGGCAACCAGTTCGTCGATCTCGGGCGTCAGAGAAAAGAGCCAGTAAACGTCGTTCTCGTGAGCCTTCTGTTGACTTTCGGTGCGAACTTCGTCGATCCGCTTCGTGAGTTCGTCGGCATCTTCGGCCACAGACAACATCAACGGAAGATCACCATCATCGCCCAGAGTCATTCCATCGACGGCAATGCCGACACGGAATGAACGGTTCTGATATCTGAAAGTTTTGAATTCTGGCTCGTCAAAAATCTGCTCCAGCGTGTTGCGTACCAACTCATTTCGCTCACGTGGCTTGGGTTCGAGATGGCCTCGGCGTTCGGTTTCCCAGTTCTTCTCTTGGGCGGTTTGGAGTTTCCAACCCTCTTCCGTGTTGCGGATGAACTGCGCAGCATATAGCCGCTTAACGGCGGCTTGAACTTCGCTCAAAGGTGCTGGTTTGCCTACCTCAGCGACCAAGAAGGCAGCGAGGTTCGCTTCCGTTCGAGGGAGGTCTCGAATGAATTCAAGGAGGCAAATTGCTTTTGCCACTCGCAACGCCCATCCGTGATCTGTCGCTTCGTTTTTGAACCGTTCGAAGATTTGATAAATGTCTGTCCGTTTCTCGTTCGAGAGATTGCCTTCCACCAACTCGAAGACCTTGTCGAGTGTAACGAGTGTCCCAATTGGCTTTTTTGCAAACGCCGTACGATCCGACACGAGCATCTCGTAGGCTTGTTTGATAATCGTTCGATTGCTCCCGCCGTAATGTCGGGGAGCACCGGGCTGGAGTCGAATGCCAGACATAATCCCGATACAGAGGTCAACGTAATGAGGCGGATACGGGTAGAACTGAACGAACTCGCCCTCGCTCATGTCTGTCTGTCTGGTTGTGCGTTCGAGCCGAAGCGCAGCAGTTAATTGGCCTTGGTTGTCCGAGAACAGCTTCTTCAGCGGTTGTTCGGCATCCGCTTTTTTTGCCAGCACACGTTTTGTCGCTACCTGTCTGATATCGGACGGGGCGAGGTCAACGCGGTGACGAAAGCGGTCTTGCAACCTCGCTAATTCGACACGTCTGGAATCGATAGCAGCGACGATTTCGTCCAATTTCTCCTGCGACGTGACCACGACCCAGCAGGGGGCACTGATCTTGTGCTCTTTGAGCAAATTCTTGCCGACCTTGCCGAATTCTTCGATTGTTGCCCGTAAGTCTTCAATCTTGTCTCCGCTTCGAGCAACGTGCTGGCCTACTTCGTCGATAATGAATACAAGTGCCCTTCCCTTACGTCTTCGGCCCCAGAGTTCGAACGTGCGTCTGACGACCTTGGCCACTGAGATTGAAGCATCGCGGTTTCGTTGGGAGTGTGCCCACGAATCAGGTGAGGGATAGAGCTTGGGATTCAAGTGGTGCAGGATCGCGCTTGCACGTGACAACTTCTGCGCTCCTACCCGAACCTGTGTCCAGTCTTTACCTATAAGAGTTTTGCAAGTTGCCACGAAGTCAGAAAGTTTGCCTTCTGTTTCCAGTTCGATCTCCAACTCCGCAATATCAAAATCCTCGGAGTACCCAAGCTCACGCAGGAGGACGGTGTACATCAACTCTGCGATTCGTTGCGTGACCTTCCGTGTGTCTGCTTCCTTTGCGACTTCGAAGAGGATGACCTCAGTTGGTGTCTTGGCGTTGATGAGATCAAGCAAGTCGCTGACACGGGTGTCCTCTAGCTGTTTCTTGAAAAGGTCGGCGAACCCTGTGCCCAGAACCTTGCGGTTCTCTAGGGCGTAACCGAGATTCTTGGCGAACGAACTCTTGCCAGACCCGAAAAAGCCCGATACCCAGACGCCGACGCTTTCGTGAGGATCACTTGGGGCTTCAGCAATCGCCTTCAGGAGATCGTGATACTGTTCACGAATGCTATCGGTGGCGACATATTCCGTGATTTCATCATGAACGGATTGCTCGTCAGCCTGATCAACTTGAATGATCTCTTCAATCTTGCGGCTGAGATCGCGTGACAGCAGATCGCCAATTGTGTTCATTGTGGTTCAGTTTCCCTCAGCCATAGATTTTCACTCGATAGTTACCCAGTGCTTCCCGATCCTTTAAGTCCATGAACCGCAGCCCGGTCGTGCCTTCGATTGAGCCGGGGTATAACAGAATCGTCGTCACTTTGGATTTGCCTTGCATTTTGTCGAGGAGCATCGACATGTGGAATATCCCCGGAGACATCGCAGCGACACGCGTAAGGAAAACGACCGCATCCTTCGGGTCAATTGAAGCAAGCCGCTCAGCCAGCAAATCCCAGAGTGGCACCCAGACTTTGCTGGACAAATACATGGTTACCTGCTGCTGCGCTTCGACAAAGCCTCGCGCTCTTTCCAACTCGATGATGGCATCCAGTCCTTCGGCATCATCCTTCTGGGAGACCTTTTCCAATGCCGACCAAAGCAGTTCCGACATCGGGATCATCTGTACGTTCTTTCCTGACTCTTCAAGACGAGTGGCGAGCAACTTGATTTCGCGACGAAGTTCCCACTCATTGGCAGGGTCATACCGCATGATCGCGAATGGCAAGTCTTGATAAACGTTAATTCTTGGAGGCGATGCTCTCAGGTCGCTTTCGAGAGGCGCGACACTATCTTTGAGCGAGGGCATTCGCATACTCCTCAAGAGTCTCGGCGGGGAAGGTCAAGCGAGTAACACTGCCAGCCACGTGATATTCCAGCAAGCTGTGTTGATGGGCTTCAAAAAGCAGGCGTTCCACTGCTTCCCGGCTCAGGAAGAAAAGCTTCCAGTCTGATAGCCCGATCAGCTTAGCGCCTGAGGGCTGGTGTTGCTTCAAGTAGAACGTGATGTACGCGAACGACTCAACTGGGAAAAAGGCCGGAGCGATTCTTTTCTTAGCAGCCCCTTCAAGGACACCGAAATCTCGAAGGGTTGCTAACAACTCTTGGGCAACACGGAGGATCGTGGTTTCAGACCAACTGCTGACAGTTTTACCCTGCTTCACCCACTCTATTAACGGTCGCTGGAAATCGTGCACACCGATGTCCACCAGCCCCCGCTCTCGCATGGGGACAAGCACTTCGGTCACGGCATCGTGAAGCAATCGGTCGGCATGAGCGGAGTGGAAATAGAGCAATCGATCTAGTGCGGCAGGCGGAAATCGTCTTCGGACAAGGGCGACCAGTGCTGCCGTAACTGATTTCTCGCTAAGATAGCGACGACGGAAGATCGCGAGAATGTCCTCCACGCGGGAACGGGACGCCTTCCCAAAGATATTGTCCCGATGAATCCGTGTAACGTTCTCGTCCACCGTCGCCTCGACATCCCAATGGGAAAGCAGCGTCTTTGTGTCGCCGATCAAAGCTCCGGCTTTGAGGATTCTGGAGGTATACGGAGCCCCAGATCGAACCTTTTTTGCCTTCTCGAAATTTGTCGCGATCATCTCTCCGCCGCGTCCTGCCAGTCCGTACGCGAAATCCTGCCCTGCGTGGTACGCTGTGCTCATCTTTTCAGGTGTTTGCATGAACCCACAATGATACATGCCACGTGCAAAAATCCGGGCAAAAGTGAGTTGACGGAATGAAATCCGGAAAATCGAGCAGAGGGGACGGTCAAACGATCAGGGCGTTGACGATCCGTCAGCCGTTCCCGGAGTTGATCTTGAGAAGACGGAAGCCATACGAGATTCGAAGCTGGAGAACGAACTACAGAGGGCCGCTTCTGATCCACTCGGCAGCGAAGGTCAAAACGGCCTTCGCGAAACAGTCTGGGCTAAAACCGGAGACTCTGCCAACCAGTGCTTTCGTTGGGGTGGCAGTTCTAACAGACGTGCGTCCGTATACCCGAGAAGATTCGCAACTGCTTAACGCTCGGAACGCAGGTGGCGGCTGGTATCCACACCTTTTTTCTTGGGTACTGAAGAAACCGATCAGGTTTGCTCGTCCGATAAAGGCAAATGGGAAGCTCGGGCTGTTCACTGTTTCTCCCTTAGTCGCGAGAATGGCGCAGCCTCATATCCGAAAGCTGAAGACGGGCGCGGAGAAGGCGGGTTCTCACCTCACAGCACGAAGGCGCTCCGAGGCTGTGAGACGAGTGAACGTAAGCAGGACGCCTGCAGAACGGTCGAGAGCCGCACGCAAGGCATGGCAAACGCGGCGACGAAATGTCATTAAAAAGCAATCCTGAGCGGTATTCCGGAGTTTTTTCATTTTCGTTCCAAACGCAGTTCGATTGTTCGATTTCATTCCAAGGAATGCTCTTCCGAATCGCGGCACATTGGGACGCCAACGTTGGGCGCGCCGATAACGCTGCTTCTTTGGCTTCGACGATTCTTTTCTTCGCTACTCCCGAAGCTTCCGCCAGCCACAACAGCATTGGTGGGCACATGATGTGGTTATAAGCGAAACGGGCTGAGAGCCCCCGAGTCTTTCGACCGTAGTAGCCGGAGCCGTCGTACTCCGATAGCCAGCCGAGCCAATGTTCTTTCTGCGAACCATACCACACAGGTTTGCGCCCCCATGTTCCGCATTCGCGTAGCGCACGCTCGAACGAGTCAGCTAAGGGAGGATGCGCACGAAAATTCTGAATTCTTTTGGATAGTTCTTTTGGGGTCATGTTTGCCAAGCGCAGCTAGGCCGTGGCGTTTGGCGTGTGAATCCAAGTCTGTTCTTCGATCGCTTTGACAACTTCTTGAAGCTCTTTTTCACAGAACTTCTTCCACTGCTTTCGGAGTTCTTCTTCAAACTCGCCGTCCGGCAATTCGTATACTTTCTTCGACAACAGCTTGTGAGCAAAGATCGTAATCCACTGCGGATAAAACTTGCTCACCGAGTTGAAGACCGATTTTTTCGCGAGCACAGCATCGAACAGTTTCTGTCTAACATCTCCGGGGCCGGGGCCTATTACGAGTTTCACGGCTAGAGAATCTTCTGTGTTTACGACCTCAAAGAGGAGCATGCGTCCGCTCGGAGTCCATCCCGACCCTTGTTTAAGCAGGGCGAAGTCCAATATTTTTGGAATGAACCTAATGTACGCCTTCGTGCAATGATCCCGCTCGAGGTCTGGATTCTGATCTATCCATCCTTCGAGAAGCTGCCGAATCATTTGCTGGCGATCCGGACGATGCTCGTAGATGAGGTCAAGCGCCTGTTTGTGCTTGGCATAGATGCGCCGACACAACTCTGAGATTTCGGACTCCGTCACGATATGCCTCCGAAGCATTTCAGCATAGTGCCCAATGACAATACGGACACCGTTGTCGAGCATAGGGCCATTCAGGCGCACGAGTTTTTCGATCAAGTCGCAAACTTGACTATACCCGTACGCGATGAATCGTTCGTCCGAAGGACTGTCGCCTTCTCTTGTCAGGTAGACCGCGACTATCTTCCACCCGGCGCACTCCTTTGCCACGACTTCGTAATATCGCGCAAGCTGGTTTGAGTGTTCTTCACTTTGCACTTTGTTCTCGACAATCACAGCCAAGCGGTTCGTGTCGTCGCGCACGAAAATGTCAATGTTCTGCCACTCCCGGTGAACTTCCGCTGAGGTCAGGTTCCAGACATCAATGTCTATGGGAGTGACGCTCGAATTCGCCCGCCCCTTTACAGCCGACTGGAGCATTGCCTTCAGGAATCTATCCGAAAGCCCGTGATTCTGTTGCGGGTCGAGCAAATAGCCGAGGAAATCCGAATGCCTCACTTCGTGCCAAACGAGTTTGAGTGCCTCGAAGAGGTTGAACCTGCGCAACGATAGTTCGAGCCTCTCAAGATCGTCGTTGTTAGCCACAAATTCTTCGAGGGTGCGCTGGGCGGTGTTGTCGGTGCTAATCGTTGCTTGAGCCGCGCTGTTCATGTAGTCGTTCGCATTGTCCAGCTTTAACGTGCTCGAACGCAATAGGCACGCTGTGGAATGAGGGTGGCAACTGCTTGCCCGCTGAAGAGACGAGCGTGGAAAGGCAAGCGGCCTCGGCCATGTGCTGATGGAGCCGCGCAAGACTGGGAACTCACTCTATCCGAGCAACGCTTCCACCATGCTGATCCATTCCTTGTCGAGTGGCTCCCGGCAAACGGGCTTGCCTGCACGACCGTACCAATATGCAGCATTGCCCTGATCGCCCTCCTTGCGAGGTAGGCGTGAACCCACGAAGCCATCAGGGCCTTCGTCCCTCTGAGCCGATTCGTAGGCACGAGTCCAATCGCCCTTGGCATCCCACCAGAGTCCGGCGAGGGCGTGCGTGACTCCGGCTGGCGGCTGGGTCGCGGTGAGTGATTGGCGAAATTCGTTCAAGGTCATCAAGGGGATTTTTGTTAGCAACTGCAGCGTGGCGTTCCGATTGCTCAAATCGTGATCTTTCACGGGGAAATCTTCTGGCCGACCGCCTCATTGCCCCTGATGTAAGTGCCCTGATCGTCATAGACGTAGCAGATGTCATCCATCGATCCAGACCGTTTCGCGTTGTGATCGTCGGCGACTCTGCACGCTTCTGCTCGGGAATCGTAATCTCTCTTGAGGTAGTCTTCATGGGAGAACAGGTCCACCCCGACAACTCTGAATCTTCCAGCAGGAGCCTTGAGTTCCAAGTCCTAACCTCTCCTCACCGTGTTTATGGACTCCGGGTGCTGCAGTAAACCCAATCACAACCAAGCACTCAAGCAACAGTGGCTGGCGAAAATCATTGCCGTAGCGCCGTTAATTCTAAATTATGTTAAGAGGAAAAGCCCGCGCGGCCCGCAAAGCCACTGTGATGCTGATCACAGAGACTCGGCAAACGAGTGGTATATGTTGCTACCGTCTTGGCGCGGTCAGCATCCCACTGCGTCGTGCTGATGACTTCTCCGTCACACAGCCAGTTTTCGATAGACTCAAGACATCTCAAGCAATAAACGTGTCGAAAGAGCAGTTAAAAAGTCTCCGACCTAACTTATGGAGGAAACCCACGTGGACGACGCGACCAAAGATCAGGCACTAGATTTTCTAAAGGAATTAGAGAAGACATTGAATAGCAGGCTGCGCGGTCCCGGTGAGATGGAGTCTTGTATTCGCAGCAGGGTCGCTGCAGCGAAGAATGATGATACGCAGAAGCATCTTCGCCTTCCGGAGGCCGCCTTTCTCAACGGGGAGGCTATTCCGATACTTTTCGAGGTGCTCCAGACTGCTGGTCGATTGTCTGAGGATCAAGCGCAACGGGCGTTGCTTAATGAGTATCACCGGACGATGCCAAAAGTCTCGCGGCAGTCGCCCATTCGGTGGGAACGCCACCCTTTCCGAAAGATTCTGAATGCAAGGCCCATCGATATCTATCGAGGTTGGACGAACGCCGAGAAACATTACGGGTTGACACAGAGTTGCCCCGACTTTTCGCTCCGCGATCCGTTTCCGCACTCCATCTTGTTTGAGGGGAAATACTTTTCTCGCGGCTCGCTGGAATTTGCGCAACGAGAACTGGTCACGAATATCTATCAGGCCTTCTTTTACCGTGGACTGCCGCGTCTCGCGGCGACCAAGAAGCACCCGGAGTGGAAGTACGACTATGCGTGTCTAATGGCCTACGATGCCTCAACCTCGGGGACCCTCGCGTCGGCATGGAGAGACCTTCCTTTCCAGACTCGCCGCAGCTTCTGGGAGGGCGCTAACGTGTACGTCATGATCCTCCGGGGTTCGGGCACGAAGAGCACGGCGGATGCCTGATCCCGCTGATGATGCTCTGCCACGATCACGACAAAAACCCCTAAGAGCGCGAAAAATTCATCGCGCACATGGCGGGCTGTCGGACGCTTGAGTACGTGGGCGAGAAGTCAATGGTTGCTGTTCTCCTGCTCTTCTTCTTGCTGTATTCGGTGCATCACACCCCACACAGTGTGCAGCGCCCGGACGTATCGTTTACCCGACTCTCCTTGGTATCGCTCTGCCTCATTCTTGAAGTTCGACCACTCCTGCTCTTGAGCAAGTTCACCGATAATTGCTGTCCAAGACTCTTTGGGGATAATCAATCGATAGCGATAGTCATAGTGCGGCAATTCAAGAATATTGCCGCCTGCGAGTGCAGGAAAGCGTTTCTGTAGATTGCGCAGATGGGTGATACACCGGGCTCTGACCATCACGGACTGATTGTCTAGTGAGCCATCCGACTTGCTAGCACAGGCAATCGAATAGAAACCATAACGAGTGAAGACCCACATGGTTATCTTTTCTCCGTTCTTCCCAAACACGGCGGAGCGCTTAGAGCGCATCGAACCTATTGCGAGTGGCGGTCACCGAGGGCTAGTGCGGCTCCTTACGCTTGAGTTTTGCTTTGTTCGTTTCAAGGAAATCGCGGAGTTCTTGTACCGTATCCAACAGGCGCATCCACTGCTCGTAATAGAGCGTTACAGGAAAACGACCAAGACCGTAGACACTGACGCCGCCCTTTTCGCTAACCCTAAACTGCAACCCGCCGCTGCGCTTTTGCTTTTCGAGTTCTTCGACTCGCGCCTTCAGTTCCTCATACGTCGGTTCGGTCATGCGGTTCACATCGCCTGTTTGTCTGCCACTCTCGAACAAGAGTTGCAATCTTGCAACCTCATTACGCCACCGTCTCCTGTAGCGCTCATCAGGAAAAACGTCACCGGGCACTGCTTGGTCACACAGCGGGCAGATGGCATATTTCTCCGCACCAAATAATATGGTCTGCATCCGGTCTTCCCGCGCCTTTTTGGAATAATAAGGCTGCGTGCAGCAGTCGCAGATTAGCTGCATTTCCTGTGTATTGGCGGAGTACATCCCCAGCCCTGACTTTAGCTTCATAAGTTGCCCTGAGACAGCATGTGCTATGCCTTTGATCGTTGAAGAGCGATTGAATCATGCCTGACATAGGCAAGCCCTGTCTGTGAAAACGATCACATCTTGATGTGCGCCATTTTGCCTTAAATACCTCCGAATCAAAGCCAATCAATTACAATCCCATGCCGAGGGGGGAACTAATGGCACATCTGAACGGACTAGCATCTATTGTTTCGGAATTGAAGGCGGAGAGGACGAATCTGGCGAGCCAGCTTAAGCAGGTAGATATGGCTCTTGGAGTTCTGGGCAAATTGGGCGTCGGGAGTAACCACGCAAAACCGACCCACAGCATGTCGGCTGCGGGTCGCAGGCGGATCAGCCTCGCGCAGAAAAGACGATGGGCAAGAGTGAGAGCGCAGAATGTGGTTTCAATTGCACCGAAGCAAGGCAAGCGCAAACTGTCGGCTGCTGGCAGGCGACGAATCGCGCTGGCGCAAAAGGCAAGATGGGCAAAGTTTAGGGCTGGGAAGAAAAAGGCAGCGTAGAGGCAACGGACTTAATAGTAGTGACAGGGAAGGTGAACGGAAAGGGTAGACAGCCCCTGTCACCGACTCACACCAATAAATAGCCCTATTCCAAACCTGCTCGCAGTGGGGCTGAAACCATTAGAGTATGACGAGAGAAGTTAAAGGCGACCACGCCTCTCTGAAACGCGAAGAAACCTATCATACCTCCATGGGGAAATGAAAACATCTTGGGCGGAGGCTGCTCGGAGACCTTGACTATCGCTGGCTTCAGGTACGCTTTACCGATGCGGAGCCATGGAATTATCCCGATTCTCACCAATTGTAGACCGTTTACATCTTGCACAGTCCCAGTCGTGATGGGTGGATGCAGCGTCAAATCCGCGACCTGAGATTCGAAGAGGAGTGCGTCTGCTAAGGAATCGAAGCCTGTGTCGAAAATGAGACTCACGGTTTTTCCTGTCGGCAATGTGATTGGCATGAGCGCAAGGCCATTTTCTGAAGTTAGATCGACCGTGAGCAACTTCCCGAAGCCGTGAAGCTTGGACTTGCTCGGCAGAAGCCCGATTCGAGTGTGTGGAAAGTCAACGAGTAGGTTGTAGTCCTTCAGAAAATCTATTGCCAGCAAGCCCCCAACTGGACGCTTGTATGCAATGGAGTAAAGGGACATGTCGTCCACGAGAACTTCCAATCCTGCCGATGCCTGTGAAAGCGTCGAGATCGCAGAAACAAAAGCAGTATATCGGGCAGTTTTTCCACTGGGCGTTATGTTGTTGGTGATCGCATAGGGCTTGAGTCCGAGCAAGTCCGCGATACTCACGTCAATTGTTGTGCGAGTGGTGCCAGTGTCGATGATGAAATCTGCCGTGGTAGAGCGACCGCTGGCGTTGGTGACAACCACTGAAACGAAGATGTTCA
>Ga0326727_10009919_pt1 | contig 23045 bp, 14 predicted proteins | sample MB2enrmetagenome_FD_207643 | JGI IMG/M metagenome (GOLD analysis project Ga0326727, IMG submission 207643) | Lab enriched peat soil microbial communities from McLean, Ithaca, NY, United States - MB29MY | ecosystem: Environmental > Terrestrial > Soil > Wetlands > Peat | place: USA: New York...
AGATTATCGGATTTAACTTGGGGTTGGAAACTGTGTGAAAACAACCAGTAAAGTCGATGAAGATCCGTGTAAAGAGCAGGGCAAGCCGCCGCACTCCACATCAAACCGGCCCTCGCGACAACAAGTCGAAAAAATGGAGTGCGCCCCAGGCGCAATTTCCTTCTTTTCTGGCGGCACAATTGCGACATGATGGAGGACGATGTTCTCCGAGATTAAATCCGTTCATTTTGTCGGCATCGGCGGCACCGCGATGGCCGCGGTGGCCGCGGCCATGCGCGACATGGGCTTTGCCGTTACCGGCTCCGACCAGACGGTGTATCCGCCGATGTCAACCTTTCTGGCCGCCAAACAGATCACGGTGGCGCCCGCTTACGCGGAGTCCAACCTGGCGCATAAACCGGACCTGGTGGTGATCGGCAACGCCATTTCGCGCGGCAATGTCGAGGCCGAGTTTGTCCTGGAACACAAGCTGCGCTACTGCTCGCTGCCGGAATTGCTCAAGGAGTTTTTCATTCGCGGCAAACGCTCTCTTGTGGTCACCGGCACGCACGGCAAGACCACCACCACCTCCCTCCTGGCCTGGGTCTTCGATCACAACGGGCTGAATCCCAGTTTCCTCATCGGCGGCATCCCCAACAATTTCGGCCAGGGCGCCCGCTTCACCCAAAGCCCGTGGTTCATCATCGAGGGCGATGAATATGATACCGCGTTCTTTGACAAGCGCAGCAAGTTTGTCCATTACCTGGCGGAAGTCGTCGTCATCAACAACCTGGAATTTGATCACGCCGATATCTTTGAGAGCCTGGCCGCCATCCAAACCTCCTTCAAGCACCTGATCAATTTGATTCCCCGCAACGGGCAACTGCTGGCCAACGGCGACGATGCGAACCTGGCGCCGCTGCTCAACGTGACTCATTGCCCGGTCAAACGCTTCGGCCTGGGCCAGGACAACAGCATCCACGGCTTCAATCCCCGCTACGGCCCGACGGCGAGCGAATTTGAAATCCCCAGCTTCAAGTTCCATCTCAACATGGTCGGCGAGATCAATGTCCGCAACGCTCTGGCCGTTGTGGCCTGCGCCAAGCATTGCGGGCTGTCCAACAAACAAATCCAGGGCGCCTTTGACACCTTCAAGGGCGTCAAGCGCCGGATGGAAGTCCGCGGCATTGCCGGCGGCGTCACCGTCGTGGACGATTTCGGACACCATCCCACCGCCATCCGCGAGACCTTGCGCGCCCTGCGCCTGCGCCATGCCCATCAGCGGATTTGGGCCGTCTTCGAGCCCCGCACCAACTCCACCCGGCGCAATGTCTTCCAAGAGCAACTAGCCCAGTCCTTCACCGACGCCGACGCCGTGATTGTGGCGCAAGTCGCGCGCCTGGAATTGCTCAGCCCTGACCAGCGCCTCGATCCGCAGAAACTGATGAAGGAAATCGCCGCCGGTGGCAAACCCGCCGCTTACCTGCCGGACGCCGACGCGATAGTGGCGCGCCTGAAAAGAGAAGCTGTGGGCGGGGACGTGATCTGCGTCTTCAGCAACGGCCCCTTTGGCGGCATTCACGAAAAACTGCTGGCGGCCCTCGGTCCCCCCGGATGATTGCGCGATGACTTGCTGGCGCCCGAGGGCGGTTTGATATGGACTGCGGCGATAAGAGGGAACACAGGCACGGCGGCGCCATGATGCGAGATGATGTCCGCCGCCTCGGAAGTTCCGAGTGCCTCTGTAAAGTTAAAAGCGGTGTCGCCGCCGCGCTCTGCCACCGCCCTCCACAAAAGAGCCGCCCAAAAAAGAAATGCACCCGACTTTTGGGCCAGCGGCCGTTTCGCCCTATCTAAAAGATTGTATCTTTGGCCAGCAGGACCGTGACGCGCTGTTGCAACCAAGGCAGATCGGGGGACTTCGGGTCCCTCGGAGAGCCGCCAGAGCCGCCGAATACCCCGTTCAGAACGGTTTTGTCGGTCCATTTTCTGACCTCCGCATGGCAGTCCACGAAGGACATGCTGCCGGCGCTGACATGGTAATGCGCGGGCAAATCGATCCATTCATTTGGGTTGTCAGGGTCCTGAGCCCAATAGCCATCATTAATCGAGGCGGGGTTCTCGTCTATGAACACCAGCGTTTTGGACGGTGATGGATTGATCACCTTGGAGAGCTTTTTGAAGTTCACGCAATCCGCGCTCCACGGAGGGTTGCCATTGAGCCAGGAGTTCATCGACATGCTGCGGACGGTGGGCACGTTTAACGCCCCGACCTTATGGTCCGCCGGACATTTGTACGGACCGACACTGTTGACATAAGGATAAATCGCCCCGTGTGTAAGCCAGGCGGTATTTGTCGCTTCGTCTGGCACACTAACGTCTCCAAGAACCCAACTGGAAGCGATCCCGCCATCCTGGGCGTCCGGCTGCGTCGGACTGCCCGCGAAATTGGGGCTGTCGCTGGCCGTGTTCTGCGGGAGGCTGTCGGCGCTGTCGGTGCAATAATTGTACCACGCCACAGTGAGTTGCCTCAGATTGCTCTGGCACTGGGTTCTCTGGCCTTGGGCTTTGGCGTTGGCCAGCGCGGGCAGCAGCAACGCCGCCAGAATGGCAATAATGGCAATGACCACCAGCAATTCGATCAGCGTGAAACCCGCGCGCGCGGCGTCAGCGGTCACATCACCAAGGGACTTCCTCTCACACTTCATTTTCATATAAACTCCGTTTCTCAGGGCCCACTTCATCATCACGGACAGAACCACTTTTGTCAAGAAGCGTCCGGGGATAATTCCCCCGGACGCCGCTGACAGACTCTGCCGCCTTCCGTCCTATTGCTTCCCCGGGATCACGCTCCAACGCCGGCACACAGCCGGTGATCAAGCTCATTCGGGTCAAGGAAGTGCTCCTGCGCGCCTGCATGGCCCCGCCGGCAGCCACCACGTTCCTGGATGTGCGGGGCGATCAATCCGAACACATCGTGCTAATGAACTTCGATGCCGGCTTTGCCGACCGTGTGGCGAAACAGGCACCCGATGTTCCCCGCGGGGCGGTGACGTTCTCGGGCAACGCGCACAAGCCAGCCGCCCAGAGATGAGGCGACACTCGACGAAGCATTATTGCCCGATCAAATCGCATCCCGGCGAGGCATGCACGAACAAACACCGGGTTTGAGGAGACGGAAACCTCTCCGTATCAAAAGATTGTATCTTTGGCCAGCAGGACCGTGACGCGCTGCTGCACCCAAGGCAAGTCGGGGGAAGTCGGGTCCCTCGAAAAGCCACCAGCCCCGCTGAAGGTCCCGTTGAGAACTTTCTTATCTGTCCATTTTCTGACCTCCGCATGGCAGTCCACGAAGGACATGCTGCCGGCATTGACATGGTAATGCGCAGGTGAATCGATCCAATCATTCTGGTTGTCCGGGTCCTGCGCCCAGAAGCCATCATTGATGGAGGCGGGGTTCTCGTCTATGAACACCAGGGTTTTGGATGGCGGTGGATTGATCACCTTGGAGAGCTTTTTGAAGTTCACACAATCCGCGCTCCACGGAGGGTTGCCATTGAGCCAGGAGTTCATCGACATGCTGCGGATGGTGGGCACGTTTAACGCCCCGACCTTACGGTCCGCCGGACATTTGTACGGACCCACACTGTTGACATAAGGATAAATCGCCCCGTGTGTGAGCCAGGCGGTATTGGTTGCTTCTTCTGGCACACTAACGTCTCCAAGAACCCAACTGGAAGAGATGCCGCCATCTTGGGCGTCCGGCTGCGTCGGACTGCCCGCGAAATTGGGGCTGTCGCTGGCCGTGTTCTGCGGGAGGCAGTCGGCGCTGTCCGTGCAATAATTGTACCACGCCACGGTGAGTTGCTTGAGATTGCTCTGGCACTGGGTTCTCTGGCCTTGCGCCTTGGCGTTGGCCAGCGCGGGAATCAGCAACGCCGCCAGAATGGCAATGATGGCAATGACCACCAGCAATTCGATCAGTGTGAAACCCGCGCACACGGCGTCAGCGGTCACACGACCAAGGGACTTCCTCTCACACTTCGTTCTCATATCGTTTTCTTTTCTTATGGTTCACTCGCAAAATCATGGACACAATCCCCTTTGTCAAGCAGCGTCCGGGGAGGATTCCCCGGACGCCATTGACTGACTCAACTGCGTTCCATCCTATTGCTCGCTGGCCTTGTAAAACACCGCCTGCTGGCCAGCCGGAGGCCTGTACTGGGCCGGGCCGCCGGACGAAATCGCGCCCGGAACGGGATTGGTGATGTTCAGAACCGACGTGCCGGAAAGCAACACTCCCTCGTAGGTGATCACCGGACCGCCGCTTGTCTCGGCAATGGAGATGCTCGGCGTGAACGGAACCAGCGCCTCAATGACGCTCCCGGTCATAATGGACGGGGAGGGCGAGAAGGGGTCGGGCGCCCCAGCATACTTGTAGGTGACGCATTCATTGTAGCCGCCCGTCTCCTGACAGTGTTCGAGCTGTATGTAATACTTCTGGCCGGCCTGCAGCGTGATTAGCGCCTGGCCGTTGGTATCCGTGTAGGGCCAGAGTTTTGGCGGGGGGTTTGTCGGGACAATGTCCGTGACCTGCGTCAGCGCGGCTGACCAACTGTTGGTAGCGCCGGCAGGCCCGCCGGGCAGGCCCGAACTGTCGTAATACGCCACGATGAACTGATCGGACCGGTTTTGATCGTCCGCGGTGGCCGGGTTGACGACGAACACGCCTTGGGCGTTGGTATATCCTTCCGCGGCGGAATTGTCCCACCCGTACTCGGTTCCGCTGTTGGTGGGGGCGACGCCGGTGGCAGTGCCATCGCCGCGATGGGGGCCGGTGTTATACTGAACCGAGTAGTTGGTCCATGAGTTCGTTTGAGACCAGTCGCTCTCACAAGCGATAACACAGAGGTTGGCGGGGTCGGAGTTGGTGCTCAATGATAATCTGCCTCCATCATCGCAAGACACGAAGAAGACATAGTTGGTGGTCACCGGCGGGATGAACCAGCCGTACATCCTATCCGCAAAGTAAGTGCCGTCGCCGACGTTAACACCGCTCATCGGCCCATCCCAACTCGTCCCTTGCATGCTGGCGAGAATCTCAGGCTGCGGATTGGCAGGCAGGAACGTGTTGAAATACCCGTAGTTGCCGTCACTGGTTGGAAAAACCCAGAAGTCCTGGGCGACCGTGCCCGTCTTGGGAATGTCCGTCCAGAACGTTTCCGTCGTGGCGGCGATGACGTCGCCCACCTGGTTGGTGATATTGTTGACGGTCAAGGTCAGCCGGCTTCCGACCGGTTGAGGCGTGGTCTGCAATTGCACGAGCGTCGATTGCCCATTATCGATAGCTATGGCGTTGGTGACAACAACGTCGCCGCTCATCGTGTAATTTGCCGCGATGTCGGCGCCGCTCAACCCCGGCTCGTTAAAGGTCAACTGAATGGTCGATTGGTCGGCGATCAGTTGCATGCTCGTGATCTGGACCGGCAGTTCGTGTGTAACAGTGATCACAACAGGCGCCGTCGTAACGGACCCCCACGTGCCCGACGTATCCGTAACGACTGTGGTAAAGGTGCCCGCGTCCGTGCCGGCCGGCATGCTGGGATCGTTCGTCGAGGCCGTGGCAATGCTCAGGTTCTGGGACGTGGCGTTTGTAATAAGCATCCCGTTTTGATACCATTGGTAACTTAACGGTCCGTAAAGATAGGCGACGGCCGCCCAATTGGTCATATTAATCGGAAAGCCGGTGAACGTGTTGGCCTCCGGAGAAACCGAAATGAATCCCGAATCCAGGCCCACGACGTCCGCAAAGTTGGTGCCGGCGCGGAAGGCGTAGATATAGAAAGGAAACTGGCCATTCTCGAACACCAGCATTTCCGTCATGGTGCCGCCGAAATTAAAGGAATAGCTGCAATCCCACACGATGTTATTGGTGGAAACGTCCAATGTGTTGTTGGCGGTGGCCGAAGCCTCGGCATAATAGAATTTGGCGTCCAGTGTGGCGGCGCCGCCCCCAAGGGTTTTGAGATGTCCGAGCACCACGATGCCGTCACCCTGCACTTGACCCTGGCTGTTGGTGCCGAAAGCATTGATATGGTACGGTCCGGCTAGGAAGTTGGTCTGCGTAAATGGCGAAGCCGTATAGACCCCCCCGGTATATAGCCCGTAATAATTCGGGTCATTGGTGGGATTGTAAACCGTCGAGTTGGTGTTGCCGGCCTGGCCCAAGGTGCCTTGGGAAACATAAACAGACTTGGTGGCGTTGATCTCTCCAAATGGCGCGTTCGCATTCGTTGGGCCGAAGTAGATATTGTTGCCGGTCACCCCGACGGCGACAAAATCGGCGTTGGTATTGTTGCCATCTGCAAACCCGATGCCGCCGCCGCCGGAAGCGGGATCGACAACGTAGATGGAATCCCCCGACGATGTCGAATTTCCAATGGTCATCGAGAACCAATACTCGCCCTTGGCCTGGAAATTGATGAAGTTGTTGGCGGCAAGCTGCCTTGTCATGAAGTCGTCGCTCCAAAAACTGCCCTGAGTCGAGCTGGTCGGGAAAAAAGAGAAGTTGTTGTTTTCCTGCACCAGACATCCCAAAGTCCCGTCTAGGGACGACGGCAACCCAATGGGTTGGTTTTCAGAGAAACCCGGCCGAAACGCCATCAGCTTGGCATCGGCCGTGCTTTCGTCCGGATTGGCAACCCATGGCGCGGCGGCGGCGAAACCAGCGGAAGAAGGGCCATTGGTGATGGTTTGAGTGGCGGGAAACTCCTCGGCAGGGACGTCATCCCATGCCTCGCGCACCCAAAGGGCGGCGGCGGTGGGAGGCAAAAGCGTGGCCTGAAGGTCATCAAAATACAAGGTTCCCGCGCCGCCGCCGTTGAATCTGAGAGTCAAATAGGTGGGCAGTGACGGATTGCTGAGCAAGGCTGTCCTGACGGCCTGCGAAACCGGGAATGTCAAGACTGCTGTTCCACCGCCGCCCGGAGGATATTGGCAGTAACAGTTGCCATCCAAAGAGACAGAGCCCAAGCCGCCGGGTTGGTTGGCCCACATATCGCACTGCATCCACCAGCCAAAGCTGCCCGCCGTGGGCACATCCACGTCTAAACTGATCGAAGCGGCGCTGCCTAGCAAGGCGGTCAGGGCGGTCGAGGAGGGTCCCGTAAGCGCGTCTTTGCCGTAAGTCTCACTGGTCGTGCTCAACTCCCAACTGTAGTTTCCGGAAGTGACCCCGACGTTTGTGGAGAATCCAACACTGGTCCAATTCGAATCGGTCAAGGTCCACCCCTCCGGGGAGTTTTCCCAGGAATTAATCAATCCCTGCGGTGTGACCCCGAGATTGTCAAAATACAACGTTCCCGCGCCGCCGCCGTTGAATCGAAGTGTCAAATAGGTGGGCAGTGTTGGATGGGAGGCCATCGCGATCCTAACTTGCTCTGAAACCGGGAATGTCAAGACTGCAGTTCCGCCCCCACCCGGAGGATACTGGCAGTAACAGTTGCCATCCAATGACATAGAGCCCAAGCCGCCGGGTTGGTTGACCCACATATCGCACTGCATCCACCAGCCAAAACTGCCCGCCGTGGGCACATCCACGTCTAAACTGATCGAAGCCGCGTTGGCCAGCAGCGCAGTCAGGTTGGTGGACGATGGCCCTGTAAGCGCGTCCAAGCCGTAAGTCTCGCTGGTCGGGCTCAACTCCCAACTGTAGCTTCCGGCGGTGACCCCGACGGTGGTGGAGAATCCGACACTGGTCCAATTCGGATCCGTCACGGTCCATCCGTCCAGGGAGTTTTCCCAGGATGCAATCACAGTTTGCGCCTGAGCGGCTGAAATACCCAAGCCGAGCATTCCCAATAGAATTACAGCGTGTTTTTTCATAGGATTTTTGGTCACTGATACTATCAATGTTTTACTAGGGCGGTTGTCCCTGGGGCGCCACACCGGCCGCGACAGGCCTCGCCCCTCGCTCTGAGCGATAAAGCCGGTTCAACGCTGACCCAAGGGTTCATGCGCTTAGGATAGCCAATCCAACGGGGTTGGCATGTCATCAAAACCTACGACAACGCCGCCGGGGCTGGAAATGCCGGCCATTAGGCGCGGCCGGGGGGGTTTGAGGCCGGGCCGCGCAGCGGGAATTGCGTGTATTTGGCCACCGCCTGCGCCCGGGACCGCACGTGCAGCTTGTCGTAAGTGCGGTGAATATGGGTGTTGACCGTCGGGATGCTGATCCCCAGCGTCTCGGCGATTTCCTTGTAAGCGTATCCCCGCGCCAGCAATTCCAGCACCTCCCACTCCCGCGGCGAGAGGCCGTCGCCCTGCGGTTGCTCGGTCCGGGGCCGTTGGAACGATTGCACGACTTTGCGCGCGATGTAGCTGGTCATGGGCGAACCTCCTTCATGCGCCTGCCGCAACGCCGCCAGCAATTCCTCCCGCGGCGTCCGCTTGAGCAAGTAACCCGTCGCCCCCGCCGCCAGCGCATGGAAGATGTGCTCGGCGTCCTCATAGACTGTCAACATGAGAAACTGCGTCTTCGGCATCAGCGTCTTCAGGCGGGACACGCAGTCGATGCCGCTTTGCCCGGGCAGGTTGATATCCACCAACGCGACATCAGGGTTTTCGGCCGGCAGCCCCTGCAGGGCGCTTTCCCCCGTGCGATGATCGCCGGTGCAACGAAACCCCGCCGCCTGGCGCACCCATTCGACCAGGATCTTGCGGACCGAATCATCGTCCTCAACAATCGAAACTGAGATACTCAACGTCGCATTGTGATGCCGCCCCGCCGCCAAATGAAAGTCGTTAATTCTTACGACACCGCCCGGGCCGTCCCCGCGCCGTTGACGGGCCGGTGCGGGAGGACGGGAACGACAAATCGGACCGACACGCCCCGGCCGGGCGCGGCCTCAATCTCACAACGGCCGCCGATGGCCGCCAGCCGCCGCCGCATGTTTTCCAATCCGTTGCCCGGGGCGAAACGGTTCGCCGCCGCCCGCGGCAATTCGGTGTCGTTTGGATCAAACCCGCGTCCGTTGTCCTCGACACTCAAGACGAATGCCTCCGGTTCGATTCTCAGGGCGATCCGAACTTCCGAGGCCCCGGCGTGCTTGAGGCAGTTGTGCAAGGCCTCCTTCAGGGCCAGGAAGAGGTTGTGGCGCGTTTCCGCCGTCAACGCCCAGGGCGGCAGATCAATCGGAAGATCCAGCCGGCAGCGCACGTGCCCCGCCGCCAGAAAATCCTGCGCGAATTTCTCCAAGTAATTGACCAGGCCCTCCAGGGTGTCGTGCGCCGGATTGACCGCCCAGACGATTTCATCCATCGTCCGCGTCAGTTCCCGCGCGATCTCGTAAACCTGGCCGGATCGATCTTCCTGGCGGGCCGGTTCGCTCAACATCGTGATGCGAGTCAGATTGGAGCCAAGTTCATCGTGGATGTCCCGCGCAATACGGGCCCGCTCGCGCTCGATGGCCCGCTCCCGTTGCAAGGCCTCCAGCCGCCGCCTCATGCGCCGGCGCGTATCCAGCCACACTCCCGCCGCGACCCCCGCCAGCGCCAGCGCCCCTGCCAGCGCCCCAAACCACCACGTCTGCCAAAAATGCGGCAGCAGCACAAAGCCGACCGTCGCCCCCTCCTGGTTCCACACCCCCGCGTCATTGCACGCAGTGACCTGAAACTGGTAGCGCCCTGGCGGAACATAATTAAAATTGGCGCTCCGTCTTGTCCCTGCCTCCGTCCAGTCGCTGTCCAGTCCCTGGAGGCGATAACGAAAGCGAACTTTCTCCGGGGCCATGTAGCTCAACCCGGTGTAAAGGAATTCCAGCCGATGGCGGCCGGGGGCGATCCGCAGAGGCCGGTCCCCCGCCGGCTGGCCATCGACTTGCACCGCCTCGATCACGACCGGCGGGGCCAGCGGGTTCAGTTTCACATCCTTGGGATTGACCACCACCAGCCCTTTGTTGGAGGCAAACCACAAACGTCCGTCCGCCGTCCTGCATCCGGCCGGTTGCAGCCCGCCGGAAAACTCCAGCGTCGGCAGCCCGTCCCCCTTTCCGAAGCACAGGCAATCGACCGACTTGATTCGGCCGTCCGCGCATTGATTCAATTCCTGCTTGTTAAGCCTCATGATGCCCGCGTGGGAACTGACCCAGATAAAGCCCAGCCTGTCGTCTTCCATCCAACAGATGATGTCGTCGGCCAGTCCTTGCGCCGTGCCGATGGTGCTGAACTGGCCGTCCTTGAGCCGCGTCAAACCTCCGCCGAAAGTGCCAATCCATAGAGTGCCATCGCTCTGCGGGTGCAAGACCTGAACAAAGTCGCTGCTCAGGCCGTCACTCTTGCGAAACAGCCGCAAGCCCTTTGCATCCAACCGGCCCAGTCCCCCTCCCAACATCCCAAACCATACCGTCCCGTGGCTGTCCTGGATGACACATCGAACATCCGTTAATGGCGTGGAGCCGGATTGCGTCAGCCAGGCTGTCTTGCCGCCCTGGTAACGCAAGAGTCCGGTGCCGGTCCCCGCCCAAAACTGGTCCGCCCCGGTGCAGTAAAGGGCCGTCACGGCGAAGAGCGCGTTTTCCAGCCCGGGGGCGTCTTCAAAATGGTCGCCGACCCTCGTGAACAATGAGTTGCCCCAGGTCCCCACCCACAATCGCCCGTTCGTGTCCTCATCCATCGACCACACGAACAAATTGGTCAAGCCCGACTCCATGTCAAAGTGTGTCCACTGCCCCGCCCGCAAGCGGTAGATTCCCGCTCCCTCGGTGCCGATCCATAGCGCCCCGTCCCGCGCAGAAGTCAAACACAATACCGGCCGCCCCTGCCACTGGTCCGGCGCGTCCACCGCCGTCACGTTGCCTGGACGGATCATGGCCAATCCGGCGCCCCCCGTGCCAGCCCACAGGTTCCCTTCCCGGTCCTCGCACAGGCAGGAAATCCAGTCCGTCGGCAGGCCGTTGGACCGGCACAAGTTGAGCGTCGCCACCCCCGGCCGGACGATAAACACCCCCTTGTTTTGCGTCCCGGCGGCCAGCAAACCGTTGGACATCTCGATCATCGTCGTCAACGGTGTCAGCAACCACGGCGCCGCCCCGAAATCGTTGGTGAATTGGCCCGTCCGCTGCCGGCGCAGGTTCCCCCAGCTTGAGACCCAGATTCCACCCTCCCGGTCCGCGCACATCCCCTGCACGTAAGCCCCCGCCAAATCCTCGCTGAACTGCGGTATCAAACTTCCCCGCTGCAACACCGATGCCATCCCGTTGCGCATCGCCCAGACGTTTCCCTGCCGGTCCCTGGCAATATTGACCAGATTGACGGCATTGCCAGCGCGAGGTTCGACCCGAAGACCATCTCTCAGGCGCATCAGCGTGCCGTCCGCGTCTGCCAGCCACATCTCGCCCCCCTGATCCAGCACGATGGCAATGATCTTGCGCCGTCCCCAGGCCGGGTTGAGGTCCACCTGGCGGAACCGCTGGTCGGTGTCGTAGGCCGTTAGCTCCCCGATTTCACTTCCAATCCAGAGCGTCCCGGCGGGATCCTCGAAAAGGCTGGTCACCCGCCCGCTTCGCAGCGGCGGCGTGTTGCCGTTGTTGAACGTCGTGAATCGAACCCCGTCAAAGCGCGCCAGCCCGCTGTAAGTGCCAACCCACATGTAACCGTCGCGCGTTTGCACCACCGCCGTGACCGCGTTCTGCGGCAGCCCGTCGTCGGTGCCCCACATTCGCACCATGTAATCCGGCAGCGCCGTCTCCGCCGCCGCGGTGGAGGCAACGCCGCCACCCGGCCAGAACGGACATCCCGCCGCCAGCGCGAGCGCGCAACGGGCAAGACCGCGCCATTGGAACATGGCCCCATTTTGCAATCAACTCCGCCGCCCGGCAAGAAAAACCAAGGCGCATTCGTAACAGTCGTTAATCCTTTGAGTTGCAACAAGGATTGAGTTGGTAAGCGCCATTCTACCAAAGGGACTGGAATCTATCTGCCCTGGGTTGTTGAGTCGAAGTCTGGCGCGCCGCAGGAAGGTCTCGGCCCATCTGTTGCCACGGCTTTCGCTGTGTGGTGCCTTCCCCAATGCAGAGATGCTCACTGCAGTCAAATCCCGCGCCAACGGTTGAACGGCGTCCCTTTCTGTGGAATAGTGTCCCAATGAAATTGCTGGCAGGGATTCTCTTCGCCGTATGCGCCCTGCCCTCCTTCGCGATCGATAAAATCACCGCCCTCGCCATCGACGGCGCCTCCTACTCCCAAATCCAGGACGTCCATGTCGGCGACGGCGGACGCGTCGTCATTCTCTTTCCCGGCGGCGGCACCACGACAACCGCCGACAAACTGCCGCCGGGATTCCTCGATTCCTGGGGCATCACTGCCGATCAACTCGACCAATCCAGGAAAGCCGCCCAAAAGCAGGCCGCCCAGTCCCTCGATCAGGCCATCGCCGCCGGCTATTTCAGGGAGGTCGAGGGCGTCGTCTATGATTTGCGCAAGCCGCAGGCCGGATGGCTCCGCCTCTCGGGCAAAATCCTCCAAGTCTTGCCCGATGGCGCTCTGGTCGATCCCGCCCCTGGCCAGCAGGATTCCATACCTCTCCTCCTCCGCCACCTGCCGACCGGCTTTGCCGACAATGACTCCGTTTCAGTCCGCGCCAAACTCACCGGGACCTTCAGCTACATTACCAGGCGCGATGAACTCCGCACCATCCGCGCCTTCGATGCCGGCCGCGCCTGCGCGCGCAGCCAGATTCCCCAAGCCATCCTCAACGACGGCGCACCCTCGGCTCCCACACTCGCCGCGGCTGCCGCGCCTTCCGACCATTCCGCCTTGGAATCGCTTCCCGGCCACCGCCGGGTGCGCGGCATTGGCTCCGGCTTCTTTGTCACCCGCGACGGCTACCTGCTGACCAATCACCACGTCGTCAAGGACGCCGAAAAGATCGAGGTCAAATATAATACCCAGGTGCTCCAAGCCAAAGTCATCAAGGTGGACAAAGACAATGACCTCGCTTTGTTGAAAGTCGAGGGCGCGAATTTCAATGCTCTCTCCCTTTCCCGAACCGATTCGGCTGATCTGGGCCAGCCCGTTTTCACCATCGGTTTCCCCAACATCCAGATGCAGGGTGTCGCCCCCAAATTCACCGACGGAAAAATCAGCAGCCTCACCGGCATGCAGGACGACCCCGCCGACTATCAGATCAGCGTCCCGGTGCAACCCGGCAATTCCGGCGGTCCCCTGTGCGATCTCAACGGCCAGGTTCTCGGCGTGGTCGTGGCCCGGTTAAACGATCTGGCTGTCTTGGAAACATCCGGCATGGTCCCGCAAAACGTCAATTATGCCGTCAAAGCCCGCCACGCCCGCCGCCTGCTCCAAAGCGTCAAAGGCCTCCAACTCCTCTCCCCGCCTCCCGCCGGCGCCAAACCCGACACCGCCGTCAAAGCCGTCCAGGACGCCATCGTCATGGTGATGATCTACTGACTTGGTTGTCCAATGATTCGTTCCTCTCTGTTTTCGGTGGAACGGTCACTGCCGTGTTCTGATGCCTTGCAGAAATCCGTTCTTCTCCCTTTGGGATTGGCTTCTGAGGCCGGAAAAAGATGTCCACCTCCACAGGGACGCCGGCTCGCGCTTGCGTCCCTGTTTTTTTATTGGTGATAAACGTACTGCGGGTTGGTGCGCGCGGCGGCCAGAATACACCACTGGCTGATGCTCGGTCCCATGGTCGTGTAGGGGCGCATGATGCGGGCGCTGTTGTCGGCGTAACAGTAATCGGAGCCGTTGACGTGCGTAAACTGATTCAACTCGGTGTAATCATTGCCCGCGCCCGCGGCAATTTCCAGAAGGTCCATGTAGTACTGCGGAGAGGTCGGGAGTTTCTCGCCGAAGATCACGGTGTCGGACTGAAACTGGATTTTGCTGTCGCGCAACCCTTGCGGCCAGGTGCCGGCCATGTAGCTGGCAAAGGCGGATGCGTCCATTGTCTCGAAAAAATAATCATTGTAGCCGTTTATCATGTAGGTGCGCGGCGCGTTGTCGGCGACGTTGTTGGTGGAGTCCCCCGCGCTCTGCGGCTTGTGGATGGCGTCGGTCGGGCAGAGCAGAATGGCGACGTTTTTGTTATAGGGATAGAGCATTTGCGGCCAGCGGTTGGTGGCGTTGCGGGGCGGGAAGAAGCCGTTGTTGTCCTGCCCGTACATGGTGTGGGAAAAACCCAGTTGCTTGAGATTGTCAATGCACGACATCCGCTGGCCCGCCAGCTTGGCGCTGGCCAGGGAGGGCAGCAACATGCCCGCCAGGATGGCGATGATGGCGATGACCACCAGCAGTTCAATCAATGTGAAGGCGGGGGATTGCCCGGCCGTTGCGTGGCGCCGTTTTGAGTCCGTTGTTTTCATAAATTTGTTTCCGATGCTCCCTCTAAAACTAAATCGAATAACCGCCGCCTCAATCGTGTCATTTCTTTGAGATGAATACGCGAACGGTATCCCTGGTCGGCCTCGCCGTGATTCTGGCGGCCGTCTATGTGACCTTCTTTACTGACTGGCGGAAGCACAAAAAAATTCAAATATATTGGACCCAATCGCGGTCCGGCCCGCCGACGATCATGTTTTATTTGGACAAGGAATACGCGCTGACCTCGGTGAAGGTGGTGCCGGCGGAGGAGGCGCGGACCAACAAGTACGCGCACGCCCTCTGGGATATTGTGGCGGCTTCCAACTCCGCGCCGACAAAAACCTTCGATTATGGCCAAAACATCCCCGGCATGAAGCCCGTGGTGCCGACAGCCCAGCCGGAGCCGCTGGACGCCGACACGCGCTACTGCCTGCTGATCGAAGCGCAAAACAACCTCAAAGGCGAGATCACCTTTGAACCCCCGTGATCCGGTCCGTCTCCCCTCCTAATCTAATCGTAACCTTAATCTTGATGATTAAGACTACGATTAAGAAGGGAACCCAAAAAGTGGAATGCGCTCCGCGCGTGCTTTGGTGTGCATCTGGGGTTGCGTCCGGGCCTGGTTTTGGTATTGTTAAGCCGCGCATGAAAGGAATGACAAACACCCGCACATTGACCCTGCTCGTGGCCTTTGTTCTCTCAGCCACCGCGGCCCAAGCTGGGTTCATTTACTGGAACGGCGAACCGGCAAATTCGACTTACAATACCAACAGCTCCTGGCAACCTTCCGGCACCTGGAACAACGACACCAACAACAAGAATTGGAGTCAAAACGACGACGAGGTGGCGGCCCCGGATTCGGCCCCTGCAACCTACCCAAATGCCCAAGCGGGACTGAGTACCACCGTATTTGCCAATGGCATCATCACCAACGCTTACACCGTTCGGGTGGACGATTCGTTTGGGCAAATCACGACGGTGGCCCTGCGGTGTGATGTCGGCCCGCTTACCCTCACCGGCGAGCCTTTGGAATTCGAAGGCGTGGACCAGGCCTCGGGTTTGAATTTGATCTCGGCCAGTAACGGGCAGGTTTTTACCATTGATTGCGTCCTGTCCAACACGCCCGCGACTTCCACCGCCGACGGCAGCGGGTTCCACAAATACCAAATGGGCACCGTCATCCTCGGCGCCACCAATGCTTTTGCCGGCTTCGTCGAGATCGAGGGCGGCGTGCTCCAACTGGCCTGCGACCAAAGCATTCCCGACACCAATGGCCTTGTCCTGGCCAACGGCGACGATCGCTCCGATAATGGTTATGTGGACACTCCCGCGACCTTCAACACGGGCGGCCATAATCAAACCCTCGGGCCACTGGATTTGCAGGGGCCGGACATGACCGTCCCCCGCACCATTGATTTGGGCGGATCGGGCACGCTCTCCTTTGCCGACAGCAGCGCGATGGCCTGGAGCACGACGTCGCTGGACAACAACACCAACAACCCAGGCCCGATCCCGCTCTTCCTCACCAACTATGTGCAGGGGACCACCCTCCTGCGCTTCGGGACCAATTTCGACGGCCTGACTCCGGCACAACTGGGACAAATTGTTTTCCAGGAGGCGCCCCTCCTGACGGCTATCATTGACACTAACGGCTACGTCGTCGAGTTGACCAGCACCACCCCGCCCCGGTTTACCCCCGTGCGCAGCCAATTCGTGGCCATCGGGCAACTGTTGGTCATTTCCAATCGAGTCCAGAGCCTCAATCTGCCGCTCCACTTCAGCCTGGATCCCTCCGCTCCTGCCAATGCCTACATCGGCTCCGATGGGGTTTTTAGCTGGTTTCCGGATTGCACCCAAGGCGGCACCACCAATTCGATTACTATTTGGGCAATCGACAGCGCCAACCCGCCCTTAAGCAACTCGATGACCTTTACCGCGGTCGTGGGCGACTGCACTGAGGTCAGCATAGGCACGACGGTCGTGCAGGTTGGCACGGCCGGCAGCGTGCCGTTCAGCCTGTACTCCTCGGTGCCGTTGACCAACGTGAGTTTTGAGATGGACGTTCCGGCCGATTATCTTGCCAATTGGAGCCTCTCTACGACCAACAGCGCCCTCGCCTCTGCTACTGCGGATACCAACAATCTGGTCCAAATCCTCTTTGACTTTCAAACCCAATCCAACCAGGTGCTCAAAGGTTTAACGCAGCTCGGTTCCGCGTCCTTTGATTCGCTTCAGGGTGTGTCCGCCTTCGTGCCGCTGTTCATTAACTCAATCACCGCCTCAAGGGCCGACGATAGCGCCATCGGCACGCTCTATGGCCAGCCCGGCCAGGTGGTGGTCCTCGGAGTGGCGCCGCTGCTCGGGGCGGCTGTGGGGCCAAACTCCACCCAACTTGTCACCCTCTACGGTAACCCGGGCACCAACTTCCAAATCCAATGCGTCACAAATCTGTTGTCCACCAACTGGCAGACGGTTTGGGATGTGACGCTGACCAATTTGGCCCAGACCTTCTCCACCAATTCTTCCGCCTCTTCGATTTTCTTCCGCGTGCATTAACCGCGGCGTCTGCCCAGCCTCTGGCACAGAGAAAGGCCGCCCCAAAAACGGCCTCACGGGGTCACAGCCCAATCTGCCCAGACAGTTGTCAAGTTACCATTTCCACAAACTTTTGCCGGGGGGAGTGCTTCCGGACTCCAGCTGCTGTTGCACCAGAAAGTGGCTGCGAGCCCTTTCCAACTCCATCTGCATCGCGTCGTAGCTCTCAAACCGGTCGTCCGGGTTTTTGGCCATGCACCGCACCAAGGCGTTGCTGGTCGCTTCTGTGATCCCCGCCACGACGAGGTTGGGGGGAGTCAACGGTGTGTGAACGTGCGCGGCCACGACCTCCTCGACCGTCGGCGCCTCGAAAGGAACATGGCCGGTCAGCGCGTGATAGAGCGTGCCGCCCAAGCTGTACATGTCTGAATGAAAGTCCTCGCCTTTGCGCTCGATTTTTTCCGGCGCGACGTAATAGACAGTGCCCCAGACGTGTTCCTCCCAGACGTGGCCCGCCTCGGCGGCGCGTACCAGGCCGAAGTCGATGAGCTTGGGTTCGCCCTCGGCGTTGTAGAGAATATTGCCCGGTTTGATGTCGCGATGAAGCAGGTTGTGCTTTAGAGCGGCCGCCAGGGCGGAGGCCATTTTGATCCCGACGTCCAGAACGGCAAGTTCAGACACGACCCCCTGTTGCTCGATGCGGCTGTCCAAGCTGCCGTCGTTGGCCAGTTCCATGACCAGATAGGGCTGGCCCTCAAATTCATCGAAACTGTAAATATGAATGATGTTGGTGTGGTTGAGGGAGGCGCCCGCGCGGGCCTCGCGATAAAACGCCTGCAGTATCTCTGGATCGGCCGCCATTTCGCGCTTCATCATTTTCAGCGCCACCTCCCGCTGCAAATTGGTGTCCAGCGCCGTATAAACGGTGCCCATGCCGCCGGAAGCGATAATGGTGCGCAGTTCAAAATTGCGGAGCATGACCGGCAGCATCACGGGGTGGCCGCATTTCTTGCATTCCTCCGTCGCAAACGCGGGCAAGTCACCCGAGATGAATGTCTTGGATTGGCAGTGGCCGCAAGTGACCATTTTCAGCGGCTTGCTGCTTCCTGTCGCTTCATCGCTCACGCACAAACTCTAACATGATTCAGGGCTTGAACAAGTCTGGATTACGCTGAGGAGGGGGTATTTTCGCTGACGAACAGAATTGCCGCAGACGTTGGCGCTTGGCGGCCATGGGATTTGGCTTGAAATTCACATTGAAAACGGGTTGACAGAAGGCGAAAAGAAAGGCAGATTAAAGATTAGTATTATTAGTAAGTCACTTATGATTCAAGCGGACCCAGTCCCCAAGCCGACGCGCAATGAAGGGCTTAAAGCCAATGATCCCTTCCTGGCGGGCGCCATTTACCAGTCGCTGGCCGATCCTGCCAAGGACCGTTTCTCGGAGGACGATTGCGAGTTTCTCAAGTTTCACGGCATCTACCAGCAGGACGACCGGGACAAACGCAAGACGGGCAAACAGTACATTTACATGGTTCGGGGCCGTTTGCCCGGTGGCGCGCTCAGTCCCTCGGTTTATCTGGCCTTCGACCGGATTTGCGCTCTATACGGCAACAACACCCTGCGCATCACCACCCGGCAGGGCTTCCAATTTCACGGCGTGACCAAAGGCAATTTAGGCGCGCTGATGAAAGCCATCAATGAGGCCATGGCCACGACCCTCGCCGCTTGCGGGGATGTCAATCGCAATGTCATGGCCGCGCCCACGCCGGCGACCAGCCCGGTGGTCGATGAAATCCAGCGCTACGCCAAAGCCGTCTCCGACGCCCTGCTGCCCAAGACCCGCGCCTATCATCAAATCTGGGTCGAGGGAGCCGAATTAAAGCTGACGGAGGAAGACGCCGATTACGTCGATCCCCTCTACGGCAAAACCTATCTCCCGCGCAAATTCAAGGTGGCGTTTGCCATCCCGCCTCTCAATGATGTTGATGTGTTCACCAACGATTGCGGCTTTGTCGCCATCGTGGAGCAGGGCTGCCTGGCGGGGTTCAATTTGCTGGCCGGGGGCGGCATGGGCATGAGCCACGGCAACGCGCACACCTTCCCGCGGCTTGCCGACGTCATCGGTTTTATTCCGACCGGGCGCGTGTTGGACACGGCCAAAGCGGTCGTCGGCATCCACCGCGATTTTGGAGACCGGACCAACCGCAAGCACGCCCGGCTCAAATACGTCCTCCAAGAGCGCGGGGTCTCCTGGTTCCGCCAGGAATTGGAGAATCGCCTCGGATTCAAACTGGAGCCGGCGCGGCCTTATGAGTTCACCCGACAGGGCGATCTCTATGGCTGGCAGCGGCAATTTGACGGCAAGTGCTTTCTCGGCGTTTTCGTCGAAAATGGCCGAATAAAAGACGCCGGCCAATACCGCCTCAAAAGCGGGCTGCGCCGCGTCGTTGAGCAGTTCCAGCCCGACTTGCGCCTGACTCCCTCGCAAAACATCCTGCTGGTCAACGTCAAGCCCGACGACCGGGACGGCATCACCCGCACGCTGGCCGAGCACGGTGTGCCGGTTGAAAACCAGGCCAGCGTCGTGCGCCGCGCCTCCATCGCCTGCCCGGCCACGCCGACGTGCGGCCTGGCCTTGGCGGAATCGGAACGTGCGATGCCCGATGTCCTGACCCGCCTGGAGAGCTTGCTGGCGGAATCGGGCCTGCAGGATGAGGAAATCGTCATTCGCATGACTGGCTGCCCCAACGGCTGCGCACGGCCTTACACGGCCGAGGTGGCATTTGTCGGCAAGGCGCCAGACAAATACAACCTTTACCTGGGCGGCAACCATTCGGGGACCAAACTGAGCGCCCTTTACAAAGAGAGCATCAAAACCGAGGACATCGTCAACGAATTGCGGCCCCTGTTCAGCCGTTTCGCGCGCGAGCGAAACGGGGCCGAACGGTTCGGTGAGTTTTGCCAGCGCGTGTTGTTGCCGGGTGCCGCCGCCAGCGGGGCCGCGCCCAAATCCGTGGTTGCGCCAGCGTGACTCCGACCTTGCAAACTTCCACCCCGGCTCCCGACGGGCTGATCGAGCCGCCACCCGGCAAGCTGACCGCGCGCGACGTGGCGGCGCTGGACCGGCAATTCGCCGCGCTGGCGTCGGAGGATATTCTGGCTTGGGCTTGGCGGCGGTTCGGCGCGCGCGCGGCCATCGGCACCAGCTTCCAGGGGTCAGGGCTGGTCATGATGCACCTGGCCAAAGCGGCGGAGCTGGCATTCCCGGTCTTTACCCTGGACACCGGCCTGCTCTTTGCCGAAACGACGGAATTGCAACGCCGGCTTGAGGATTTCTTTGGCTGCAAAATTGAATCCCTCGTTCCTGATTTGACGGCGGAACAGCAGGCCGACGTCTATGGCCCCGAGTTGTGGCGGCGCGATCCGGACCTCTGCTGCACGATGCGCAAGGTCCTCCCGCTGCAATCAAAACTGCGGGACCTGGATTGCTGGATCACGGGCCTGCGCCGCCACCAGTCGTCCACCCGGGCCGGAATCGGAATCATCGAACTCTACGCGCTGGACGGCCCGGCCGGGCTGGACATCGTCAAACTGAATCCCATGGCCAATTGGCCGCGGGAGAGGATCTGGAACTACATTCGCCAGCACAAGATCCCTTACAATCCGCTGCACGACCAGGGATACAGGTCGATCGGCTGCGCCCCCTGCACGCACAAAACGGCCCAGGGCCAGGATGAGCGCGCCGGCCGCTGGACGGGCTTTAAAAAGGTCGAGTGCGGCATTCACACCTTTATGTCGCGCAAGATCGATTTCCAAATTTGATCTGGCGCCGGCACTCTGCTAAAGTCGGCGGCGAACGAAAAAGGCGCCAACACATGGATTATCTGTCAAATCTCGAAAACCAAAGCATCTACATCTTGCGCGAGGCCTTCAACAAGTTCGAAAACCTGGCCATGTTGTGGAGCATCGGCAAGGATTCCACCGTCCTGCTTTGGCTGGCCCGCAAGGCCTTTCTGGGCCATCTCCCCTTTCCACTGGTGCATGTGGACACGTCCTACAAGATCCCCAGCATGATCGAATACCGCGACCGCCTGGTTCGCCAATGGAACATCCAATTGATCGTGGGTAAAAACCAAACCGTCCTCGACAGCGGCGTCACCTTTCCCAACGGACGCGCCACGCGAGTGGAATGCTGCGGCACCTTGAAAAAAGACGCCCTCAAAGCCGTTCTGGACCAGCATCACTACACGGGTGTCATCGTCGGCGTGCGCCGCGACGAGGAGCCGACGCGCGCCAAGGAGCGTTACTTCAGCCCGCGCGACAAGAACATGGAATGGAACGTCGAGGATCAGCCCCCGGAATTATGGGACCAGTTCAAGACCGATTTCGAGCAGGGAACCCACATCCGCATTCATCCGTTGCTCCACTGGACGGAGTTGAACGTATGGGAGTACATCGAGCGGGAGAACATCCCGGTCATCCCCCTCTATTTTGCCGGCGCCAATGGCGAGCGCTATCGCAGCCTGGGCTGCGCCCCCTGCACCTTTCCCATCAAGTCCGAGGCCCGCACCGTGCGCCAGATCATCGAGGAACTGCGGCACACCCGCACCAGCGAACGCTCCGGGCGCGCCCAGGACAAGGAAAGCGAGGATGCTTTCGAGAAACTGCGCCGCGACGGTTACATGTAATCGAGCCACCATGCATAACGCCTCCTCCGAGCAGTTGAAGATCGTCATCGTCGGCCATGTGGACCACGGCAAATCCACCCTTGTGGGCCGTCTCTTCCACGACACCGGCTCGTTGCCGCTTGGCAAACTGGAACAACTTCAGGCCGCCGCCAGCCGGCGCGGCGTCCCCTTCGAGTGGGCCAACCTGATGGACGCCCTCCAATCCGAGCGCGACCAGAACATCACCATCGACACGGCGCAAATCTGGTTTCAGACACCCAAGCGGCAGTATGTTTTGATTGACGCGCCCGGCCACAAGGAATTTCTCAAAAACATGATCACCGGCGCGGCCAGCGCCGAAGCGGCTCTGCTTCTCATCGACGCCGCCGAGGGCGTGTGCGAGCAATCGCGCCGTCACGGCTACCTGCTGTCTCTGCTGGGCATCCGCCAAGTCGTCGTCCTGGTCAATAAAATGGACCTGCTGGATTACGCGCGCGAGCGTTTCGATGCCATCGAATCGGCCTTTCGAGACTTTCTCAAGTCGATCAACCTCCAACCCGCCTGCTTCATCCCGATTGCCGCGCGGCATGGCGACAACGTGGCCGCGCGCGGCGCCAACATGCCGTGGTGGACGGGGCCGACGGTGCTCGAGGCGCTCGACCGTTTTGAACCGGCGCCCCGTCCGGTCGGCCAGCCTTTGCGCTTTCCCATCCAGGACGTCTATAAGTTTGATGACCGCCGCATCCTGGTCGGGCGGGTGGAAGCGGGCGCGTTGCAAGTGGGCGACCGCCTGGTCTTCACCCCGGCCAGCCGGGTGAGCACTGTCAAGACCATCGAGCGATGGAACACCCCGCCGGCCTTGCGCGCGGAAGCGGGTGAATCGATCGGCATCACGCTGACCGAGCAGATTTTCGTGGCCCGCGGGTCCGTAGCCTCGCTGGAGACCGCGCCGCCCTTTGAACTGACGCGCTTCAAGGCCCGTGTTTTCTGGATGGGCCGGGCGTCCTTCACGCCGGGCAAAACCTACAAGCTCAAGCTGGCGACCCAGGAGGCGGAGTGCAAAATCGATTCCATTGAGCGGGTCATCGATCCCTCAACCCTCGAACCCGTCTCCCGCGCCGAGCCGCACGTTGCCCGCAACGAAGTGGCCGAATTGTATCTTCACACCAAACGCCCGGTGGCGTTCGACATCTTCACGGAGATCGCGCCGACGGGGCGATTTGTTATTGTTGACGGCTTCGAGGTGGCCGGCGGCGGCATCGTGGCCGAGGAGGCCTACCCGCGCCGCACCGCCGACAACCTTCAGAAGAGCCACAACATCTATTGGAGCCGGGGCAAAGTGACGTCCGAACAACGCCATTTGCGCAACGGCCACTCCGGCTGTGTCCTCTGGCTCACCGGCCTGTCCGCCTCCGGCAAATCGACCATCGCCACCGAATTGGAACGGGAACTCTTCAACCTCGGCCAGCACGTCTATATCCT
>Ga0326727_10009920_pt1 | contig 23043 bp, 16 predicted proteins | sample MB2enrmetagenome_FD_207643 | JGI IMG/M metagenome (GOLD analysis project Ga0326727, IMG submission 207643) | Lab enriched peat soil microbial communities from McLean, Ithaca, NY, United States - MB29MY | ecosystem: Environmental > Terrestrial > Soil > Wetlands > Peat | place: USA: New York...
ACCGGGAGCGTCGTTGTGCCAATCGCCGGCGTCGCGACCCGCGGTGGCCGCCGGCGCGGGATTTGCGGCGGGAGAAATCCCGGCCGGAGCGGCCAAAGTTGCCATGTAAGCAATCAGATCGCGGCGGATCCCAGCATCGGGCATGGAAACCAGCATGGTCGTTCCCGGCACAGCAGCCATTGGGTTCGCCAGGAAACTATCCAAGGTGGCTGAGTCCCAAATGAGCCTCGATTCGCCAAGGGCTTGTGAGTAGTTGAAGTTCGCGCCCGAACCGGCGCGCCGGCCAAGGATGCCAAGAACGTTTGGGCCCACTCCCGCGGTGGCTGGAATCCCGGGTCCCTGGCTGACAGCGTGACAAAGAGCACAGTTTTGCTGAAAAAGGACCTTCCCCCGGATGGAATCACCGGCCTGCGCGCTTCCATTGGACGCTGGCACGGCGGCTTGCGCGGTGTCACCGCCGCCCTGTTTCGGGGTTGCAGTTTGTTGAGCTTGAGCTTGCGTTCCGGCCAGAAGGCCGGACGCACCAATGAGGACCAAGCCGGTTGTGAAAACGATCTTGAGCAGATTGCCGAATCGGAATTTCATGGGGTGTTTCGTGGTTCGCTTTTTGATTCTTTTTCGTTGTCGTCCTTACGGAGAATGCGCGCGCTCCTGGCATGAAAGCCAGTAAGAAACGTTAACTGCAACGCGCCAATATTGCCCGGCGCGCCTGCATTGTCAATTCTCGCTTCCATCAAAGTCCGTCCGTCCGCGGCGCCTCCCAGTCCGGAGAAAATCGCGCCGTTTGCCGCATATTCAACACCCGCCACCGCCGTGTCCAAGTTCAGATCGCGCCGGTAATTCTCGGCCGAAGCAACGTCCGGGAAGTTCAGGATCAGGCCGCCAGGCCCCGAATCCGCCATGACCGTCGTCCTGGTTGACAAACCCGGCGCGAAAATCAGCCCGACCTTCTACGGTCTGATGACCGAGGAAATCAATTACTCGTACGATGGCGGCCTCTGCGGCGAGCTGATCCAAAACCGCATCTTCAAGAATCCTCCGCCGCGTGGCGGACCTGGACGCGGCGGCCAGCCGGACCCCAACACGCCGCCCCCCGACACGAACGGCCCGGCTGCTGCCGGCCGTGGCCGCGGGCGCGGCCCGACAGGCCCTCCGCCGCAGACTATGTTTGCCTCCTCGTCACTCGATGAGGCCACAGGCGATGTGATCCTGAAAGTCATCAACGCGGTCGAGACGCCGCAGCAAGTGGAGATCCGCCTGGAAGGGGCGCCGACCATCGGCAAGACGGCCAGGGTTGACGTTTAATCCACCGCCGATGCTGCTTCAAAACAACTTGGAGGCTAACCGGAAAATCACCGGCCGCCTCCTGGAACAGAACGCGCCGGTTGGCCATTCACTTTGTCAAAGGCGTCCAGGGCGGCGACCCCGCGCGCTTCCAGGCCATCACGACGCCGAAGCACTTCGCCGCGCATACGACAATCGGATCAAGGACTTGAATCTCAAGGCCGCGGACGCGCCCCCGCTCGCGGGTGAAGTCGTGAATGCTGATCAGCAAGGCGCTTGTGCGAGCATGAAGGCCATCATTGACGACCTGCCCAAGACCATTCCCAACTGCTGCGTCGTTTCCTCAAAAAGTCGCGCCTGCCGCCCGGACCATTTGCATCTCACCCCGGCCGGCTGCCGGGAGAGCGGGCTGGGGAAGAGGCGGCACTTTGGCGGCTCGCGTGAAGCTGTTCAGCCTGGCCGCCGTGAAGAACGCCTGGAATGTCGGCAGGTTAAATCAAAGCCATTCATTCCAAACGGTTATCATTCATATATCAAACATTCAATTGTCAAAATGAGCGGGAACGAATAATCAGGGTGAATGATTTTCAGCGCCCCAATGAAATGGCAGGTCCTGCTATTGCTATTCCTGTCCATTTCACGTTGAATCATGACGAGACCTGAAACCGGCTTCGCGCGCTTACCGGTGCCGCGATGGCAGCCAAGAAAGATGCAAATTATGAAAGATCAAAAGAGAAACCTCCTAAAATTGGCCGTGTTTTTGACGGCGGCTCTTGTGGCCCTGACTTCTGAAGCCCAACCCGGCGGACGGGGCGCTGGCGGACGGGGCTTTGGCGGACGCGGCGGCCCGCAGGTCACCTCCCCCGAGGTCAGGGCTGACCGGCATGTGACGTTTCGCATTGTCGCGCCCCAGGCGCAAGCCGTGCGCCTGTCTTCCAGCGACATGGCCGGCAGCGGGCAGGCCGGGGCGATGACGAAGTCCACAAATGGAACCTGGGAAGTCACGGTGGGGCCGGTTGATCCCGGCTTCTATCGTTACAACTTTAACGTGGACGGCGTGTCGGTGATAGACCCGCGCAACCCCGACACGAGCGAATCCAACGGCAACACCTGGAGCCTTGTCGGGGTGCCGGGAGCGGACTTCATGGACACGAAGGATGTCCCCCACGGCGCCGTCGCGGCGGTGACGTACTACTCCAAGTCCCTCCAATACTTTCGCCGGATGCGTGTTTATACGCCGCCGGGTTACGAGGATGGCAAGGGCAAGTTCCCCGTGTTTTATCTCCTGCACGGCGCGGGCGACTGCGATGATTCGTGGTGGACGGTCGGGCGGGCCGGGTTCATCCTGGACAACCTGATCGCCGCCCACAAAGCCAAGCCCATGATCATTGTCATGCCTGCCGGGCATGTGAGGCAGACGGCCTCTGCTGGACGGGGCGCCGGCGCCGGCGCTGGCGGGGACGCGTTCGTCAGAGATTTCAACGAGGACATTCTGCCCTATGTGGAGAGCCACTACCGCGTGATCGCCGACCGGGCGGACCGGGCCATCGCCGGTTTGTCCATGGGGGGCGGTCAAACGCTGAATATCAGCATACCGCACCTGGACGAATTTGCCTATATCGGTGTCTTCAGTTCGGGGGTCATGGGCGGCGGCCGGCGCGGAGCACCGCCAGCCGACGCCGGCGCGGGCGCCAACCCCGCCCTCACCCCGTTTGAAGAGCAGAACAAAGCCACCCTGGACGATCCGAAACTCAAGGAAGGCCTGAAACTGGTCTGGTTCTCGACCGGCTCGGACGATGGTCTGATCACGACATCGCGTTCCACGGTGGACATGCTCAAGAAGCACGGGTTCAACGCACAATTCCTGGAAAGTCCGGGAGCGCACACTTGGATTAACTGGCGCAATTACCTCAACCAGTTCGCGCCGCAATTGTTCCAATGATGGATTCCAGATTCCATGGCCGGTGTCCGCCGGAAGGCCGGCCCTAACCGGGTGCGGCCTTCTGGACTGCAAATTGCCAATCCAACAGATCATTTATGAACAATTCTATTCGCCCGGTTTCGGGAATCCTCTTTTCGATGATCGGTCTTTTTTCGAGCCAGCACTTTGCCATTGCGCAAGGCGAACCTGCGAAGGCGACCTTCAACGTAACCGTGGACAGGCCCGCAAACGGGAGCATCACCATTAATCCGCCCATTCCTGCTGACGGAAAAGTGGAGGCAGGAATGGCGCTGGTCGTCACGGCGACTCCCGCCGACGGCTTCGCCTTGGACAGCGGTTACTATTCCACCACCGGCCGGGGCCGGGCGTACCATGAGTTTGCGACGCCGGTGTTTCGGGTAACGGCAGATCGCAATGAAGGGATCGGCGCTTCGTTCATCGAAAAGAAAGCCCTGGAAGGATTTACGGTGACTCGGGATGTCGTGTTTGCCCAACCTGGCGTTAAGAAACTGAAATATGACGTCTATTCGCCCACAGGAGCGAACAATCTGCCCGTCATTGTCATTATTCATGGCGGCGGTTGGACCTCCAACACGCAGGACGTCATGCGTGGACTGGCACGCGAGCTGGTCCGAGGCGGTGGATATGTCGTCGTGAACATGGATTACCGATGGCTGGGAACCGGGGATGGCGATACGGTACCCAATACCATGGCCAACCTCATTGAAGATGTGTACGGCGCCATCGCCCATATCCAGGAACATGCCAGGGAATATGGCGGCGACCCGGCCCGCATTGGCGTTACGGGCGACAGTGCCGGCGGCCATTTGTCGGCTGCGGCGATTGACATGGTTGACCGCATCGGCGACGGCGGATTTGGGGTGAAAGCGGGTGTATATCAATTCAAGCCGAGTTATATGCCGCAAGGCAAGTCGGTCGAGCAGGTGCGCAAGGAGATAACCCAGGCGATCAAGGCAGCGGCCCCCAGTTATGGTGTTTTTGCCGGCGCCATGCTGGGCGGTGGCCGCAGGGGTGGCAGTCAGCCCGAAGCGGAGTTAAAGGCGGTCGCGCCTATGGATAATATTCCTAACGTGAGCCAGCGCGCCGCCCCTCAGTATCTGTTGCGTGGAACGGCGGACCCGCTGATTCAAAATGCCGCCGTGCAGGCGTATGCCGATGCGTTGAAAGCCGCCGGCCAAAGGGTGGAATATGACCAAGTCGAGGGAGCCAGTCATGCGTTTTTCGACTGGAAGCCCGATGACGGCACCAAGGCGACCTTTGCCAGATTCGGCGTGCCCTATGCCGCCAAAATGAAGGCGTTTTTTGACACCGTCTTCTATCCGAAGTGACCGGCCATGAAGCGTCATTGAACTCCGTCAATTCGTCCAGAAACAACGCGCTTTGGCGCGCCAGCCCAATTCCGCCGGAACCTTGCCCTTAAAACTCGAAGCTATGAAAATCACGACCATGCCCGAAAAGAACTCAACGGCGCGGATCTTGCCGCTGCTCGCCCTGTTGGCGATGGGGCCGTTCTGCCACGCGCAGCCGGCTGATCCCGCAACTCCCGCCGGGGCGCCCAATCGCGGCGCCCGCGGCGCGATGCGCATGCCCAAGCCGGGCCTGGCCCCGCTGCCAATTTTGCAGGCGCTGCCGCTCCTCAGTGACACGGCCTTTTACGCCAAGACGGATGTTCCGCACGGCGCGGTGGAGGAGGCGACTTACACCAACGCCGCCGGCGAAGCCAAGCGAATGCATGTCTATTTGCCGCCGAACTACAGGAACACCACCGGCGCCTATCCCGTTCTTTACCTGAACCACGGCGGTGGCGACGACGATTCCAAGTGGTCTTCGACCGACCCGCGAAACGGAGGCAATGCGCAGTTCATTCTGGACAACCTCATTGCCGCAGGCAAAGCCCGCCCCATGATCATCGTGATGCCGGATACGCGCCGCATCGCCTCCTCGAAGCCTCCCTTGCCGGGGCAGGATGACGCCTGCACTCAGGAGTATTTGCGCCAGATCATCCCCTATGTGGAGACACATTATCGCGCCAAACCCGGCCGCGAAAACCGCGCGCTGGCCGGGCTTTCGATGGGCGGCTTCGTCGTGCTCAACACCGGGCTTCCCCATCTCGACACCTTCAGCGAGCTTTATGTTTACAGCTCCGGCTATATCGCAGACGAAGATCGCAAGGCGATGGAGGACAACTGCCGGACGCTGTTGACCGACCCGAATATCAACGACCGTTTCCTCGTGCCGTTGTATTTCGCGGCGGGCGAGATTGACATGGCCCTGCCCAACAGTCTCAGGACGCTTGCCATCTTCAATCAACACGGCATCCGCTCCTTTTGGGTGTTGAGCGATGGCGCGCATGAGTGGGCCAATTGGCGCCGCTACCTTTGGCAAACCGCGCAGATTATGTTCCCTGAGCTTCCGGCCTCCGGGGCGGTTGTGACCGCTCAACCGGCCGCCCTCAGCGGCCAATGGCAGGCCGCGTTCGACACGCAGATTGGGCGCCAGCAGTACGTCTATGAGTTAAAGGCCGAAGGCGGCCAAGTCACCGGCAAAGCCCGTGCCGACATCGCGGGAGAGAAGAGCGAAAGCGTTCTGCAGGAGGGCAAGCTCGCCGGGGATGTGGTCACATTCGTCGAGAATCTCGATTACCAGGGCAATTCCCTCCGCATCACTTACGAGGGCAAGCTCGCCGGCGACGAAATCAAGTTCACCCGGAATGTGGGCGACATCGCCACGGAGGAGTTCACGGCCAGGCGTGTGGCGGTGACGAATGCCCCGGCCGCGGCGCAACCGGCCGCGGCGCAACCGGCCCCGGCGAATCCCGGGGCACCCGGGGCGCGCGGTGGTGATCGCGGCGGCCGCGGCGGGCGCGGCGGCAACCAGCCCATTACGCTTGGCCCCGACGACAAACCGGCGTTTCCGGCGGCCCCGGCGGGATTTGATGCGCAGCGCGCCGACGTTTCCCGCGGTAACATCACCAATCTCACTTACGATTCCACGGCCCTGGGCATCCAGCGCCCCCTGGTGGTCTATACACCGCCCGGTTACACACCCTCGCGGAAATACCCCGTTCTTTACCTGCTTCATGGAATTGGCGACAACGAAACCGGCTGGCGGGACAAAGGTTCCGCCAACATCATTCTCGACAACCTCTACGCCGATCAGAAAGTCGTCCCCATGATCGTGGTCATGCCCAACGGCAATGCAACGGCCAACAACGCGCGTGGCGGTGGCGGCTTTGGCGGCGGCGGGCGTGGCGGAATAGGCGGCGACGGCTGGGGAAAGAACTTCGAGGACGACTTGCTTCAGAACATCATCCCCTTTATCGAGTCGCACTATTCGGCGCTTGCCGGCCGCGAACACCGCGCGCTGGCAGGGCTTTCCATGGGTGGCGGACAAACGCTTAACGCCGGCCTGGGCCACCTCGACACCTTCGCCTGGATCGGCGGCTTCTCCTGCGCGCCGAACAGCGAATCGCCCGAGCAGCTCGTGCCCGATCCGGCCAAAGCCACCCAGATGCTCAAGTTGCTGTGGATTTCCGACGGCAACCGTGACGGGTTGATCTACATCGGCCAGCGCACTCATGCCTATCTCAAGGAGCACAATGTCCCGCACCTCTGGCATGTGGATTCCGGCGCTCACGAATGGCCCGTTTGGAAGAACGACCTTTATCTGGTTTCCCAGCTCCTGTTCCGTTGAACCCATTCTGCATCATTCACCTCGCTAATCACTAACCCGTCTGAATTTTGATGAACCGATTCATGCTTAATCATCGGTCCTTGCTTGTTTATCTGTCGGTCCTCGCCATGCAGGTCCAAGCGCAACCCGCTCCCCAATTGGGCAAAGCCGCCGTCGCGGAAGTGGCCGCCGCCATGACCGCCGGGGAAAAGGCCTCGTTGCTCGTGGGCATGGGCTTTACCATGCCGGGAACCGAGCCGCCCGCAGGCGCGGAAAAGGAGAAAGTGCCCGGCGCCGCCGGTCGCACGCGCGCGATTCCACGCCTTGGAGTTCCTTCGCTGACGCTCTCCGATGGTCCGGCGGGAGTGCGGATTCTGCCTGTGCGTCCGGGGGACACCAACACCTACTACGCCACCGCATTCCCGGTGGCCACACTGGTGGCCTCCACTTGGGATCCGGAGAGCGCCATGAAGGTGGGAGCCGCCATGGGTGAGGAGGCCAAAGAGTATGGCGTGGACATTCTCCTGGCGCCGGCCATGAACATTCAGCGCAATCCGCTGGGCGGCCGCAATTTCGAGTACTACTCCGAGGATCCCCTGATTGCCGGCTCCATCGCCGCCGGTTTTGTGAAGGGTGTTCAACGGAACGGAGTTGGCGTCTCGGTCAAACATTTTGCCGCCAACAACGCGGAGTTCAACCGCATGAAGTTAAACACCCTGGTCAGCGAGCGGGCGTTGCGCGAAATCTACCTGCGAGGTTTCGAAATTGCTGTCAAAGAGGGCAGTCCATGGACCGTCATGGCGGCCTACAACTTGATTAATGGAACCTACGCTTCGCACAGTCACGATTTGCTTTCCACAATTCTAAGGGAAGAATGGGGATTCAAAGGGTTTGTGATGTCCGACTGGTTTGCCGGAAGCAATGCCGTGGAACAGGTCAACGCGGGCAACGATCTCATTATGCCCGGCCAACCGGAGCAGGCCCAAGCCATTGTGGACGCCGCGAAAAACGGCAGTATCAGCGAAGCGCAATTGAATCTCGCGGTCCGCCGCGTTTTGGAGGTCATGGCCAACTCGCCGACATTCCAAGGCTATCCTTTCTCAAACCGCCCCGACCTAAAGAGCAACGCCCAGACGTGCCGAACGGTGGCCGCCGACGGCATGGTGCTCCTGAAGAACGAGCGCGCCACGCTGCCAATCCAGCGCGGCATCACCGTCGCTCTTTTTGGCAATGCCTCCTACCATCTGATCGCCGGCGGCACCGGCAGCGGTGATGTGAACAAGGCCTATTCGGTTTCACTGGCCGACGGGTTGGCCAATGCGAGTTACAAAATGGATGCCAGTCTGAAGCAGAAGTATTCCGACTTTATTCAGGAGAAGATCCGGACGCGCGCCGCTCCCCCCCTCGCGTTCATGCTGCCTCCGCCTATTCCGGAGATGCCCCTGGCGCTTCCTGAAATCCAGCGCTCGGCCCGGGAGGCGGATGCCGCCATTTTCACCTTGGGCCGCAATTCCGGCGAGGCCCAGGACCGCCATCTCGAAAACGACTTCCTGCTTTCCGACACGGAGAAGTCTGCCATTCAATCCGTCTCCAAGACGTTCCATGCGGCCGGAAAAAAACTGATCGTCCTCATGGATGTGTGCGGCCCCATCGAGGTGGTCAATTGGAAGGACCAGGCGGATGCGATCCTGCTGACCTGGCAGCCCGGCCAGGAAGGAGGCAACGCGATTGCCGACATCCTCAGCGGCGCCGTCAATCCTTCCGGCAGGCTGGCTGTCACTTTCCCCAAAAGATACCAAGACGTTGCCTCCAGTAGAACCTTCCCCGGCAAAGTGCTTCCTCCCACGGGGAAGAAATCCGTCGCGCCAATCCCCGGATTGGGTGATGAGGCGACCGACGCGCTCTTTGGTGTGCCTGCCGAGGTGGTCTATGACGACGATATCTACGTTGGATACCGTTATTATTCGACCTTTGGAGTCGCGCCCGCGTTCGAATTTGGATTTGGGCTGTCATACTCCGACTTCAAATTCGAAAATGTGGCGCTCAGTTCAAAGGAATTCAGCGATCCCATCACTGCTGCCGTTACGGTTAAGAACACCGGCTCGGTAGCGGGCAGAGAAGTGGTGCAGCTATACCTCAGCGCCCCAACCGGGCAGTTGAAAAAGCCGGCCATTGAGCTAAAGGCCTTTGGCAAAACGAGGTTGCTGGCTTCCGGGGATTCGCAGAAGTTCGAGTTCAAATTATCGGCTGCGGACTTGGCATCCTACGATCCGGCAAGTTCAGCCTGGATTGTTGAGCCGGGATCCTACAAGGTTTCCATCGGCGCTTCGTCCAGGCAATTAAAGCAGTCGGCGACTTTTAAGGTGCCTAAGATGTTGGTCGCCGAAAAGGCCCATTCCGCGCTTGTGCCGCAGGTGAAGATTCCCCTCTTGCAACGTCCGCGTTGAATCGTGGCGGACTTGCCCTGGACGATGGCTTCGAATTCCCTCCGGGACCGGGCGGAGGCCCGCGCCGTCACAAGAAGACCTCGTGTTCGGCTCAACCGGTTGGGTGTGCCACCTCATTTAAGGTGACAAGAAATCCTTCGGCGGCTGGCGAAAGCAATCGCCCGGGTTTGTCGAGAATTCCGAGGTCCCGTGTGATCGCCGGATCAGAGATCGGTCGCGTGATCAATCCAGCGACTTCCCCCATTTGAATCGCGGACGACGGCAAAATGGTTACGCCCAGCCCGGCCTTGACCATCCCTGCGGCGGTTGACATGTAGGTTGCTTCGTAGGCAGGTTTGACCAGTTGGCCGATCGAGGCGAACGCCGCGTCCACGAGCTTCCGGACACTGCTGTCAGCCGCCATCAACACGAGCGGCAGACTAATCAGTTGGCTTAATTTCACCGCTTTGTTCTTCTGAAGCGGATGGCCCGCGGCACACGCCACGACCATGCGGTCGGATAAGAGCACGGAGAACCGGACCCCCGGCTCCGCGCCGGTCAGGCTGCCGACGCCGAAATCCACCTCTTCGGCCTTCACCATGCTGACGACGCGTTGCGCCACGACATCGTGGAGCGCCACGGAAACGCCGGGATGCAGCCCGCGGAAACGGGCGATCGCCCCGGGGAGCATGGTGGAGCACAGCGAGGGGAGCGCCGCCACGCGCACGATTCCCCGGCTTTTCGCGGCCAATTCCCTGGTGTTGAACACCACCGCCTCGATTTCGCGCAGCAACTGGGTGACCACAGGGCTGAGTTCCCTGCCAATGCGGGACAGTTCGACGGTTCTGGTGTCGCGGTCGAGAAGGCGAATTCCCAGCGTTTCCTCGAACTGGCGAATCTGTTTGGTGAGGGCGGGCTGGGAAAGATGCAACACTTTGGCGGCGCGCGTGAAGCTGTTCAGCCTGGCCACCGTGACGAACGCCTGGAAATGCCGGAAGCTTAAATCGAAGCCATTCATTCCCAACCGTTATCATTCATATATCAAACATTCAATTGTTAAAAAGAGCGGGAACGAATAATCAGATTCCTTGATGTTCAGCGCCCGAATGAAATGGCTGGTCCTGCTCTGCCTGGCCTCGGTCTTCCCGCCGGCGGCTTGGGCGGCGGCCCCGCGGATCAAAATGACGATCACCAGAACAGAGCCGCTGGACGGCAACAGTTACGGCGCGGCCGGAGCGTACGAGAGAATTGCCGGCACAATCTGGGGCGAGGAAGATCCGTCCGATCCACGCAATGCCATCATCGTGGATCTGAATTTGGCCCCGGCCAACTCGAATGGCATGGTGGAGTACTCGGCCGACTTCGTTTTGGTGAAACCTGTGGACCTGTCGAAGGCCAACGGCATTCTGCGCTACGATGCTCCCAACCGCGGCAACGCGATTGACATGCCTCCCGATCCGGCGCTCCTGCGGCGCGGCTACTCGATTCTGTCCGCCGCGTGGCAGGGTGACGTGCCCAAGAGCAGTCCCAACCGCCTGACCCTCACCGTCCCGGTGGCCAGGAATCGTGACGGCACAGCGATCACCGGCATCTACAAGACCGAACTGGTCGCCAGCCGCCGCGTCACCCAAATTGCCCTTCCCAGCAGCGTGTTCAACGGCTCCATGATCCCGTACGCCCCGGCCAGCCTGGACAATTCCAGCCCGGAATACTCGCTGACGCAGCGGGTGAATGAGGCGGACCCGCGCCTGGTCATCCCGAACAGCGATTGGCGTTTTGCGACCACCAGCGAGCCGGGCAATCCGTTTCCCGGCCAGCCCGACCCCGGCACGGTCAGCCTCAAGGGGGGATTTGATCCGCGGTACATCTACGAACTGATCTACGTGGCGAAGGATCCCAAAGTGATGGGCCTGGGATTGGCCGCTTTGCGAGATTATGTGACGTTCTTTGGCAAGGAGGGGAAGGATTCCTTTGGGAACACTAATCCTCTGGCCGGCAAGATTGCCTATGTGCTCGGCACCGGCATCTCGCAGAGCGGCAATTTGATGAAAACCTTCATCCTGCTTGGATTCAACCAGGCCCGGGATGGAGGAAGGGTTTTCGATGGCGTCTTCTCCGAAGTGGCGGCGCGCCACACCCAAATCAACGCCCGGTTCTCCACCCCGGGAGGGGGCGTTGGTTTCAGGATGGATCACACCGCCGCCGGCCAGACGGCCCCGCGCGCCCTGGCGAAGGATTTCTATGATCCGCTGACGGGCCGGACGGGCGGCGTCATGAAGTTGAGCGCGGAAAGCGGCACCAGCCCCAAGTACTTCCTGGGCTTCAGCGGCACTGAGTTTTGGTCCCTGCAAGGCTCGCCTGTCCTGACCGATGTGTACGGACTGAAAGATCTGGAGCAGCCGGAAAATGTCCGTATTTACTTCTACGCCAGCAGCCAGCACAGCGGTTCCAAGGGCGTCAATTGGGACCCTGCCTTCAGTCAGTATCCTGCGGGCATGATGAACCAATTCAACGATGTTTACCGGGCGCTGTTCTTCGATCTGGAAGACTGGGTTGTGCGGGGCATGCAACCGCCGGACAGCCAGGTGCCCCGCATTTCCGACGGGACACTGGTGCGGCCGGAGGAATTGGTCTTTCCGATCATGAAGGGACTTTCCTGGACGGTGAATGGAACCAGCGCGCCTATCCCGGAGTTCAAGTACTTGGGCTGGTGCAACAACTGGCCGGCTCTGGACTTTGGCCCCCGCTACCTTCCCCAAACCGACTCGGGAATTGCCGATTTCCTGCCGCCGCGCCCCTTGGGCAAGGACTACGCCATCCTGGTGCCCAAAGTAGATGCCGACGGGCTGGATATCGCCGGGATACGCGCGGTGGACATCCAGGCGCCCATCGGCACCAGCCTGGACTTCAATTATACGGCGGTTCCGCAGCGCAAGGATTTGCTGGGATTATCCGGAGGCTACATCCCCTTCCACAAGACCAAGGCCGCGCGCGTTGCCGCCGGCGATTCCCGGCCTTCCCTCGAGGAACGCTACGGCACGCAGGAGGGCTACGTTGCCGCCGTCCGCAAAGCGGCGGAAAAGCTGGTCACGGAGCGTTTCCTTTTGAAGGAAGACGCCGACAAACTGGTGCAAGCGGCGGAGGAGAGGAGATTGCTGCCCTAGCAGAAACCTGGAGAGCGAACCGGCGGCGTGAGGCCGCGCGCCACATGTCCAAAAATACATTAGCCATCGGCTGCGCGGCGGGGTTTGGCGAAGACCGCACCGACGCGGCCGCGCCTATCGTCGAGACGCTGATCGAGCGCGGCGGCCCGGGCGCGCTCATGTTCGAGATGCTCGCGGAAAGGACGCTGGCGCTCGCGCAACTCGATCGGCGCAGGAATCCGGAGCTGGGCTTTGCGCCGCTGCTGGAGCCGATGCTGCGTCCGGTTCTGCGCCGCTGTTTGGATCACGGCATCCCCATCGTGAGCAATTTGGGCGCGGCTAGTCCCATGTCCGCTGCCCTTCGCATTCAACAAATTGCCCGCGAAGAGGGCGTGCCCAGGGCGCGCATCGCTGTGGTGTCCGGCGACGACCTGTCGGATGCGCGCGGACGTGAATTGCTGCGCGGCCATCTGGTGGCTCCGGCGGATGGGCGGCGCGAGTTGGTGAGCGCGAACATTTACCTGGGCGCCGGCGCGATTGCCGGGGCATTGCGGGCCGGCGCGCAAGTCGTCGTGACCGGGCGCGTCGCTGATCCTTCATTGGCGGTTGGCCCGGCCATGGCCCATTTTGGCTGGAGCGAAACCGAGTGGGAGAAGATCGGGCGAGTGACGATGGCCGGGCATCTGCTGGAATGCGGCGCCCAGGTTTCGGGCGGGTACTTTGCCGATCCAGGCTTCAAGGATGTGCCTGACTTGCACGCGGTAGGATTGCCGATTGCCGAGATTGAAGCGGACGGCTCGTTCGTCATCACCAAAGCCAGCGCGACTGGCGGAGAGGTGAACGCACAGACGGTGAAGGAGCAGTTGCTTTATGAGATTCACGACCCGGCCGCCTACCTGACGCCGGATGTCGTGGCGGATATTTCCGAGGCGGAAGTTATCGAGCTTGAGGCAAACCGCGTCGCGGTCACCGGCGTGCGCGGACATCCGCGGCCCGATACGCTCAAAGCCATCGTCCTCTTTGCCGGCGGCTTTCTGGGTGAAGGCGAGATTTCTTACGCCGGACCGAACGCGGCGGCCCGGGCGCGGCTGGCGGCGGAGATCATTCGCAAGCGAATGGGTGGCGCGCTCAAGATCCGCTGCGATTTGATTGGCGTGGTGAGCGTCTTTGGAGGGGATCGCGGCGATTTGTGCTCAGGCGGCGCGGCTGGCGAGGCCGGCGACGTGCGGTTGCGCGTGGCTGGTGTTCACACCGATCGGAGCATCGTCCAACGGCTGATGGGCGAAGTCACCGCGCTTTACACCTGCGGACCCGCGGGCGGCGGCGGTGTTCGCACGACGATCACTTCGCGGCTGAGTTCGATTTCCTGTCTCATCCCCCGCCAGCACGTTTCGGCAAACTTCACCATGGTCGCATAGATGCTCAATCAACCCGCCACGTCCATTCCGCTGCACCAACTGGCCCATAGCCGCGCCGGAGACAAAGGCAATACGGTCAATATCAGCGTGATTGCTTATCGCCCCGAGTTCTTCCCTCTCCTGGTCGAACAGGTGACCCCCGGGAGAGTCGCAGAGTTGTTTCGACATCGCGCGCCTTCGGCGGTGCGGCGTTACGTGCTGCCAAAACTCGGCGCGCTCAATTTCGTGTTGGAACAAGTGCTTGACGGCGGAGTCAATGAATCGCTCAACCTTGACTCGCACGGCAAGACGCTCTCGTTTCTGTTGCTGCGCCTGGAAATTCAGGTTCCACCCGCAATCGCCGCGCTGCTTCTGCCCTCCAACCCAGGAACTGCCCCATGCTTGCCGCCTTAGGCCTTGCCACGATTGTCGTCATGCTCGCGGCCATCCTCAGCAACAGGATGTCCCCGCTGCTGGCCCTGATTTCAGTTCCGGTGGCGGCCGCCCTCATCGGCGGATTCGGCCTGGAGACCGGAGCATTTGTTGTCAAAGGCATTCAAAGCATCGCGCCGGTCGCGGGGATGTTCATCTTCGCGGTTCTCTACTTCGGGGTCGTGTCGGATGCGGGGATGCTGGACCCGATCATTGATGGCATCCTGCGCAGGGTCGGCCAGCGCCCCGCGCGGATCACCATGGGCACGGCGCTGCTGGCGCTCCTGGTTCATCTGGACGGTTCTGGCGCGGTCACGTTCTTGATTACAATACCGGCGCTGCTGCCACTTTATGAGCGCTTGCGGATGGACAAGCGCGTGCTCGCCTGCACCGCGTCCATGGCGGCGGGCGTCAACTTCCTGCCCTGGACAGGGCCGATGGTGCGGGCTTCAGCCGCGCTGCGCATTCCGGTCACCCGCATTTTCAATCCGCTCATTCCTGTGCAAATTGTCGGGGTCATCTTCGTCTTTGCCGTTGCCTGGTGGCTGGGCAAAAGGGAAGAGAAGCGGCTCGCTTTGACCACGAGCGATAACGACAGCCAACTCTTTCATCGCCAGTTATCGGACGCGGAAAAAACTCTGCGTCGCCCGCGCAATTTTTGGCTGAACCTGGCGCTCACGCTCCTGCTGATGGGCGCGATGGCAAGCAACAAAGTCGAACCGGTCGTGGTGTTCATGCTCGGCACGGCGCTGGCGTTGCTGCTCAACTACCCCCGGGCAAAATCGCAGCGCGAGCGCGTGGATGCCCACGCCAAAGCCGCGCTCATGATGGCCGGCGTCCTGCTGGCGGCGGGCGCGTTCACGGGCATTATGAAGGAGTCCGGCATGTTGACGGCCATGGCCCAAGCCGCCGTCCGCCATGTTCCCGCTCAACACGCGCGGCACCTCCCGTTCGCGCTGGGTTTGATTTCCATGCCGCTCAGCCTCTTGTTTGACCCGGACTCGTTCTACCTTGGCGTGCTGCCGGTCCTGGCGGAATCGGCGGGCATGCTCGGCGTGCCGCCGGTTCAGGTCGCGCAAGGAGCGTTGCTGGGGCAAATGACCACTGGATTCCCAATCAGTCCGCTCACTCCGGCCACCTTCCTCATTGTGGGTCTGGCAAATATCGAACTGGCCGAACACCAGAAATTCACCGCCCCGTTCCTGCTGGCCGCGTCGGTCGTGATGACTTTGGCCAGCGTGATATTCGGCGTGTTTCCACTTTAATGATCCCTATGAACGATATCGTGATCCTCTCCGCCGCTCGCACTCCCCTGGGCGCTTTTCAAGGCGCGCTCGCCTCCGTGCCAGCCCCGCGGCTCGGCGCGGCGGCGATTCGTGGCGCGGTTGCGCAGGCTGGCGTGGCGCCCTCTGAGATTACGGATGTTTTCATGGGCAGCGTGCTGCAAGCGGGCCTCGGTCAGGGGCCGGCGCGGCAGGCCGCGCTGCAAGCCGGCCTTCCAGCCGGAGCGCGCTGTGTTACTGTCAATAAAGTGTGCGGCAGCGCTCTCGAGGCGGTCATCGGCGCCTCGCGCGCGCTCGCCACGGGCGAGGCCGCCATCGCCGTGGCGGGAGGCATGGAAAACATGAGCCGCGCGCCGTACTTGGTTCCGCAGGCCCGCGACGGGTTTCGGCTCGGCCACCAGCAGGTCATTGATGCCTTGATTCACGATGGACTCTGGGACCCTTTCAACCATCTGCACATGGGAAATTGCGCGGAGGAGTGCGCAAGGCGCTACAGTTTTACGCGCGAACTGCAGGACGCTTACGCGGCGGAGAGTTTCCGTCGCGCCAACGCGGCGCTGGCCGACGGCGGCTTTGCGCGCGAAGTCGTCCCGGTGGAGGTGACGGACGCTAAAGGCCGGACCACGCAGGTCGAGCGCGACGAGTGCCCGGCAAAGGTGGATTACGCCAAAATCCCGGCGCTCAAGGCGGCCTTCGGGAAGGGCGGCACAATCACCGCCGCAAACGCGTCGTCACTGAGCGACGGCGCCGCCGCCCTGGTGCTCACGACCGCCGCCCACGCCCGGCAGCGCGGCCTTGCGCCCATCGCCCGGTTAATTGCCTATGGCGGCCACGCGCACGACCCGCTCTGGTTCACGACCGCGCCGATCACGGCGGCGCGCAACGCGCTGACCCGCGCCGGCTGGGGCGCAGCCGGCGCGGACCTCTGGGAAATCAACGAAGCTTTTTCGGTCGTCCCGCTCGCGTTCATGCAGGAGCTGCAACTCCCGCACGAAAATGTCAATGTGCGCGGCGGCGCCATCGCGCTGGGCCATCCCCTCGGGGCCAGTGGCGCGAGGATCCTCGTCACGCTCCTGGCGGCGATGCGCGAACGCGGCGCAAAACGCGGCCTGGCCGCCCTCTGCATTGGTGGCGGGGAGGGCCTCGCCGCCTGTGTGGAACTGACTTGAACCGCACATGAAATCCTCCACCTTCATCCGGCGTTGCGACGGCCCTCGGCGTCCTCGCCGCCAAAATCAACCCGGTAACTGCAAGACCGCATATGACCAGACGAACCAAGGTCGTTAATTCCTGCGCCGAAGCCGTCCAGGATATCCAGGATGGCGCCACTCTCATTATGGGAGGATTTGGCCTTTGTGGAATTCCTGAAAACACGATTCTGGCTTTGAGGGAAAAGGGAACAAAGAATCTCACCATCGTCAGCAATAACTGCGGCGTGGACGATTGGGGGCTTGGGCTTCTCCTGGCGAACAAACAAATCAAGAAGATGGTGTCCTCCTATGTCGGAGAGAACAAGATTTTCGAGCAGCAGTTCCTGAACGGCGAAATAGAAGTGGAACTGGTTCCCCAAGGCACCCTGGCGGAACGAATTCGCGCCGGGGGAGCCGGCATTCCCGGTTTCTACACCGCCACGGGAGTGGGCACGCCGATTGCCGAAGGAAAAGAGCACAAGGAGTTTGGCGGCCGGACCTATCTTCTCGAGAAAGCCATCGTGGGCGATTTTGCCGTGGTGAAGGCCTGGAAAGCCGACCGGCTTGGGAACCTGGTTTATCGCAAGACAGCGCGGAACTTTAATCCGCTGGCCGCGATGGCCGGCAAAGTGACGATTGCCGAGGTGGAGGCAATCGTGGAAGTGGGAGAACTGGAGCCGGATAATATTCATACCCCGGCCGTTTATGTCCATCGCCTGTTGCGCGGCGAAAGTTATCAAAAGAGAATTGAACGGCGCACGGTCAGCAAACCATAAACCAATCACCGGATTACAACCAGGCAAGACCAATGCAAGACATTCGATTGACCATTGTGAAACGCGCGGTGCGGGAGATTCAGGACGGAATGATCGTCAATTTAGGCATCGGGTTGCCAACCTTGATCGCCAACGAAATTCCCAAAGATTTCAGCGTCCTGCTGCAATCGGAAAACGGGTTGCTGGGGATCGGGCCTTATCCTCTGCCAGGAGCGGAAGATCCGGATTTGATTAACGCGGGCAAAGAAACGATCACGACCGTCACGGGAGCTTCTTTTTTCGACAGCGCTGAGTCTTTTGCGATGATCCGGGGTGGACATATTGACCTTGCCATTCTGGGAGGAATGGAAGTCTCCGAGCAAGGAGACCTGGCCAATTGGATGATCCCTGGAAAAATGGTTAAGGGGATGGGGGGAGCGATGGACCTCGTGAACGGGGCCAAGCGAGTAGTTGTCATCATGGAGCATGTCAACAAGCACGGCGAATCGAAGGTAAAAAGACATTGTGCCCTGCCTTTGACCGGGCGCCGGGTTGTGCATCGCTTGATTACCGACTTGGCGGTTTTTGATTTTACACCCACAGGCATGTTCCTGGTGGACACTCAAGAGAGTGTCTCGGTGGAGGAAGTCAAAGAGAAGACAGAAGCCCGCTTTACGGTTTCCACGGCGCTGTTCGCGGGGCCAGGCGGGGCGGCCGTTGGCGGCGATCTTGCCGGCAGCGGGCGGCCAGGAAGACAGCTTTGAACCAGAACATTTAACCCCAATCAACTTATGAAACTAATCCCTCAACAGATATTGAGCGTATTCCTTGGCCACACATTGACTCCGCAGGCCAAATCGCCCGTCCCGCGCGGTTTGTGGCTGGTCCTCCCGGCCCTGGTTTTCACCGGACTCGCCGCGCCAGCCATAGATTATCCGCCGATCAGTTCGTTTCTTTATGGCAATACCGGCGTCAATGCCCCGGCCCAGACCAACGCGGTGAGCGGCGATGGTTATCCCTACCGGCTCTTGCTGCCGCCCAATTACAACTCCGCCACCCATTACCCGCTCATCGTTTATCTCCATGGCGGCGGCGAAGTCGGCAGAGACAATGTGAGGCAATTGACCGCCGGCAGAAATACGGCCAATGGCGGTCTGGCGCTTGTTTCCACCGAGAACCAGTCCAATTACCCCTGCCTCTTTGCCGCGCCCCAGATGTCCTCGAACAGTTGGTATTACGCCCCCAGCGTGCAGGCGGTATCCAACCTTATCGTTCTGTTGGAAACCCAGTATTCCGTGGACACCAACCGCATCTGCCTGACCGGTCTGTCCAGCGGCGGCATCGGCTCCTGGTGCCTGCCGCCTCAGATCCATCCGAATCCGTTTTCCTGCATTGTGCCGCTGTCGGGTTTCTCCAGGTATCCTGACTCCACACCCAAGATCCCCATCTGGGCGTTTCACGCGGCGAACGACCCCACGGAATCCATCAAGTTCGGCAATCCCAGAGGCATGAGAGTCGCCGGCGAGCATGGCAGCGACGACATCGTGCCGCATTTGCGCGACCTCGGCTATCCTGTGATCTACACACGCTACAACACCGGCAGCCACCCCATTTGGTCCATGGCCTACCAGAACCCGCTGCTGTTGCCCTGGATGTTTGCCCAGCGCCTCGGCCAGCCCATGCAAGGTGTTCCCGGACTCGAGATTACCGGATCCGCTCAGAATTCATCGAACTTGACCCTCTCGGGCGCCGTCACGAGCGCCGCGGGTTGCACGCGCGTGGGTTGGAGCAGCAATTTTAAGCTCCCCGGCGAACAGAAATCCGATGGCGTGGCTGACGGCACGAATGCCGCCTTGGTCTCCGTCTCCTCTCTGTTTGACAATTCTTTCGTCGGTCAGCGTGTGGGAATACTCCCCCGCAATAACGACCAAGGAGCCGTTTACTACGATATCATCGCCGTCCAGAATTCCAACACGATGACCTTGAGCGCAACACTGCCGGCAGGAACTTACTCGTTCATCACCTATCCTTATGGCACACCGCAAAATCCGTATCCGGCCGAAGGAAGCATCAGTCCAAATTGGAAGCTCGCCAATATTCCCTTGTCTGCCGGCACGAACCTCATTCAAGTTATCGCCGAAGCCCCAAGCGGTGTCAGCAGCTATGGCGGGTTGACCACCATTAACCGGCAGTTCGTGGTTACTTACGCTGGCGAGGCCTCCCCGCCGCCAGTCCGAAAATGACGCAAGCCACAGGCACTGAAACGATTGGAAGGAAGGGATTCTGGTCGCTGCCTTTCAATAATCGCGTCAATCCACCAGCGCCAGTCTTCCGATCAAACCGAATGCCCGCCACGTTTGGCCACCACGAAGTTGGTCCACACCAGCCGGCTTCCCAGTCGTCAAGGGATGGCACCGTGACCAAGCTGTCCCGTCCCGCAAACTGCACACCGGATTTCGGGCGCCGCACCCGAGAAACCGGCCGAAAACGGACTACAATTTCCTGTTGCGGCTGCGCGCGCCGTTTGATAGGCTCACCCCATGCCTAGTGAGCCCGAACGCCGATTATCCCTCACCCGCGCGGCGCTCAGTACGGGCGGTCGCGCGAAAAGCGATGTCCTGTCAGTTTTGAGGAGCCTAATATGAACAAATCCCATGTCTGCACCCTCTTGGCGCTCAGTTGTCTTTGGGCGGGCGCCGCCACCATCGTCCATGCACAGGCCCAGCCGCCCGCAACCGCGGCGGCAACGGCCGCGGCCTATCCGTTCCGCAACCCCGACCTGCCCTTGGAAGAACGCGTCAACAACGTCCTCTCGCTGATGACCATCGAAGAAAAAATCGCCTTCCTCACCCAAAGCCCCGGCCTTCCGCGCCTGGGCATCCGCACCGTCGGCTGGGTGGAAGGCCTCCACGGCGTCGCACTGGGCGCTCCCGGAAATTGGTCCCGCAACAGCCCCGTGACCACCACCACGTTTTCCCAGTCCATCGGCCTGGGGGAGACCTGGGATGCCGATATCGTGCGCCAAGCCGGCGCCATTGAGGGATACGAAACCCGCTACGTCTATGAGAACAACGCCAAGTACCGCAAGGACGGCCTGGTGGTCCGGACCCCCAACGCCGACCTGGGACGCGACCCCCGCTGGGGCCGCACCGAGGAATGCTACGGCGAAGATGCCTTCCTCAACGGCTCCATGGCCGTCGCGTTCATTAAGGGCCTCCAAGGTGACGACCCCAAGTACTGGCAGGCCGCCTCGCTGGTCAAACACTTCCTCGCCAATGAGAACGAGAACGGCCGCACCCGCACCTCCTCCGATTTCGATGATCGCCTCTTCTACGAATACTACTCGATGCCCTTCCACATGGCCTTTGTGGAAGGCGGCGCCAAGTGCCTCATGGCCTCCTACAACCTGTGGAACAAGGTTCCCATGACCGCCAATCCGGTCATCCGGAACGTCCTCATCAAAGAGTGGGGCGTGGATGGGATGGTCAGCACCGACGCCGGCGGCCTGCCCAACCTGGTGGGGTCGCAGCACTACTACCCCGACAATGTCCAGGCCACCGCCGGGGCCATCAAGGCGGGCATCAACCAGTTCCTCGACCGGCCCTGGATCGCCGGGGCCACCGCCGCCTTGCAGACGAATCTCCTGACCGAGGCCGACATTGACACGAACGTCAAAGGCGTCCTGCGCGTGATCTTCCGCCTGGGCGTCCTCGATCCGGCCGACCGCTGCCCCTATGCCAAGCTCCGCGCCGTGACCACCGAACCCTGGACCACCCAGAAGAACAAAGACACCGTGCGCCTGGCCACGCAGGAGGCGATCGTCCTTCTCAAGAACAAGGGAAACCTTCTCCCGCTCGACAAGACGGCCGTCAAGTCCATCGCCCTGATCGGCCCGCGCGCCAATACCGTGGATTTCGACTGGTACAGCTCCCAACCCCCCTACTCCGTGACCCCCATGGCTGGCGTTAAGGCCAAAGTCGGCGAGGGCGTCAATGTGCAGTACGCAGCGGGAACCAATGTGGACGCGGCCGTGGCGCTCGCCAAGGCCTCCGATATCGCCATCGTCTGCGTCGGCAACAATCCCAACCAGAATAACTCCTGGAACAGAATCAACGACGACAGCGAAGGACGCGAGGGCCGCGACCGCGTCAACATCACCCTCGGCAGCGGCCAGGAAGACCTGGTCAAAGCCGTCCTCGCCGCCAATCCCAGGACCGTCGTCGTCCTCAAGTCCAGCTTCCCCTACGCCATTGGCTGGATCCAGGAAAACGCCCCCGCCATCGTCCACATGGCCCACAACAGCCAGGAAGAAGGCAACGCCCTGGCCGACGTCCTCTTCGGCGACTACAACCCGGCCGGCCGGCTCGTGCAGACCTGGCCCAAGTCCCTCGATCAGGTGCCCCCTATAATGGACTACAACATCCGCAACGGCCACACCTACATGTATTTCAAGGGCGAACCGCTCTACCCCTTCGGCTTCGGCCTCAGTTACACCACCTTTGAATATTCCAACCTCAAGACCAGCGCCCCCGCCCTGAGCGCCAAAGGCTCCATTGACATCAGCGTGGATGTCAAGAACACCGGCGCCCGCGCCGGGGACGAAGTCGTCCAGTTGTACGTCAAGCACGTCGGCTCCGCCGTCGAACGTCCCAACAAGGAACTGCGCGGCTTCAAACGCGTCCAGGTGCCCGCCGGCCAGACCAAGACCGTCACCCTCACCCTCCCCGCCAGCCGCCTGGCCTATTGGAACACCGCCAGCAAGAGCTGGGTCGTGGAAAATGACCAGGTTCAGCTAATGATCGGCGCCTCCTCGGCGGAGACGAAACTGGATCGGACCATTGATGTGACGCAGTAACTGCGGCGCAACAATGGCGGGGGCCTCACCACGACCGCCCGCCAGATATTCGATGCTGTAAAAGGGAAAGGTCTGGCGGCGAATGGCGCAGCCGGGCGCGCAGTGCTCCAACCCGCCCTGCCCTCCATGGCTGACGAATTACGAGGCGAGGATGCGGACGAAAAAATGAGGATGAAGAATGGCGCGTTTAGCGTGTGCCATCCTCCATCCTCCAGGCTCCATCCTCGCCGAAGCCGTTATTGCTGCTTGGCGGTTTCGTCGGCGGCGTCGAAGGCGTGCTGCAAGGCCACCAGGTCTTCGCCCGGCTTGAGCGATTCGAGGATGGCTTGCTCGGCCTTGAGCTGTTCGTTGGAATACGCGGCGGCTTTGATGGACAGGCCGATGCGGCGATCGGTCTTGTCAATCTTGATGACGCGGGCGGTGACTTCCTGGCCGACTTTGAGAACATTTTTGATCTTCTCGGTGCGCTCCTCGCTGACCTGCGAGATATGCACCAGGCCGTCAATATCGTGTTTCAGGCCGACAAAGGCGCCGAAGCTGGCCAGCTTGGTGACGTTGCCGGTGACCAGGTCGCCCACTTTGTACAACTGATCAATGTTGCTCCACGGGTCCAGGGTGAGTTGCTTGGCGCCGACGGAAATGC
>Ga0326727_10009921_pt1 | contig 23040 bp, 19 predicted proteins | sample MB2enrmetagenome_FD_207643 | JGI IMG/M metagenome (GOLD analysis project Ga0326727, IMG submission 207643) | Lab enriched peat soil microbial communities from McLean, Ithaca, NY, United States - MB29MY | ecosystem: Environmental > Terrestrial > Soil > Wetlands > Peat | place: USA: New York...
CGGAAAAGTCACGCCGTTCGCGGGCCGTTCGCTGCCGCGCAGCGTCGTGGCGACGATCGTCGGCGGCGAGATCGCCCTGTCACCCTGAACCTGTCGAAGGGTTCAGTGTTTGAAGAGCGGGGTCTGCCCGATGCCGTTAAGCACGAACTGGACCGCGAGCGCCGCGAGGATGATGCCGAGCACGCGGGTGACGACGTGGATGCCGGTCATGCCGATGCGGTCCATGTAGCGCGCGGCGCCGCGCATGCAGAGCCACGTGATGAAGAGCGCCGCGGAGTACGCCGCGAAGAGCAACGCGTACTTCAGCAAATCGCCGCGCGCGATATTCACGAGCAGCATCACGGTTGCCAGCGTGCCGGGCCCGGCGATCATCGGAATCGCGAGCGGAAAAATCGCGGGGTTCACCCCGTGCTGAGCCTCGGCGGCTTCTTCGCTCGTTCCGCGTACGCCGGTCGGGCGCGCGAAGAGCATATCCATGGCGATCAGGAAGAGCAGGATGCCGCCCGCGATGCCGAAGGCCGGAAGCGTGATGCCGAGATAGTCGAGCAGCAGCGGCCCGACGACGCCCATCGCCAGCATCACGATGAACGCCACGAACACGGCCTGGTCGACGATACGATTGCGGCGAGAAACGTCGCAGTGCGCCGTGCTGGTTACCGTGAGCGGAATCATGCCGATGGGGTCGATGATCGTGATTGCGGTCGCGAAGGCTGCCGCGGCAAAGTGCCAGTCCATACCGGTGGCGTGGTTACGCTCCCAGGTACGCGCGCCCCCTTCGGCTAACCGAAAGCCCTTCAGGATGCCTACGCCTGCCGCGCTCTTCCTTGCCGACGGTTCCCGCTTCGACGGCCACGGCCTCGCTCACGAGGGGATTGCCCTCGGCGAAGCCGTTTTCTACACCGGCATGACCGGGTACGAAGAAGCGCTCACCGATCCGTCGTACGCAGGTCAGATCCTCACCTTTACCTACCCGCTCGTCGGCAACTACGGCATCTCCGGATCGGCTGCGCAGTATCCGCGCGCCTGCGTCGCGGGCACCGTCATCAAAGAGATCTCGTATCACCCTTCGCATTACCTGAGCAAGCAGTCGCTCCCGGCTTGGCTCGACGAGCAGAGGATTCCAACGCTCGTCGGCGCCGACACGCGCGCGATTACGATCGCGCTGCGCGAGCACGGCACGATCTGGGCCGCGCTCGCCGTCGGCGAGGCCGCGATGTCGCGTGCCGAGAGCATGCTTGCCGAGTTCGTGCGCACCGCGACCACGAAGGAGCTGGTACCCAGCGTCGGCACGCGTCAAGGCCACGTGGAAGGCACGAGCGGCGGCAAGCGCATCGCGCTGCTCGATTGCGGCGTTAAGCGCGCGATCTTACGCGAGCTCGTCGCGCTCGGGAGCGAGGTCACCGTGCTCCCCTATAACGCGAGCGCAAAGGAGCTGCTCGCCACGAAGCCCGACGCGATCTTCATCTCGCCGGGACCGGGCGACCCGACCGATCTGCCCGAGACGATCGAGACGCTGCGCTCGCTCCTCGGCAAGAAACCGCTCTTCGGAGTGTGCCTCGGGCACCAGTTGCTCGCGCTTGCGTGCGGCGCGAAGACGTATAAGCTTCCCTACGGCCATCGCGGCGGAAACCAGCCGGTCAAGGATCTGGAACGCGACGAGGTCTTGATTACCGCGCATAATCACGGCTATGCGGTCGATACGCACTCGCTGCCCGCCGACCTGGAAGCAACGATGACCAATCTCAACGACGGCACCAACGAAGGCTTTCGTCACCGCTCGTTGCCCATCGCGGCGGTGCAGTTTCACCCCGAAGCATCCCCCGGGCCGTTCGACGCGCGCCGCCTCTTTGCACAATGGCTTTCAAGCGTGCCGTAGCGGCGGTGCTGCTGGCGCTTGCGTTCGGCGCGAACGCCGCGGCGCAGTCCCTCCAGCGGCTCACCGTGACCCAGCTCGTCCTTTCGGCCGACACGAGCGCACCGATGGTCGAGAACCCCTTTCACCTCATCGTCACCGCCACGGTAAAAGAGCGCGTCAAACGGCTCGATAACATCGTCCTTCCGATTCTCACCGAACTCGAACTGCTCGGCGACGAGCAGCAGACCTCCACCGATCGAAGCGGCACGCACTACCGCGAAACCATCACCGTCGTCGCGCACCACACCGGAAACATTACGATCGCACCGGTGACGCTCGATGCGGTGAATGCGCGCACCGGCAGGGCCGAGCGCTACTCCTCGAACTCGCTCAACTTGAACGTCGGCGGCACCGCGCTGGCACCGGCTTCGCCGGGGCCGCATCTATGGAGCAACCTTGCGATTGCGGCCGGTTTCCTCGCCGTCTCGCTCCTGAGCATGGTTCTCGTTGCCCGCCGGTGGCGGGCGCCGCCTGCCCCGCTCCCCGAGCCCGAGCCCGCGCCGCTGCCGGTTGCACGGCCGCATGATCCGCGCTCCGATCTGCGCGATGCGCTCGCGACGCTGCGCGTTCACCGTACGCGCGAGACCGCCGTCGCGGTGCGCCTGCTCGTGCGCCGCATGGTCGGTGCGGGCGATGCCGAAACCCTGGAGGATGTATTGCAGCGTCCGCAAGCGGCAAACCCCGTGATGCGCGAACTCCTGCGCGCGCTCGAGCGCGCTTCGTTCACGCACGACGGCGATCTCGAGAGCGCAATCGCCGCCGCGCTCGTTGCGCTCGAGCGGGCCGCTTCGTGAGCGCATCGCCGCAGAGCCTCGTGCGCGCGCTGGAGCGCACGATCGTCGGCCAGCGCGAGGTCGTCGACGGTTTGCTGCTGGGATTGATCGCCGGCGGCCACGTGCTGCTGGAAGGGCCGCCGGGTCTTGCTAAAACGCTTGCCTGCCGCGCGCTCGCCGCGGCGCTCGACGGCGAATTCAAGCGCGTCCAATTCACGCCGGATCTGTTGCCGAGCGACATCGTCGGGACACGGATCTTCGATCAGCGCGAGAGCGCCTTCTCGACGGTCAAGGGCCCGATCTTCGCGAACGTCGTGCTGGCCGACGAGATCAACCGCGCTCCGGCGAAGGTGCAGTCGGCGCTGCTGGAAGCGATGCAGGAACGCCAGGTAACGATCGGGCTGCAGACGCACGCTTTGCCCGATCCGTTCATCGTGATGGCGACGATGAACCCGCTCGACTCCGAAGGCACCTACGCATTGCCGATCGCACAGATGGACCGCTTCCTGCTCAAGATCGACGTCGGGTATCCGTCGCGGGAAGAAGAGCTGACGATTCTGGAGCGCTTTGCCGTCTCCGAAACGCAGCCCGCGCATTCGGTGGCGGCGCTGGCCGACGTACACCAGTGGCGCGTGCAATCCCATAGCGTACACCTCGACGAGAAGGTGAAGCGCTACATCGTCGAGATCGTGGCGGTCACACGCGAACGCGAGGCGGAGTATATCGACTTCGGGGCGAGCCCGCGCGCGACGCTGGCGCTCGCGAACCTCTCTCGGGCGCGCGCGCTGCTGCAGGAACGCGACTACGTCGTACCCGACGACGTGCGCGCCGTTGCCCCCGCGGCACTGCGCCATCGCATCGGTTTCAACTTTCGCGTGAACGCCGAGAAACCGGGCGCCGGCGCCGGCGCGATCATCGAGCGGTTGATCGCCGCCGTCCCCGTTCCGTGATGCGTACGTCGCTGCGCGACGCGCTGCTACGCGGCCGCCGCCGTCCGCGCCGCTACGGCGCGGGTTCGCCGACGAACTACCGCGGCGACGGCTACGAGTTCGTGGAGCTGCGCGCCTACGTTCCGGGCGACGACGTGCGCCGCATCGACTGGGCCGCGACCGCTCGCTCCGGCGAGCTGCAGACGCGGGTCGTACTCGAAGACGTAGCCCTCACGCTCGCCGCGTGCGTCGACGACTCGCCCTCGATGCGCGTCGGGCGCGAGCGCCCGCTCCTGTGGGCGGCACGTGACGCGATGGACGCCTGGTTCGCCGCCGCGCGCTCCGGCGACCGGCTGTTTCGCATCGCCGCCGACCACGCCGCCGATCCGCGCGCAGCGGTTCCCGAGGCCTTCGATCTGCGCGCCGCGCTCGTTACCGCGCGCGCGGCGCTGCCGCGCGGCACGGCGCTGCTCTGCATCAGCGATTGGTACGACCTCCGAGGCGATGCCGACGACGAGCTGCTGGCACAGCTGGCGGCGCGGTTCGACTGCACGGCGCTGATCGCGCGCGACCCCTGGTATGACGGCCTGCCGCTGCGGGGGCTGGTGCGGATTCGCGGCGCGGAGGGCGGCGAACTGCGGGCCTACATCGGACGGCGCGAACGCGAGCGTTTTGCGAGCGCCGTTCGCGAGCGCGAGGCGGCGGTCGCCGCCCGACTCGATCGCGCGGGCTGGCGCGTCGGCGTGCTGCAGGAGCGCGGGGGGCATGAGGACCTCGAGCGCGCGTTCGGGGTGCGGGCGGCAAGCGCATGATCTCCTTCGATGCGCCCGCGATGCTTGCATACGGGCTCGTCGCGCTCGTCGTCCTGGCGCTGTTATATGGCGCGGCGGAACGACGCAAGACCGCGAACGACCTCGCCTATTCGCAGGTCGCATTCTTTGCCGGCGCCGTGCGGCCGCGCGCTTGGATTCCGCGCGCGTTGCGCTTCGGTTGGATCGCGGCGTTGGCGTGCATTGCGGTCGGCGCCGCCGGGCCGCATCTCACGTTGCCGCTCCCGGTCCGCGACGGCGCGGTGTTCATCTGCATCGACACGTCGGGGTCGATGGCGTCGACCGACGTTTCGCCCACGCGCGCCCAAGCTGCGCAGGCCGCTGCGCGTGCGTTCGTGGATGAAGCGCCCGCGGGAACGCGCATCGGTATCATCGCGTTCTCCGGCGCGGCGAGCATGATCGAGCCGCTCTCGGCCGACAAAGAGCAAGTAAAGGCCGCGCTCGACGCGATTCCGCCGCCAAACGGCGCGACCGCTATCGGCGACGCGCTCCGCCTGGCCGCGGATTCGCTTCCACCGGCCGGACACCGCGTCGTCATCCTCGTGACGGACGGCGTGAATAACACCGGCACGGACCCGCAAGAAGTCGCCGGCGATCTGGGAGCGCATCACGTTCCGATCTACACGATCGGAATCGGCACGCCCAACGGCGACGTCATCGGAGGCGAGCAAGCCAGCTTCGATCCCGGAGCGCTGCAGGGCTACGCGGATGCGAGCGGCGGCGCGTATGCGAGCGCGCAGAACGCGACGCAGCTCCGCGATGCGCTCGCGCGCCTCGGACGCGAAACCACGATCGAGAGCCGTCCGGTGGCCGCGGCCGCCGGATTCTTTGCAAGCGGAGCCGCGCTGCTCGCCGCGTTGCTCCTCACCGGCCTTGCCTTGGGGAGATACCCGTGAAGCTCGAGAACAGCCGCCTCAACTACGGCGACGACGGCCTGCATCAAGCGACGATGCAGGAGGATCCGGTTCCGCAACTCGCCTTTTGGATCGAAGACGCCTATGAGCGCTGCGTGAAGGAGCCGAACGCCATGAGCCTCGCGACGGTCGACGCCGCCGGGAAGCCCTCGTCGCGCATCGTGCTCCTGCGCCGGCTCGATCAGCGCGGGCTCGTGTTTTACACGTCGTACACCAGCAAGAAGGGCCGCGACATCGACGCCAATCCGAACGTCGCCTGCGCGTTCTATTGGGAGGCGATGTTCCGCCAAGTACGCGTCGAGGGCGTTGCGACGCGGCTGCCGGAGGATGAGAGCGAAGCGTATTTTGCATCGCGTCCGCGCGGCCATCGTCTCTCGGCGTGGGCGTCGGAGCAGAGTGAGCCGATCGAGACGCGCGAGACGCTCGAGGAACGCCTGCAGCATTTCGACCAGCGATTCGAAGGCGAGGACGTTCCTCGACCGCATTCATGGGGCGGCTATCTCATCGTCCCATCGCGTTTCGAGTTCTGGCAAGGGCGTACCGATCGCATGCACGATCGAATCGCGTACGTGCGCGACGGGCGCGCTTGGAGAAAGCAACGGCTGCAGCCGTAGAGGCCGGTTCCGCCGTAGCGGAACCGGCCCGTTCGTTTGGGAGCGATCGTCTACAGCCGGAACGGATCCTCCGAGAGGTGCGTCGCGATGATGAAGTTGTCGAGGCTCACCGCGTTGACGTACGGCGCGATCGACGCCGGGACCGTGATCGGACCCGACGGTCCGTAACGCGTACCGAAACGCCCTTGATCGTAATCGTGCATCGGCGTTCCGAAGAAGCGTTCGATGCTTCCGCTCGGGCCGACCGCATCGACGAGCGTGTGGTTGCCGAACGTCTGCACGATGGTGAAGCCCGCTGCTTGGAGTTGCGCGATCACTGCCGACTCGTCGCTTGCAATCGACGGGCCGGGACGCAGCGCGATCTGAATGCGCGTCTGCGCGATCACATCGCGGCGGCCTCGATCGGCCAACCGCTGCGAAAGCGCCGGTGCGTTCAGCACCATCGGCTGCGCTGCAGCGTGCGGCATCGTGAAGCGCTGCACCGAGGCAAACCGTGAAAGCGCCGGGACGCGGTTCGGGCACAGAGCCGTCGCGAACGACCAGCCTTTGACCACGCCGAACCCGGTGACGTTGTCGAAGCCGGTCATGGCCGTATAGTACTGCATGGACCCCGCGTACTGGTTGTTGCCGCTCGTCACGTCGATGAACGCCGCCGGGCCGCCCGTGAGCGACTGTACGTGGTAGAACGTCTCGTTGGGATTCGCCGTGCCGTTCGGCAGTTGGCAGTACTCATAGACTTCAGCCATGAGCGCCGCTGCCTGCGGTGCGCTCCACGACGTTCCGCTCGCGCCGCCGGCACCGCTGTGGTAGATCAACGTGCCTTCGGCGGGCATCGCGATGTCGGGGACGTTGCGGAAGGTCGATGATTGGCCGTAGCCCGCTTGCCAAGGGGCCGGGCTGAAGAGCGCAGAGACGCCGCCGCCGCTCGCGCCCTGCGCGGGCGGAGTGCCGAAGTTCATGTCGTTCCACGCGATGGGGTTGGTCAACGTATACGCCGGCGTGCTGAACTGCCAGGTCTCGTTACCGCCGACGCCGATGACGTTCGGATCCGAGGCGGGGTAGTTCGGGCCGGGAGTGTACTGCGGCGCCGGGCTCACGGCGCCGGTGAAGCATTCGTTGCCTTGGTCGCCGCCGGAAGCGAAGAACGCTTGACCTTGCGACTGCGCGCCGAGAGCAAACTCGGTGTGCTCGCCGTTTCCGGAACCGTTGGCGCCGCCGAATTCACAGCCGCCGAACGACATGCTCACGACCTTCGCGGTGTTGTCGCTGACCGCTTTGGTGATGCCGTCTTCGATGCTTTGACCGGAAAGGTCGGGGAGCACGTATACGATGATGTTCGCGCCCGGCGCGAGTCCGGCGATCGTTTGGACGTCGAGCGCGGCCTCAAACGCGCCGTCGCTGCTTCCACCGCCGCCGTTGACCGCCTCGGGCGTGATCGTACGGCCGGTGGTGGGCGTCTGGTTGAACGAGAGGTAGCTTGCAAGATCGGATCCAGCCGCCTGCGAGGTGGGATCCGCGTCGATGATGATGCCGACCGTCTGGCCGGCGCCGTTGTAGCCGTGCTGGACCGGGAAGTTCAGTTGCGTCGCGACGTCGGTTGCCGTCCAATTGCCGTTCGACGCCGTGCCGGCGGTCGGACCGGTGAGCGGCGACGCGCTTGGCGAGGCGACGGCGGTCGGCGAGGTCGTCGGACCGGAGCTCGGCGAGGCCGACGGGCTCGGCGTCGAGGGGGAGGGCGTCGGCGTGATCGTCGCCGTGAAGATGCAGAAGATGTACACGTCGTTCGCAGCGAGCGTGAACGGCGTGATGCTCTGCGCCTGGAACGTCAACGTGTTTCCGCTCGCGGTCACGGGGCCCAGGAGCACGTTCCAACCCTGCGCCGGGTTGTTGCTGTCGAGCACGGCAACGTAGGCGCTGCCGCCGATCGCGCTCGGGAAGGTGACGGAGAATGCGGGCGACGAGCTGATCGTCGTGCCCGGGTTCACCGAGAGCAGGAAGTAGGCCAGCGGATTGATGTTCGATCCGCCGATCACGAAGCGGGTCTTGAGGTTGCGGGTCGCCGGGACCGGCGCACCGCTGGGAAGCGTCGCCTGCATCGTGACGCTCGCCGTCGTCGCCGAGCCTACGGCCGGCAGCGTGATCGTGCCGGACGAGATCGCCGTGCTGCCGTTGCTCGAGACCGCGCCCAGGGTGACGGGCGTCGTGCCGCTGGTGCTCAGCGGCGCGCTGGTCGCTTGCGAGGTCGGCGCCACCACGGGCGTGCTGGTCGGCGATGCCGTCGCCGGGGTGCCGCCGCCTCCTCCGCCTCCGCCGCATGCGGCGATGCCGAGGGCGAAGGCGGCAAGGGCGAGAGCAAGGCTGAGACGTGTGCGCATGGTGACTCCCCCGATGGCGGAAGCGGCGGTTGTCTTACTGTTATCGGACCTCAGGCGCCCGCCCGACAGATGCCGGACGGACTAGCCGCGTCCAGGAACCGGGCGCTGGGCGCGCCAATCCACCCCCCTCAGCATGCCCCGTACAGTCATGGTCATCGGGTCCGGACCGATCGTCATCGGTCAGGCCGCAGAGTTCGATTATGCGGGCGTCCAGGCGTGCCGCGCCTTGCGCGAGGAAGGCCATCGGGTCGTCCTCGTCAACTCCAACCCCGCGACGATCATGACGGACCCCGAGGTGGCCGACGCCGTCTATCTCGAGCCGCTCACCGTGCGCTCGGTCGAGCTGATCATCGCGCGCGAACGCCCCGACGCGCTGCTTCCCACGCTCGGCGGCCAAACCGGCCTCAACCTCGCCGTCGAGCTCGACGACGCGGGCATTTTGGAGAAATACGGCGTCGAGCTGCTGGGCACGCCGGTCGACACGATCAAGCTGGCCGAAGACCGCGAACGCTTCAAAGCCAAGATGATCGAGATCGGCGAGCCGGTGCCCGAATCCGAGATCATCACCGACATCGAAGCCGGGGTCGCGTTCGCGCAACGCGTCGGCTATCCGCTGGTGGTGCGGCCGGCGTACACGCTGGGCGGAACCGGCGGCGGCGTCGTGTACACGGAAGAAGAACTGCGCGAACGTCTGGACGCGGGCCTCGCGGCTTCGCTCATCCATCAGGCGCTGCTCGAAACCTCGCTCCTGGGCTGGAAGGAAGTCGAGTACGAAGTGCTGCGCGACGGTGCCGACAACTGCATCATCGTCTGCAACATGGAGAACATCGATCCGGTCGGCGTGCATACGGGCGACTCGATCGTCGTCGCGCCCTCGCAGACACTCTCCGATCTCGACTACCAGATGCTTCGCTCGGCATCGCTGAACGTGATCCGCTCGCTCAACGTGCAGGGCGGCTGCAACATCCAATTCGCGCTGCATCCGACGAGCAGCGAATACGCGATCATCGAAGTGAATCCGCGCGTCTCGCGGAGCTCGGCGCTCGCCTCCAAAGCGACCGGCTACCCCATCGCCAAGATCTCCACGCGCATCGCGCTGGGGCAGACGCTCGATCAGATTCCCAATCCCGTCACCGGCGTCACCAAAGCCGCTTACGAACCGACGCTCGACTACTGCATCGTCAAGATTCCGCGCTGGCCGTTCGATAAGTTCCCGCTCGCCGATACGACGCTCGGCACGCAGATGAAATCCACCGGCGAGGCGATGGGCATCGGCCGCACGTTCCGCGACGCGCTGATGAAGGCGGTGCGCGGGCTCGACCTCAAACGCGAGACGCTCGCGGGCGGTGAGTACGAAGCGTGGAGCGATGCGGAGCTCGAGGCGATCGTCGCGCGGCCGACGCACGAGCGCATGTTCGCGGTTGCCGAGTTGCTGCGGCGCTCGCTCGCCGGCACGCTGGACGACGGAGGCGTCGACGCCTGTATCGAGCGCATTCACGCGAGCTCGGCGATCGACCGCTTCTGGCTGTATCAATTCGCCGGCATCGTGTCTTCAGAGGTCAAAGATGAATCTGCGCCCTCTACAGACGCGCGGCTCGCTCGCGCTTCCGAGCGCAACGCTGATTGGTCGTTCCGAATGGTCGATACGGCGGCCGCGGAGTTCCCGGCGAAGTCGCCGTACTACTATCTTTCGCGCGGCGAGATGAATGAGATGCGCCAAACGCCCGAGGAGGCGGTGGTCGTCGTCGGCAGCGGGCCGATTCGCATCGGGCAAGGCATCGAGTTCGACTATAGCTGCGTGCATGCCGCGTGGGCGCTCAAAGCCGCCGGCAAATCACCGGTCGTCATCAACAACAATCCCGAGACGGTGTCGACCGATTTCGACATCTCCGATGCGCTCGTCTTCGAGCCGCCGGGCCCCGACGAGGTCGAGGCGGCTTATCGCGCCACAAACGCGGGCGGCGTGATGCTCGCGTTCGGCGGTCAGACCGCCATCAATCTTGCGGCCGAACTCTCGCGACGGAACGTGCGCATCATCGGCAGCGACCGCGCGAGCCTCGACATGGCCGAAGACCGCGCGCAGTTCGACGCCGCCCTGCAACGCCTGGGCGTCGCGCGGCCGGAAGGTAAGGCGGCGGCGAGCTTCCGCGAGGCCCGCGCCTTCGCGCGCGAGCTGGGCTTCCCGGTGCTCGTGCGCCCGAGCTTCGTTCTCGGCGGCCGGGCGATGGAGATCATCTACAACGAAGGCCAGCTTGCCTCGTACGCCGAGTCGGCCCCGCCGATTCTGCCGGGCGCTCCATTGCTCGTCGACAAGTACCTGCGTGGTTTGGAAGTCGAGGTCGACGCGGTCTTCGACGGCGACGATATCCTGATTCCGGGCATCTTCGAACACGTCGAGCGCGCCGGCATTCATTCCGGCGATTCGATCAGCGTGTACCCCACGCAAACGGTCGGCGAAGAGATGACGGCGCGCATCGTCGAGGTCACAGCCGCCATCGCGCGCGAGTTACAGATTCGCGGTTTGATCAACATTCAGTTCGTCATCCACGAGGGCGGTCTCTACATCATCGAAGCCAATCCGCGCGCAAGCCGCACGGTGCCGATCATCCAGAAGGCCACGGGCGTCAACATGGTCGCGGCGGCGACGCGCATTGCACTCGGCGAGAAGCTGCGCGACATGGAGTACGGCACGGGCTTGCATCCACGCACGCCTTACGTCGTCGTGAAAGTGCCGGTCTTCTCGTTTGCGAAGATGCGCGGGGTGGAAACGATCCTCGGCCCGGAGATGAAGTCGACCGGCGAGGTGCTCGGCATCGACGATACCTTCGCGGGCGCGCTTCGCAAAGGCTTCGTCGGAGCGGGCGTGCGGCTGCCGGGGAGCGGCGGACGCATTCTCGTATCGATTGCCGATCAGGAGAAGGCCGCGGCGGTTCCGGTGCTGCGCCGCTACGCGGACCTCGGCCACACCTTGGTCGCCACGGAAGGCACGCGACAGGCTCTTCTGGCAGCGGGGATTCCGTGCGACGCGATCAACAAGATCGCCGACGGGTCGCCGCACGTGCTCGATATCATTACGGAGCGGAAAGTGGATCTGGTCATTAACGATGCCGCGGGACCGCGCGAGATCTCCGACGCCTATCGCATTCGACGCGCGGCGGTCGAGAGTTTCATCGCGTGCCTTACCTCGCTCGATACCGCCGCCGCCCTCGTCACCGCGCTCGAAACGGCGCCGGGAACGCCGCGCAGTTTGCAGGAGTACCGTGCCGCCGCGCACGCCGCTCGATAAGGCCGCCGCGCTCGACCTCTCGGAACGCCCGCACGTCTTCGTGCTCGGCGGCAGCGGGAGCACGCTCGGATTTCTCAACAGCTTCAAGCCCGAAGGGGGCGTGGTGACCGCGCGCCTCGTGCCGGTGGCTTGGACGCCCGCGGGCCTGGTTATCGGCGATACCTGGCAGAACGTCGGGATCGCCCTTGCGAACCTCCTCGATTGGGCCGATCGCACGTTTCCGCCCGAAGACGAGCGCGCGTTCGTCGCGCCGATGCGCGACGTGGAGTTGCTCGCGCGCGTCCAGTGGCACTCCGAGCTCCCTGAAACGCTGAACGACGAGACCGTCCTCAACATCGAAGATATTCCCGAAGAGGTTGCCGAAGGGCTAGCGCATCCCCCGGCGGCAATCGTGCAATGTGCCGCCTGCCGGCGCTTGTGCGTGCGCGACGACTTCGTCTGGAAAGAGAAGCAGCTGTGCGCGTGGGATTTTCACGCGCAGGTGTTCGGCAAGCGCGGCCCGTGGCACAACGGCGCGTATGAAGAGCGTCATTTCGAAACGCTGCCGGCGTGCGCATACGTCGCGCCCTCGGTGCTTGCGGATGCAAGCGTCGACGTCGTGCTCGCAACGGATGGAATCGACGATGCCGTCGCGGCGCGCATCATCAACATCTTGCTCGAATCCGACCCGGGACACGCGCACATGGCGGTGCGGTCCGGCGGCGGCTTCACCGTCCTGCGCGAACGGTGACGAACGGCTCGATCCGGCGTCTGGCAGCGCTGATGGCGCTACTCTTCATCGCCGTCGCCGCGCGTCAGGCGTGGGTGATGGTCGTGCGCGGCCCGGCGATCGCCGGCAAGCCGTACAACCCGCGCCACGCCGTACTCGAAGACCGCCGCGGGAGCATCCTCGCGACCGACGGCACGCCGCTCGCCAAGACGGAGGGCGAACGCCGAAGGTATCTCTACGGCGCCTCTCTTGCGCAAACCGTCGGCTACGTCTCGGCGCGCTACGGCGCGTCGGGCATCGAAGCCGCATACGACCGCGCCCTGACGCCCGCCGATACCACCGGCGATCCGCTCGCGCAGTTCGATGAGATCGTCGCCGCATTGCAAGGCAAGACGCTGGCCGAGCGCGGCGCCGACGTGGTCACGACGATCGTGCCCGCCGTCCAAAATACGCTCTGGGCGCAGCTCTCGCGGCATGCTCGGGGCGCCGGCATCGTTCTCGACCCGCGTAGCGGCGCGGTCCTCGCTATTGCGAGCGTTCCAAGCTACGACCCCAACGCACTTACGAGCATCTTCGCGCAGCTGAACGTCGATCCGTCGAGCCCGCTGATCGACCGCGCCACGAGCGGGCTGTATCCGCCGGGATCGACGTTCAAGATCGTCACCGCCGGCTCGGCGCTCGAAGCGGGCACCGTAACCATGGACTCGACCTTCGACGACCCCGGCTACTACACGATCGGGAACTTCACGCTGCACGACAACGAAGGCGAGGCGACCGGGGTACAAGACCTGACCGGCGCGTTCGCGCTCTCGAGCAACGTCGACTTCGCCCAGATCGCGCTCAAGATGGGTACCGAGACCTTCTACCAGTACTTGGCGCAATGGGGCATCGGCGCTTCGGCCGACTTCCAACTCGATGCCGAGGACGACCGCGTCCCCCCGCAAGCCGAGGTGGTGCCCGGGGAGCTCGCGCAGATGGGGTTCGGGCAAGGTGCGCTTTTGATGACGCCGCTGCGAATGGCGCTGGTCACCGCGACGATCGCGAACGGCGGCAACATGCCGCGGCCGTATATCGTGCGCCAGATCGTGCGCGACGGGCGTGTCGCAAGCGTCACCCCAAGCGGCACCCTTGCAACGCCGGTCTCGGCGGACACTGCCGCCGAGGTGAAGAAGATGATGGTTGCGGTCGTTCAACGCGGCACGGGAACGAGCGCGCGCCTGCCCGGCGTCTCGGTGGCCGGTAAGACCGGCACCGCGACCAATCCGCATGGCGCGGCGCACTCGTGGTTCGTCTGCTTTGCTCCGGCCGATCACCCGCGAATCGCGGTGGCTATCGTCGTCGAGAACGCCGGATACGGGGCGGACGTGGCGGCGCCCATCGCCCGCGAAGTGTTGCGTACGGCGCTTGAAGCGATAAAAGAGTAAGTTTTGATCGAGCAGCGGGTCTTCAATAACCGGTACCGCCTGGATAGCAAGCTGGGCGAGGGCGGCATGGCCGTCGTGTATAGCGGCACCGACACGGTGCTGCGCCGCCGCGTCGCGATCAAGGTGTTGCGCGAGCAGTACGCATCCGACGACGAGTTCGTACGCCGCTTCTATCAGGAAGCGGAATCCGCCGCCAAGCTCTCGCATCCGAACATCGTCAACACCTACGATGTCGGTCGCGAAGGCGACACGTACTTCATCGTCATGGAGTTCATCGACGGCTGCTCGCTTGCGGACGTGATCGCCGACGGCCCGCTCCCCGAACCGGTCGCGCTCGATTATGCCGCGCAGATTTGCACCGGGCTCGCCTACGCGCATCGCGCGGGGCTGCTCCATCGCGACATCAAGCCCGCCAATATTCTCGTCACCAAGGACGACGTCGTTAAACTCTCCGACTTCGGCATCGCGCGCGCCGTTTCGCAGCAGACGATGACGTTGACCAAACCGGGCCTGGTGATGGGCAGCGTCTTCTACATGTCGCCGGAGCAGGCGCAGCAACACGAGCTCCACGAGTCCAGCGACCTATACAGCGTCGGCGTCGTGCTCTACCAGATGCTCACCGGCCAACTCCCCTACTCGGGCGAATCGCCCGTCACCGTCGCGCTCAAGCATATCGGCGACCCGGTGCCGACGATCGACACCGCCAAGCTCGGCGTCTCCCCGGCCCTCGCCGCGATCGTCAACAAGCTGTTGCAAAAGCGCCCGGAGAATCGTTTCGACTCCGCCAGCGACGTCGCAACCGCGCTCCGTGAAGCACGCGAGCGCCCGGCCGTCGCCGCGTACGAAATCTCCGACGACGCGCCGGCGCATTCGTACCGCACGGTTCCGCCGCCGCCGCGACGCTCGCCGATGCCCGACCGCACGATGGCGCATCCCTCCGTGGACGACGAGCGCAGCGGTCCAGGTTGGGGAACGATCGTCATTCTTGCGATCCTCGCGCTCGTCGCGGTCGGGGCGGGGTATGCGCTCTTCAGCCACCAGTTCACGTTGCCGAACCTTTCGGCGTCGGTGAGCGTCGGCGACTACGGGAACATGACCGACACGCAGGCGCAGGCGGCGGTCGTGAACGACGGGCTCGTCGCGCGCTTCATCAAGAGCCCCAGCGACACCGTGGCCGCCAATCACGTCATCCGGCAAAATCCGACGCCGGGAACGCTGGTGGAGCGCAACTCGACGATCGAACTCGTGATCAGCAACGGTCTTCCGCTCGTCGGCCTTCCCGACGTGCGCGGATACAGCTTCAAGGACGCGCAGCGCACCCTGCAAGACGACGGCTTCACGGTCAAAGAAAAGCTGGTGTTCGCCAGCGATCCGAAGGACAGCGTGATCGACCAGTTGCCCAAGCCGCGCTCGCAGGCTCCCAAAGGTGCGACGGTCACGCTGAGCGTTTCCCAGGGTCCGGCTCCGGTGGCCGTGCCCAACTTCGTGGGCATGGACGTCAGCGACGCGCTCTCCCTCGCCAAGCAGAAAGGGCTGACGCTCGACACCTCGCAACGCGCGGCGGTGCCGGGCTTTGCGGCCGACACGGTCGCGGCGCAAGACGTACCGGCCGGCCAAACCAGCGACGGTACGACCGCGATCCACGTGACGGTGAGCACCGGGATTCCCGCGGGAACGCAGCTCGGCGGCGTCCCGGCGGTTGCGGGGTCGGCGTACGCCGCGGCGATTGCGGCGGTTCAAAACGCGGGCTTCACTCCGGGCGTGCGTTTCAGCGTGCAGAGCGATAAGAACGGCTTGGTCATTGCGCAGGACCCGGCCGGCGGAGCGCAAGCTCCGAAGGGCTCGGTGGTCACGCTGACGTTGAGCGTCAACGGCGAGGTGCCCGATACCGAAGGCGAGACGCTCCCGGCCGCGCAAGCAGCGCTCGAGGCCGACGGCTACCGCGTCGGAACGATCCGGTATACCACAACCGAAGGTTCGAACGGCAACGTCGTCGGCACCGATCCGCAAGTCGGAACCACGCTCGCGCCCGGCTCCGCCGTCACGCTGATCGTGAACGGCGCGCCGCATTGATGCGCGTACTCGGTCTCGATCCGGCGCTGCGCGTCACGGGATACGGCGTTATCGAAAGCAGCGTCCGCGGGCTTCACCTGATCGAGGCCGGGGTCGTCAGCCCGAGCACGGGACGCGCGCTCGAGCAGCGGCTGCACGAACTGCATCGCGGTATCTGCGAGGTTCTCGCCGAAACCAAGCCCGACGTCGTCGTGATCGAAGAACTGTATACGACCTACAAGAACCCCTCGACCGCCATTCTGATGGGGCACGCCCGCGGCGTGATGTGCCTCGCAAGCGCGCAAGCCGGGCTCACCGTACACACCATCGGCCACGCTCACGTCAAACGCGCGCTGGTCGGGTCGGGCGCGGCGCGGAAGGAGCAAGTCAACGCGATGGTCACGCGGCTGCTGAAATTGCGCGCCGCTCCCAAGCCGAACGACGTGTCGGACGCGCTCGCGATCGCAATCGCGTACGCAAACATCTCGGGCCATGTTCTCGCGTATTAGCGGCAGGCTGGTCGAGCGCGAAGGCGAGAACATCGTGCTGGACTGCGGCGGCCTCGGCTATACGGTGATTCTGCCGCCGTGCGTTCAGGAAAAAGTCGCCGCGGTCGCCGGCGAGCGCGTCACGCTCGAGATTCATTCCGTCTTGAACATGGACGGCAACACCGGCCACTTCAGCTACTACGGATTCACCAACGCGGTCGAGCGCGAATTCTTCGAAGCGTTGATCAGCGTGGCCTCGATCGGGCCGCGCTCCGCCGCCCGCGCGTTCTCGCAGCCGATGTCGGCGATCGCGGGCGCCATCGACCGAGGCGATCACGCCTATCTCAAGACGCTGCCCGGAATCGGTCAGCAGAAGGCGCGCGACATCGTCGCGAAATTGCAAGGGAAGGTCACGCGGTTCTTACTGATTCAGGACGCACCGCCGGCGGCTCCGTCCACGATGCCCGATTTTGCGAGCGAGGCGCTCGCCGTGCTCTTGCAACTCGAGTACAAGAAGCCCGAAGCGGAAGCCATGATTCGCGAGACGCTCGACGACGCTCCCGCGGTTACCGACGCGGAAGCGCTCCTCGCCGAGATCTATCGACGCCGGGCGAAGAGCGCATGAGCGACGAGAGCGCGCGCAAGAAGCTGATCGCGGGCGAAGCCGCTGCGGAAGAACGCATCGTCTCGGCCGAGGACACGCTCGAAGACGAGGTCTACGGCGCGTCGTTGCGCCCGCGCACGTTCGATGACTACGTCGGGCAGGAGCGCGTGGTCGAAAATCTGCTGATCGCGATCGACGCGGCCAAGGCACGCGGCGAATCACTCGACCATATCCTACTCTACGGGCCGCCGGGTCTGGGAAAGACCACGCTGGCCGGGCTGGTTGCGCGCGCGGTGGGAGCGAACTTCCGGCCGACGAGCGGGCCGACCCTCGAGAAGCCCAAGGACCTCGTCGGCATCCTCACGTCGTTGGAAGCGGGCGACGTGCTGTTCATCGACGAGATCCATCGGCTCGGCCGGGTCGTCGAGGAGTTCCTGTACCCCGCGATGGAGGATTTCCAAATCGACTTCGTCGTCGATCGCGGCGCGTACGCAAAGACGATCAAACTGCCGCTCAAGCGGTTCACCCTCATCGGCGCGACGACCCGCGCCGGAATGCTGACGGCGCCGCTGCGCGAGCGCTTCGGCATCGTGCATCATCTCGATTATTACGCCGAGCGCGAACTCGAGCGCATCGTGCTGCGCTCGGCCGGCGTGCTGGGCGTTCCGATCGAAGAAGAGGGAGCGCGAACGATCGCGCGACGCAGCCGCGGTACGCCGCGCATCGCCAACCGCCTGCTGCGCCGCGTGCGCGACTACGCGGAGGTGCGCGCGGGCGGCATCATCACCGCGCAGGTTGCGAACGAGGCGCTGCACCGCGAAGGCGTCGACGAGCTCGGACTCGATCGTCTCGACCGTGCCTTCCTGCGCACGATCGTCGACCAGTATCGCGGCGGCCCGGCGGGCATCGCGGCGATTGCGGCGACGCTGACCGAAGACGCCGAGACGCTCGAAGACGTCGTCGAACCGTATTTGCTCAAGGCCGGTTTCGTCGTGCGCACGGCGAGCGGGCGGAAGGCGACGCCGCTGGCCTATCGCCACCTCGGCATCGACGCGCCGAACCCAACGCAGCAGGAGCGATTGCTGTAAGATGCGCCGCGCGGCCTTTCTCGCCGGTGCTGCGATCGCGGGCTTGGCGCTGCCCGCGCGAGCCCAGACGCCCGCGGCCGACGAGGAGTACGACCCGGCGACGACGGCGCAATCGCCGTCGCTCCGCGTGCTGCTCGGATCGGGCGAAGCCGTGGCTGCGGCCGGAGGCGGCTTTACGTTCAACGGACGCCGGTATCGCGGGACGTTCACGCGCACGACCGACGGATCCGTCGTCAACCTCGTCTCGCTCGAGGAGTACCTGTACAGCGTCGTTCCACGCGAGATGTCACCTTCATGGCCGGAGTCGGCGTTGCAGGCGCAAGCGGTGTGCGCGCGCACGTACGTGCTCTCGCGAAGCAGTCCGCGCCGTGCCTACGATCTCGTACCGTCGGAGGCGGACCAAGTCTACGGCGGCGTCGCAACCGAGTCGGCAAGCGGCCGTTCCGCCGTCGACGCGACCGCCGGGTTGCTGCTGCAGTATCAAGGACGCCCCGCGCAGGCGGTTTATTCGTCGTGCTGCGGCGGCCACACCGAGGCCTCGAGCGATGCCTGGGGCGGCGCGCCGCTCGCCTACCTCGAGGGTGTGCCGTGCCCGCATTGCATGGCCTCGCCGCAGTACCGCTGGAGCGTCGAATTGCAACGAGCGTCGATCGAGCAGGCCTTTTCCGCCGCGCTAGCCTCCTACGGCAGCCTTCAGGACGTGCTGTGCGGACCCGCCGACGCAAGCGGGCGCTTGCGCACGATCGAGTTGCGCGCCGAACGCGGTTCGGCGTTCGTGAAGGGAAGTGCATTTCGCAGCGGGCTGGGTTCGCGCGTCGTCCGGAGCCTCCTGATTACGAAAATCGAACGCTCGTCTTCCTCGAACGACGGGCTCGTGATGGAAGGTGGCGGCCTCGGGCACGGGGTAGGTCTGTGCCAGTGGGGTGCTCGCGGCATGGGGCTCGAAGGAGCAACGTCTAGCGACATCCTGAACTTCTATTTTCCGGGAACGACGGTCGGACATGAGTGACGGGCGGACGGCGAAACCCGCCGGCAAAGACGAGGACAGCGACAAGCGATATGCCTTGCGCCTGCGCAAGTATATCGACGTCGTCGTCGAGGACCCGCTCTCCGCGATGCTGTTCCGCGGCGCGGTCGCCGATATTTCGCCCACCGGCATGCGTGTGATCGCCGATCAGTATCTTCCGGTCGGCACGCGATATACGTTCACGATGAAGCGCAACCCGTTCCTGAAGTTGCGCTGCGAGGTCCGCTGGATTCGCGCCTTCCAGGGAGACACGTATCAAGTCGGCGTCTTGATCGTCGATGCCACGGAAGACGACAAGAAGCGCCTCAATAACTTCCTCGAACTCGAACACAAGCGCTTGGGGACGTAATGCGGCCGGAGGATGACGCCTCCGCGTACGCATTCGAACTCCCCGAGCACCTCATCGCGCAGCACCCCGCCCCGCAGCGTGACGAGAGCCGCCTGATGGTCGTCGGACGCGACCGGCTCGAACACCACATCTTTCGCGACCTTCCCGCTTTCTTGCGGGCCGGCGACGTGCTGGTCCTCAACGAAACCCGCGTTATCGCCGCGCGCCTGTTCGGCACGCGCCCCCCCGGCGGCGGGGCGGTCGAGGTGCTGCTGCTCCATCCGGCGGCCGGTCCGCGCTACGATCCGAGCGCGACCGCGTGGGTTGCCTTGGTGCGCCCGGCTCGCCGCCTGCACGCCGGTTCCGTCATCGAGTTCGGCGAGCTTGGGATCGCGCGCGTCGTGGCCGATCTCGAGGAAGGCATGCGCGAGTTGCAGTTCGAGCTGGCGTTGCCGTTCGAGGCATTCCTCGAACGAGCCGGACGCCTGCCGCTGCCGCCCTACATTCGCAACGACTCCGAAGAGGCGCAATCACGATACCAGACCGTCTTCGCGCGCCGGCCGGGGAGCGTCGCCGCACCGACCGCATCGCTCCATTTCACGGGCGAGGTGTTGCAACGCATCGAGGCGGCCGGCATCGAGATCGTGCGCTTGACGCTCGACGTCGGTCTGGGCACGTTTCGTCCGATGAAGGCCGGCCGCATCGACGAGCACGTGATGCACGAAGAGTCCTACGCGATTCCCGACGCGACCGCGGCTGCGATTCGCCGTGCCAAGGATGACGGGCGGCGCGTGGTCGCGGCCGGCACGACCGTCGTGCGCGCCCTCGAAGGAAACATCCGGTCGCACGGCCGGATCGTTCCGGGAGAAGGAAGTACCGGAATCTTCATTCGGCCCGGCTTTGTCTTCAACGCCGTCGACGCGATGATCACGAACTTCCATCTGCCGCAATCGACGCTGCTCGTGCTGGTCAGCGCGTTTGCCGGCCGAGAGCGTATCTTGCATGCCTACCGTGAGGCCGTCACCCACGGGTACCGGTTCTTTTCGTTCGGCGATGCCATGCTGATAGAACGGTGTGACGGATGAAGGTGCATTGGGAATGGGAGTTTGACGTCGCGCGCGAGCGGTTGTGGCCGTGGCTTGCCGACACCGACTGGATCAACGCCAACGCGGGACTGCCGGCGATCTCCACGCGGAACGAACCGCTGACGAACGGCGGGACGCGAAAGCTGGCGTGGTTCTACGCGGGCCCGGTTCGCGTCGAATGGGAGGAGCGTCCGACACAGTGGCGCGTGCCGGAGTTCTACGCCGTCGAACGGTTGTACGCAAGCGGGCCGCTCAAACGCTTCGCCAACCGGACGGCGCTCGAGCCCGTCGGCGCGGATCGCACCCGCGTCATCGTCGATATAGAACTGGAGCCGCGCAACGCGTTCGCGGCGCCGCTGATGCCGCTGGTTGCCGCGCAAGGAAAGTGGGGCGCGGATCGGGCCTTCGCGCGTGCCGCTGCGCGCGCCGCGTCGTCGCAGGGACCGCCGGAGATGGGCAGCGGCGCGTTTTCGAGATTGCTCGCGGACGGCGTGGACCGCGGCGCGCTCGCGGCCCTCGAGCAACTCTTTGCGGTCAGCGACGATCGCGACCTGGCCAGCCTTCGGCCCTACGAGATTGCCGACCGCTACGGCATCTCGCGCAGGGAGATGCTGCGAGCGTGCCTCGCGGCAACTCGCGCCGGGCTCTTCAACCTGCGGTGGGAGGTCATTTGCCCCGGCTGCCGCGGTACGCCGAACAGTTTCGACACGCTCTCAGACCTTCGCCCCGACCTTCATTGCCCCAGTTGCAACGTGCCGTACGGTCCGCAGTTCGACCGCTCCGTCGAAGTGCGGTTCAGCCCGCGTCCGATGGGCCGAGGTAGCGACGTGCCGCTCTACTGCATCGCGTCCCCGCAGGCGAGCGCCCACGTGCTGGCGCAAACGGCCGTCGCTCCCGGCGCGCGCGCGACGCTCGAGCTGAGCCTCGACGGAGGCGCGTACGACATCAACGCGGTGGGGGTCGGCATCGCGCCGTTCGTCGCGAGCGAAGAGGCGGTGCCCTCGCGCATCGAGGGGCACGTTGCGCCCGGGCACGTTTCCTTTCCGGGCGAAGTGTGGGCCGGCCCGGCGCCGCTGACGATCGAAAACCGTCTCGAGCGCGAGACCGTCGTGCGGGTCGAGCAAGGCCGCTGGCCCGATACGATCGCAACGGCCGCGCAGGTAACGGCGCTGCAAGAGTTTCGCGACCTGTTTTCCTCGGAGGTGCTTGCCCCCGGGCTCGAGCTGGGCATCGAGTCGATCGCCGTGCTGTTCACCGACCTGGTCGGTTCCACGGCGATGTATTCGCGCGCCGGGGACGCGCCGGCATTTCGGATCGTCACCGATCACTTCGCGCGCATTCGCGCCGTCTTCGACCGCTACGGTGGGGCGATCGTCAAGACGATCGGCGATGCCGTCATGGGCGTGTTCTACGATCCCGCCGCGTGCTTACAGGCCGCGCTCGAACTCGATGGTTGCGTGCGCGATTTGAAGCACGAAGGCGAACCGCTGCGTCTCCGCGTCGGCTTCCACTACGGGCCGTGCATCGCGATGCGAGCGAACGAGCGTCTCGATTACTTCGGGACGACGGTCAATTTGGCGGCGCGCCTCGAAGCGCAAGCGGGCGCGGGCGACGTCGTGCTCGCCGCCGCGGTCGCGGCGCGCAGCGACGTTGCGGGCGTCATCTCCGGTGCGCTGCGGAAAAGCCATGCCGAGCTCGTCGCGGTCAAGGGGTTTTCGCGAGCCGTGGAGGTTGTGCGGATTCTGGAGGCGCAACCGAACTAGCGTGAAGTACGTCGCGATGCGGGAGCCGGGGCCGCCCGAAGTGCTGTACGTCGGCGAGCGCGAGGCGCCCGTCGCCGGCGAGCGCGACGTGCTCATCGAGGTGGAAGCTGCGGGCGTTTCGCGCGCCGATACGCTGCAGCGGCGCGGCCTCTATCCGCCCCCGGCGGGCGCCTCGCCCGAACTCGGGCTGGAGGTGGCCGGTACGGTCCTGGCCACCGGTTCGCTCGTGACCAACGTGCGCGTGGGTGAACGCGTCGTGGCACTTTGCAACGGCGGCGGCTACGCAGAGGTCGTCGCGGTTCCCGCCGGACAGGTCTTGCCGCTGCCGCCGCAGTGGTCGTTCGTCGAGGGCGCGACGCTGCCCGAGAACGCATTCACCGTGTACGACAACCTGCTCGTGCGGGCACGCCTGCGCAGCGGCGAGCTCGTGTTGATTCACGGCGGCACGAGCGGGATCGGAACCACGGCGATCGCCTTCACGCTTGCCGCCGGGGCTCGGCCGATCGTCACCGCGGGGACCGACGTCAAATGCCGCGCGGCGCTCGATCTGGGTGCGGAGGCGGCGTTCAACTACCGCGAGACCGACTTCGTAGCGGAGGTGCGCGCGTACACGAGCGGGCGCGGCGTCGACGTCATTCTCGACATCGTCGGCGGCGCGTACATCAATCGCGACTTGGAGGTCCTCGCTACCGACGGCCGGATCGCATGCATCGCGACCGCGGCGGGGCACGAAGCGGCCGTCGACCTGCGCTATCTGCTGCAACGGCGCGCAACCATTATGGGTTCGAGCTTGCGTCCGCGCAGCGACGATGAGAAGGCGGCGATTGCCGATGGGC
>Ga0326727_10009923_pt1 | contig 23034 bp, 18 predicted proteins | sample MB2enrmetagenome_FD_207643 | JGI IMG/M metagenome (GOLD analysis project Ga0326727, IMG submission 207643) | Lab enriched peat soil microbial communities from McLean, Ithaca, NY, United States - MB29MY | ecosystem: Environmental > Terrestrial > Soil > Wetlands > Peat | place: USA: New York...
CATGCTTTACGGCAAAATTTTAAGGAGCCCTCATGCCCACGCCGAAATTGTCAGCATCGATGTCAGCAAAGCCGAAGCCCTCCCCGGCGTCAAATGTGTGCTTACCGGCAAAGACACCCTGGGGAAGAAACAGGGTATCTGGCGGCGTTTCCCCGAACTCTGCGATGAAGAAATTCTTTGCCGGACAAAAGTGCGGTATATCGGCGACCCGGTTGCAACGGTAGCGGCGGTTGATGAAGACACTGCCGCCGAAGCGCTGAAGTTAATCAAAGTTGATTATAAAATATTACCCGGCGTTTTTGACCCCAAAGAAGCAATCAGGGAAGATGCGCCGCAAATCCATGCCGGCGTCGAGATGAACATTAACGTTAACCGCCATATCGAATGGGGCGATGTCGACGAGGCTTTCCAGCGGTGCGACCATATCCGCGAAGACTATTTTTATTGCAGTTCTCAGGCTCACGCCTGTATGGAAACACACTGCGCAATTTCCAGTTTTGGCTATGACGGCAAACTGACCATTTGGGCGTCTTCACAGTCGCCTTATTACGTCCAGGTACTGTTGGCCGGGATGTTGGATATGCGGGAAGGGGATATCCGCGTGATTAAGCCCTATGTCGGCGGTGGTTTCGGCGGTAAACTATCCCTCGACGCCGCCGAATTTTGCTCGGCGCTGTTATCGCAGCGGCTCTATAGGCCCGTAAAAATTGTTTTTACTCGGGAAGAAGAATTTTCTGCGACCAAGCGCCGCACTCCGATGTATTATGCCCTCAAAATGGGCGCGACCAAAGACGGAAAAATCCTGGCAAAGGAAGCCCGCGTCATTACCGAAGGCGGCGCTTACACCAGCATGGGCGCCACGGCGCTTTATTTGACTGGTTTCTTCTCCTCATTCCCCTATAAAATCCCGAATTACCGCTATGACGGATTCCGCGTCTATACCAACACCGAACCGACTTCGGCGATGCGCGGCTTCGGCGCGCCGCAGGCGGTTTTCGCCGGTGAATCGCAACTCGATATGATGGCACACGACCTGGGAATTGACCCGATGAAAATGCGTAAAATAAACGGCATGACGCCGAATTACACGGTGCCCGGGCAGGCACAAATCCAGAGTTGCGGATTGCCTGAGTGTCTGGCCGCCATGGACAAGTTCCTGAAAAATCATGAAAAATTGGCGCCCCATCACGGTATCGGCGTCGCCTCTTACGGCTTCATGTCCGGCGGTATTTTTAACTGGATTGATACGCCCTATGCTTTCTCGGCAGCTATCGTTAAAATCAATGTTGACGGCAAAGTGGATTTGTTTACCGGCGCCACCGATAGCGGTCAAGGCGCCAACACCACGCTGACCATGATTTGCGCGGAAGAATTAGGCGTGCGCATGGACGATATCCGTCTGCACATCGGCGACACGGATCTTTGTCCTGTTGACCTGGGCAATTGGGGCAGTCGCACTACTTTAATGAATGGCAACGCAGTGAAGTTGGCCGCCGCCGATGCTAAACGCCAGCTCCTTGAATTCGCTTCCTATAAATTAAAGCCCAATATTGTTTACGATTTAAACATCAAAAATTGCTTCGTGCATTTTACCGACCGGCCGGAAAGGGGCATCTCTTACTATGATGTGGTCAGGGATGCCATCCGCGCCAAGGAAGGCAACACTATCATCGGGCGCGGGCACTATACGCCGCACGGCAAAGGGATGGTCTCCCCGGCTTATAGTTTCGGCGTCCAGGCCGTCGAGGTTGAAGTAGACACGGAAACGGGACAAGTTCATTTAGTGGAAGTCACCACCGCGCATGAGAGCGGCACCGTAGTCAATCCCATCGGACTGGAAGGGCAGCTCGAGGGCGCATTCCACATGGCCGCGGGTTATGCCCTGATGGAAGACATGCAAATGAAAGACGGCAAACTGCAAGCTAACAATTTCCGGGATTACAAGCTGCTGCTGGCGCCGGATATGCCGAAAACTAACATCCTGGAAATAGATACTTTCGAACAGGAAGGCCCGTTTGGCGCTAAAGAAGCCGGCGAAGGTTTGACCAATCCCACCGCCGGCGCGATTGCCAACGCTGTCTACAATGCGGTCGGTGTCCGAATCACGACCTTGCCGATCACTCCTGAAAAAGTGCTGAGGGCATTGGAAGAAAAGAAGCAAAAGGAAAAAGAAGCGTCTGTTAACGAAAAGGTTAAGGAACCGGTCGTTAAGATTTCCTAACACGCTGATACGTTGTTAATGGGTGTGACCTACCAGGAGCTTGACTATGAAGACATATGACATGACAGATATAGACCTGATTCTGGAATGGATAGAAACATATTTTGAAATGGCAACCTTGGTCCGCAAAGTTTTAAGTACAGATGACCCCGAAAATCCCCCTGTGGTTCCGTCATTGGAAGACGAAATCGAATATCAGCGTCTAAGGTATTGGTTCATCAAAAACCATGATAGATTCGTTCCGATTTGGATCAATTTCCGCGAGTCAATAGGTGATATTCTGGAAACGACGGGCTGCTTCGGGGAAGATGAATTTAAGAAAAATCCGTTCCTATATTTTTATCACCCTGCTAATCTGATTGAGGTGGTTTACAGAATGGGAGGCATAACCTCCGCTGATATTTGGGACCCGGAAAATACAGAAGTCGAAGCTATATTAAATGCCATCAACATGTTTTATTACACAGCGATACACCTGCGGTATTGGATTGGGGAATTTGCGGATGAGCATTCAACTATTGATCGTTAGATACCGTAAATCAAAAAACCCTTGCTGAAGAATCACAATTCAAATATTAGAAATATAGATCTGAGCAGTATCAGGAGAAAAAATGTCCGTAAATTCCAGGAGGAAAATTTCAAAAGAACGTTTAGCTACAATTGCTTCATTAAAACCCGTTTTTTATCCGCGCTCTATCGCGGTCATCGGGGCTTCACAATACCCGCGTACTATCGGTAATTTGATCATTTGCTCACTGATCGGCGCTGGATATAAGGGGGCAATTTATCCCGTTAATCCAAATTGTGAAGTGGTATCTTCAATGAAAACTTACCCTTCGGTCCTGGCGATACCGGGTGAAGTGGAGATGGCGGTAATTGTCGTTTCCGCGCAAGCGGTGGCCAAAGTGGCCAAGGAATGCGGACAAAAAGGAGTGCGTGCTTTGATTGTTATCTCCGACGGTTTCAAAGAGTCCGGGCGGGAGGGAGCAGAACGTGAGAATGAAGTCCGCGATATTGTTCGCAGCTACGGCATGAGGATGGTCGGCCCAAATTGCATGGGCGTGATTAATACCGACCCCGCGATAAATCTTAACGCTACGTTTTCTCCAACCGACAACACTCCGGGAAATGTATCTTTCCTGACGCAGAGTGGTGCGATTGGTGAAGTAAGTCTCGATTATGCCCGCTCTTTGAACATCAAATTGAGCACTTATATTAGCGCCGGAAATAGGGCAGATGTTTCTCCCAATGACGTGCTGCAATATTGGGAACAGGACGCCGCAACAAAAGTCATTTTGCTTTACCTCGAAACATTCGGGAATCCAAGGAATTTTGTGCGCATCGCCCGGCGGATATCCGCTAAAAAACCGATCATCGTTGTAAAGAGCGGTACCACCTCTGCCGGCTCGCGCGCTGCTTCTTCCCATACCGGCGCACTGACGACATCTGAAACAGTAACGGAATCGTTATTCCGGCAGACCGGTATTGTCCGGGTGGGCGGCATCGAAGAACTGTTTAATATTGCTTCGCTGCTTTCCAATCAACCCTTGCCTAAAGGTAAAAGGCTGGTGATAGTAACCAATGGCGGCGGCCCTGGAATCCTGGCAACGGATGCCGCTTCCAAATACGGTTTATTGCTGCCGGAGATTTCACCGGAAACGGCTACGGCCATAAAGTCCCATCTCAAACATAATATCAAAATGAATAATCCGATGGATACCACCGCTGCGGCTGTGCCTGTGGAATTCGAGGGCATTCTTCAGGAACTGGCGGCGGATAAAGGTAGTGACGCGGTCCTCTTTATTTTTGTCCGGCCCGCCATGCTTAAGGTGGAAGAAGTCGAAGCTGCTTTACATCGGGTCGCCGCGCATTTCCGCCGCAACAAAAAACCGCTGCTAGTTTGTTCGATGGGGCATACCGGGTTACGCGCCGAAATTGGCACTACCGGCAAATTCATCCCCAGTTATGTGTTTCCTGAAAATGCAGTTGCGGCCCTGGCGAAAGCGGTCGAATATTCCGAACGGTTGGCCCGGTCTGAAAGTTCTCCGGTCAAATTTAATGATATTAATCGTGAAGAAGCGCATAAAATTATTGCGGCCGCTTTAGAGAAAAAAGTTGATGGTCAGAAATGGCTTTCGCCGGAACAAATTGCCGGTCTACTCAAGTGTTATGGTATCTGGTTTGCCGAAATAAAATTTGCCAAAACCGCCACCGAGGCCGCCGCAATCGCCGGGAAAATCGGCTATCCTGCCGTCCTTAAGTTGGCATCCGCGACAATCACCCACAAAACCGATGTGGGGGGAGTGCGTTTGAATCTTAAATCGGAAAATGAAGTCATTGACGCTTTTAAAACGATTAAAGCTAAACTGACTGAAATCGGGAAAGGCAATCAGATGGACGGCGTGACAGTGCAAAAAATGGTCACGGACGGTATTGAAACTATTATCGGTATGTCTAACGACCATTCTTTTGGGCCTTTAATCATGTTCGGCATGGGCGGCGTCTACGCGGAAGTTCTTAATGATATTGCTTTCAGGTTGAATCCGCTGACAGAGGCTGATGCCGAAGAATTAATTGGCTCGGTCAAAGTATCCAAATTACTTAGTGGCTTTCGGGGGACTCCGCCCGGTGACAAAGCGGCGTTAAAAGATTTGTTATTACGGCTTTCAGTCATGGTAGATGAGAATCCGCAAATTACTGAATTGGATTTCAATCCGGTGAAAGTTTTACCGGTCGGGAAGGGGTACTGGGTGGTTGATGCCCGCATTGCTGTTAAATGATTAATTGATGAAGAGGTTTTCCTATGAAAGAAGTAAAGAACATTATGGTCCTCGGCGCCGGCGCGATGGGTGCGCAGATTGCCGCTCTGGCTGTTGAAGCCGGTTATATATTAAAGTCCGGGAAATTGAATCAAAATACCTTAACCGCGGCCGCCAACTGATTACCGCAATGCTAAATGATCTTGATCCCAGAGAGAATTTTGTTCTTTAATTTTACACTTTGAGCCGTATCATGTGGAAGACAATGCCCTGGGCTGATATTTAAATGGAATACGGCGTGAAAGCCACCAAGAGAAGCTTCGCCATCGGATAGATAGCAATTAAAAGTTGGCAATTCATTCTTCTGACCAGCAGGATGGGTGAAGATAGCTTCCTGTGTAAATTCGATGCATAAATCCAAAGATTCGTAATGGAAGGCGATAACAGGATGAGAGGTAAGGTCACTAAGAAAAATATCGATGACGGTAAATGCTGCGTGGTCTCTGATATCCAAAACATGCCACAAACCGGTGCAAACTCAGTTACCGGCGGTGCCACTGTCATCATGTTGTCACGGAAATACTGCCCTTTGGTTTATACACGGCCTTATACTCGGGTGCCTGAGAGGCGGCAACAGGATCAATTTAAGGTATTGTGCGCTTTCATACTACCGCCCATTAGAATACCTCAGGTATAATACAAATATGATGACAGTTGGTATTGTTTTATCCGCCGGTGAATCAAAGAGGATGGGGACGCCGAAGCAACTCTTGCCCTGGGGAAAAACTTTTATCCTCCAGCAGGTAATTGATAATGCTTCAGCTTCCCGTTTAGGGAAAATATTGTTGGTATTAGGCTGTCGTGCAGATGAAATCGTGGGAAAAATCACAACTCTATCAAAAACCACCATCGTTATTAATCATAATTTCAAAGAAGGGATGGGGTCATCATTGATATGCGGGATAAAGAATGCACCCGCCGATGCAGAAGCATTCATGCTGCTGCTGGGAGACCAACCATTTATCAGTTATGAGATTATTAACCGAGTTTTGAATAATTACAAAAAGAGTAACCATGGTATCGTGATACCTGTGTATTGCGGAAGACGGGGGCATCCGGTAATTTTTGATGCCAAATATAAAGAAGAATTACTGGCAATCAGCGACCAAGGAGCAAAGGCAGTGGTGAATAATCATCTGCAGGATATTATCGAAGTACGTATTGATGCGCCTGAGATTTTAACAGATATCGACACACCACAAGATTACCAAAACGCCATTGGAAAAACCGAACCCACCCAGAAATAGGACAGTTAAAAATATGAATGATATCTATGAAGCAATTGCCAGCTTAAGGCGGCGCGGAGAAAAGGCGGTCCTAGCCACGATTGTCAGCACCCGGGGTTCAGCACCCCGTAAAGAGAGTGCCAAAATGTTGGTGATGGCAGACGGCAAGATTATCGGCACAATCGGCGGTGGTGCAGTCGAACATCAAGCTTATGAAGAATCATTAAAACTTATCGATGTCGGTGAATGTAAACTTGCGCATTACGAGCTAACCAACTCCGATGCCTCCAAAGAAGGCATGACCTGCGGCGGTATCGTCGACGTTTTTCTGGAGCCGATTAAACCGTTACCATCATTAATCATATTTGGCGGCGGGCACATTTCATTTTTCCTGGCACGTATAGGCAAAATGGTGGATTTTCGCGTAACGGTTATAGACGACCGTCCGGAATTTGCAAATCACGAAAGGTTTCCAGAAGCTGATGAGACGATTGCCGAAGACATGGCATCCGCGGTGCAACGGCTAAAAATCAACAGCGATTCATATATTGTAATAGTCACAAGAGGACACCAGAACGATGAACAAGTGTTGGGATGGGCAGTGACAACTCCGGCGGGATACATCGGGATGATTGGCAGCAAGAGAAAAATTAACACGTCTTTTACTTATCTCAAAACAAAGGGTGTCATACAGGAACAACTGGACAGAGTGCATTCACCTATCGGGTTGTCTATTGGGGCAGAAACGCCAGAAGAAATTGCCGTCGCTATCATGGCAGAAATTATCCAGGTACGACGCCAACTCGCGGAAACGAAGCCGCAGTCATAGGATGGCATATGACTATCTCTTCTACAAGAGACAAAAACATTCAAACATATACCACTGATAAAAATCACTGGCTATTATCTTATTCAGTGCATTTAAGAAATGATAGAAAGCAGTATAATGAGCCCGCTGTACTTTCAGGAGGGAAAGTTACTAAAGACCCCATCACTAATCTTTCCGAGGGAAAACCATGTTCTTCTGATTTAAAAGATGTTAAACCTGAGTTAAACTTATTTATGAAAAGCTAAAAAGCTCATTTGAGATCTTCATTAATGTCTACCCACCAGCAATCATCATGAAACTTGGGGCTTCATAGATAATAAGTTCTGCAGCGCCTTTTTCTTCATAGTACTGCATCATTTCGATGAGTTTTGCCCATGAATTGACATGTGTACCGGAAACTACACGCATGATGGTCGGGTCAGCCCATTTCCATGTTTTGACCTCAGTTGGTTCACAGTACCTTTCTTTGCCGCTCTCCAGATCAACAACTTTTAATTTTATTTTTGCATCATAGGCATTTTCGCTAACTATATTCGGTGCTATGGACCACGGTTCTAATAACCCCTTTATTTTTTCAAGATCAACTGACTTCGTTTTCCCATCTGTAGTGATATTATTTTTAGGTTTAATATAACCCCGGTAATTTTTGCAATTGCAAAGGAAGTAATGTCTTCCCCGATAAAGATGGCATTCAACACATAATTTATTATTGAATGGACAGCGCATAGGTGTCTTTGCCATCAGTTCCTCCATGAATTATTTATATTTTCCCTCAACAGAACATTAACGTTCTTTGCCGTAGGAATAAAATTATATTTTTTAAGGATTTATCTTGATGCCCTGTGTTTTTAATCCTTACTTAGCATATTTCCATAAATTGCAATAATTATGGGGGTCAATGTGGGGATATTTTCTTTCCAGAATCTATCGATTTGCTACTGTTTAATCTAAATAGTTAAGTTTTGAATAAACTAACCGGCACTATCGTCAAGCCAGAATAAATCCTCGACAGTCGTTTTCAATGAGTATGCTAGTAATAGGGCCGTCCCGGTGGACGGTATCGATCTACCTGATTCGATATTCGAATATGCCACACGACTAATACCAATTGCCTCAGCCAAGTCGGTTTGTGTTAACCTCGCGTTCTTGCGGATTTGCTTAACTTTATTCTTGACACCCATACATTATTATCGTAAAGTAAACTTATTATAAATGTCAACATAATATGTCATTCGATTAAATGATCATAAATAATCTAGATATTTTCTGTTTTAGCGCCCATATAATTAATTGGCGATGTTCTTGGATATGTTTTTTAAAATTAATTCCATTAATACTTAGTACCATCACTAATGAAGATGCTTAAAGGAGAAAAAGCAAACAATGAAGCAGTACAAGATGTGGATAGGAGGAAACTGGGTTGACGCAGAATCGGGCAAAACCTACCCGGTTTACAATCCTGCTACCGAAACGGAAATTGCTCAGGTGCCCCTAGGCGGAAAAGTCGATGTGGACAAGGCTGTTGAGGCTGCTCGTAAAGCTTTCCCAATCTGGTCAAAAAGATCACAGGCAGAACGTTCTCAGATTGTAATGAAAATCGCAGCTTTGTTCCGGGAACATTCCGATATCTTGGGCAAAACCGATGTTCTCGACCACGGTACCCCGGCGAAACGGGCGCCAGCCAGTGTGGCAAGACTGGCAGACAGATTTGAATGGGCGGCTTATAATAGCAGATCTTTAATGGGACATACCGTACCGCAAAGTTATGATGTATTAGTCTACCTTCAGCGTGAACCTATCGGAGTAATTGTTCTGATCACACCCTGGAATATACCATTGGGAATGATTGTGCAGAAACTGGCGCCGGCACTGGCGGTGGGCAATACCTGCATCATCAAACCGCCCAGCATCGATTCGCTGGCGGCGCTGGAGATGTGCAAAATACTGGAAACACTAGGATTACCGCCTGGTACCGTTAATATCGTTACTGGCCCCGGCGGGACAGTCGGCAACGCGCTGGCAACTCACCGAGGCGTCGACATGATAGCGTTTACCGGCAGTTGTGAAGTAGGGAAGGAATTGATTTCCCTTTCTAGCCAGACCGTCAAGCGCCTCCAACTGGAATTGGGCGGCAAAAATCCCATCATCATTTGCGAAGACGCTGATCTCAGTTCCGCAGCCACCGAAATGATGAACGGGCAGATGATGAACTCCGGTCAAACCTGCGCGGCGCCGGGCAGAATCTATGTCCATGAAAAGGTCTATGACGAGTTTGTAGAAAAGTGCATCACCGCAGTCAAAAATAATTGGGTGGCCGGCGACCCCAACGATGATAAGACTACGATGGGCCCCTTGGTCAGCGCCGAACATCGCAACAGAGTAGAAGGTTATATTAAATCCGGGTTTGACCAAGGCGCAAACCTAGTACTCGGTGGGAAAAGGCCGACAACCGCGCCAATGAATAAAGGTTATTACGTTGTGCCGACGATATTCACTCATGTCCAACAACAAATGACCATCGCCAGAGAAGAAATCTTTGGCCCGGTAGCCTGTATCATGGAACCGTTTAACTCTGATGAAAAAGTTCTGGAGATGGCCAATGATAACACGTTCGGGCTTTGTGCACATGTCTGGACACAGGACGCTGCACGCGGCATGAGGTTCTCAAATGAATTGCAAGCTGGGACCGTATGGATAAATAACAGTATTGGCGGAGGGCCTGAATTACCATGGGGTGGTTACAAAGAGAGCGGTTACGGTAAAGAAGGTTCCCTATATGGCCTTTATGAGTACACTAACCTCAAGAGAGTAGCGGTCGATTTAAAAACATTAAAGAAGTAATACTTTCTAATTTATTTCACTATTATTGATAATTAGCGCGATAGGATTGAGATGGGTGAAAGATGAAACAGTACAAGATGTGGATAGAAGGAAAATGGGTTAATGCTGAATCTGGTAAGACTTATCAGGAATTAAATCCGGCGACTGAAGAAATAATTGCAGAGGTTCCGCTTGGCGGTAAGGCTGAGGTCGATAAGGCGGTCACAGCCGCCAGAAAGGCCTTCCCGCAATGGTCGAAAAGACCACAGGCAGAACGCTCACAGATTGCCATGAAAATCGCTGCCCGCATGCAGGAAAATGCCAGGGATTTAGGTGAAATTGACACTCTTGAGCACGGCACTCCGACGAAAACGGCTGCCACGTCGGTGGCAATAACCTCACAGAGATTTGAATGGGCTGCTTATAATGCCAGATCATTGATGGGACATACCGTGCCCTCAGATCCCAACGAATTGGTTTATCTCCAGCGGGAACCGATCGGGGTTGTTGCCATTATCACACCTTGGAACGTTCCTTTGGCGATGGTTGTAGGAAAACTGGCGCCCGCGCTGACACTCGGTAATACCTGTGTTATTAAACCACCGAGTATTAATTCCCTCACGTCTCTGAAGCTAGCAGAGTTGTTGGAAACAGTGGGATTACCGCCGGGCACTGTCAATATTATTACGGGGCCGGGTGGTGTTGTAGGTGAAGACCTTGCGTCCCACCGTGGTGTGGACATGGTGGGCTTCACCGGAAGCTGCGAAACGGGCAAAATGATAATGTCACTAGCCAGTCAAACCGTAAAACGCCTGCAGTTGGAACTGGGTGGGAAGAACCCGGTGATCATTTTGGATGATGCCGATATCGATACCGCTGTCGCCGATTTAATAACCGGCCAGTTTAGAAACAGCGGCCAGATATGCGGCTCGCCAGGGAGATATTACATCCACGAAAAAGTCTATCACGAGTTTCTGGAAAAATACGAGACGGCGGCACAGAAACTGGTGGTTGGCAACCCTAGGGATGAAAGCACCCAGATGGGCCCGCTGGTTAGCGCCGAACACCGCAACAGAGTAGAAAGTTATATTAAATCAGCCATTGATGAAGGTGCGAAGATTATCCTGGGTGGTAAAAGACCGAACAAGCCACCAATGGACAAGGGTTTTTGGGTAATGCCGACGATAATCACCAATGTCGCTCAAAACATGAAGATATCCAGAGAAGAAATCTTCGGCCCGGTAGCCTGTTTTATGGAGCCATTCAATTCGGACGAAAAGGTGCTGGAAATGGCCAATGATAATGTTTTCGGGCTGACTTCCTATGTCTGGACAAACGACCGCGCCCGTGGCATGAGGTTCGCCAATGAAATACAGTCCGGCACAGTGCAAATAGGCCATAGTGCTGGTTCAGGGCCCGAATTACCTTGGGGTGGGTACAAGGAGAGCGGTATCGGCAAAGAAGGTTCGATTTATAACCTTTACGAATATACGAACCTTAAGAGAATACAGGTTGATTTGACGGCACTAACGAAATAGACGTATCCTTTCAGCTTTTGATTATTTTGTAACGATATTAAGATAAATCTATAAAGGAGGACACTAAAAATATGAAGCAGTACAAGATGTGGATTGGCGGGAAGTGGGTCGATGCCAATTCGGGTAAAACTTTCCCGGTATATAATCCGGCCACGGAAGAGATAATAGCCGAGCTGCCACTGGGCGGTAGGCCCGATGTTGACAAAGCGGTTGAAGCGGCCAGGAAGGCTTTCCCGATCTGGTCGAAAAAACCACAGGCAGAACGGTCGCAAATCGCGATGAAAATAGCTGCTTTGATACGGGAAAACGCCAAGGAATTCGGGAGGCTAGATACGCTGGATCATGGCACCCCCGCGCAGCGGGCAAATTTTCTGCCTTCGGCGGCGCCGGAGAATTTTGAATGGGCTGCGTATAATGCTCGGTCACTGATGGGGCATACTATCCCTTCCAACTTCAACGAACTGGATTATCTCCAGAGAGAACCAATTGGCGTGGTGGCTCTGATTACACCCTGGAACGTTCCTCTGGGCATGGTGGTGGAGAAACTGGCGCCGGCTTTGACCGTAGGGAATACCTGCATCATCAAACCGCCCAGCATCGATGCGCTGGAGGCTCTTAAATTTGCGGAGCTATTGGATACGTTAGGTTTGCCTCCGGGCACAATCAACCTCATTACCGGACCCGGTGGCCCCGTGGGTGGAGCATTATCTTCTCACCGTGGTGTTGACATGGTGGCATTCACTGGGAGTAGTGAAGTCGGCAAAGAAATCATGGCAGCAGCCAGTCAGACGGTGAAACGACTGCAGTTGGAACTGGGCGGCAAGAACCCGGTCATTATTCTGGATGATGCTGATATTGATGCCGCGATTGCCTCGACAATGCCGGCACAATATAAAAATTGCGGGCAGATCTGCGCTTCACCCGGCAGATTTTACGTCCATGAGAAAGTCTATGACGAGTTCCTCGAGAAATTCATCGCAGGGGCTAAAAAGATAGTCGTTGGTAATCCCGCTGACGAAAAGACGGTGATGGGGCCGGTGGTCAGTGCCGAACACCGGAACAGTATCGAAGCCTATATCAAGTCAGCCATCGATGAAGGAGCGAAGGTCGTACTTGGTGGAAAAAGACCGACAGGACCGCCATGGGACAAAGGATATTGGGTGATGCCAACAGTAATTACCAACATCACACAGAAAATGAAAGTGGCCAGAGAAGAAATTTTCGGCCCGGTAGCCTGTTTTATGGAGAAATTCAGTGCTGACGAACAGGTAATTGCATGGGCCAATGATAACACTTACGGACTGGCCGCCTACGTCTGGACAAAGGATGTCGCGCGAGGGATGAGATTCGCCAATGAAATCCAGGCAGGCACTGTGCGCATCAATAATACTCGCGGCGGTGGGCCCGAATTCCCCTGGGGCGGTTACAAGGAAAGCGGCATCGGTAAAGAAGGCTCTCTTTATGGTCTTTACGAATATACTAACCTGAAGAGGATACAGGTTGATTTAACGGCACCGAAAAAATAAACCAAAGGTCAGTTGTTTAGTGGTCATCCTGCCCCTCTTAGAAAGGGCAGGATGACCTAAATTGCTAATTTTCATCCCCAGGGTTGGTATTAGCGGTTTTAAGTGAGATGAGAATGAAAACATATAGTGCAGAGGATGTACGACTTATTTCAGAATGGGTAGAGAAGTATTTTGAAGTCAGTGCGCTGATAAACAATGTGTTTGGGACCAGTATCAACGAATCTTTTCCCCGGATGCCATCAATTGAAAATGAAATTGAATATCAGCATCTGAGATTATGGTTTTTTAAGAATCACGATAATTTTATTGCGATTTGGGCTGATTTTTGCCAGTCAAAAGGCATTTCGACAAATTTCAATGGCAGCATTGACGACATGCAATACATGGAAAATCCCTTTTTTTATTATTATCCCGACAACTTACTCGATATTGCTTATGTGATGGGCGTTAGAAGTTCTGACGATATCGGATATCTTGACGAACAAGACAGGGCAATTGTTGTATGCATGAATAAGATGTTTTCTAATACGGTAGTACGTTTGGCCAATTGGGTTGGGGAATTTGCGGAAACCAGCAATTAATTAAGCAATAGTTTTGGGCAGCTTATATTTGAGAATCAATGTAAGTTTTTCAAATCAGAAACCATGTGAAAGATAAATTAATTTATAATTTGGAGATAGAGTGCTAGAAATTTCACTAACTAAAGAATTACAGGATGTTGTCGATGAAATCGCGGATGTTTCGGGATATATGTGGGAACGGGGCTGGGCTGAACGGAATGCAGGAAATTTTACCGTAGATGTTACCAACTTGTTACCTGAAGACAGGAAGAATGACAATCAGTTTTTGAAGGTGCCAATACCTTTCGCCCAAACAGAACTTGCGGGAAGGAGTTTTATCGTTAAGGTGACCGGTGCCGCGATGCGCAATGTAGCACATCACCCGAAAAAACACCTACTGCTCATCACTGTTGCCGAAGATCTCAAAGGTTATCAAGTCCTCTGGGGTGGGGAAGGTATTAAAAGTAAGCCTACCTCTGAGTTCATTTCCCATCTCAAAATTCATCAATATTTACGCCGTAATAACATGCCATTAACCACTTTTTTGCACACCCACCCGCCACATCTGATTGCCCTCTCTCAAATCGATGAGTATTTGAAAGAAGAAATTCTCAATCACCTACTTATCGCCATGCATCCGGAAGTAGAAATTGTCATCCCAGACGGTGTTGGTGTTGCGCCGTACCGTTGTCCCGGTAGTGAAGAACTGGCAGATGCCACCGTGATAGCTTTGCAGAAACACCATGTAATTCTCTGGGAAAAACACGGCTGTGCCGCTGTCGCCGGTAGTATTGCTGATGCCTTTGATTACATCGACATCATGGAAAAATCGGCTACTATCTTTTTCCTTTGCAAGGGTTCCGGCTATGCTCCTCAGGGTATCAGTGAAGAACAACTGGCAGAAATATCTGGTAAATTCAAGATAAAACAACCAGTGAAGACGTAATAAAAAAGAGACGACTAGCTACGAAAAAGTGCAACAATTTCATCAATGGCAAATTCTTACCCCCCAGCAGCGGTTTAACCAAGAAGGGGCGATAGAAGGGTTTCCTGTTGATAACTGCCAATTAGGTCGTAGAGTGCATGGGAGACCTTGGAGTTTTGGTCTAACGAACATGTTTACGCGTTTGACATATATGCTAGCTTTTCATATCATCTAATTAAGTAATTGTCTTATTTTTTAAAACATTCATGCTGAAGTTTTTTTATATTAGTTCAGATTTTGTATTGTGATACTACCTACAGTCCTGGGATGAATGGAAGTAATCGATGCTAAACCAAATGTACTTGAAAACAAAGGAGACTAAACCCCATGGCTGACAACAGTTCTGTTCCAGGAACACCGGCCACTGCAAACGCTCCTACGCCTGTGCCTGCACAAGCACCTGCGGCTGCTCCTGCCCCTGTGACGCCTGTATTTCCCGGTGGCTACAATGGTAGGATTTTAAGGGTCAATCTGACCACGGGCAGTATTTCGAAAGAAGCACTTACAGAACAGTTTTGCCGTAAATGGCTTGGCGGTGCTGGATTTGTCGCATATTTTCTGTGGAAAGAACTGAAGTCCAATATCGATGCCCTCGGTTCAGATAACAAACTGGTGTTTGCCCTCGGTCCGATATCCGGTTTACTGCTGCCGGGCGCGGCCCGTAACTGTGTCGGCGCGAAGTCTCCGTTGACGGGCGGTATTGCGAAATGTGAATGCGGCGGTTACTGGGGAGCCGAACTGAAGCGGGCTGGCTTCGATGCCATTATTATTGAAGGTAAGGCGGAAAAACCGGTCTACCTCTGGGTGCATGACGGCGAGGCCAGCATCCGAGATGCTGCCAATCTTTGGGGCAAGGATACGCTTGATACCGAAGCTGCGGTAAGGGCAGAACTGGGAGATGCAAAAATCCATCTTGCCATGATTGGTCCGGGTGGAGAACACATGGTGCGTTATGCCTGTATCATGGAAGGTTGCAAAGATGCCGCGGGTAGAGGTGGTTTGGGAGCGGTCATGGGTTCCAAGAACCTGAAAGCCGTAGCTGTTCGCGGGCATAACCTACCGGCTGTGGCCAACCCGGATAAAGTTAAAGAAATCAGGGCGCGGATGGTAGCTAACAAACATCCTCTTTCTAACTTCGGCACCGGCGGTCCTGATATGGTTTTCCATGAGGCTTCCGGCAACTTGCCGGTCCGCAACTTCCAGGCCGGTGTTTTCCCTGATGTGCAGAAGATTCACGGCGGCGTCATCAAAGATACGATGGGTGGCCGGATGGATGGGTGTTTTGCCTGTCCAATCCGCTGTAAGAAAGTTTGCAAATTTGACGAACCGTTTAAAGTTGACCCTGAATACGGCGGCCCGGAATACGAAACTTTAGCCGCTTTTGGCTCGGATTGCGGCGTAAATGACGTTAAATCTATCGTAAAAGCCAATGAACGTTGCAATGCCTATTCGCTGGACACGATTTCTTGCGGCTCGACTATTGCTTTTGGTATGGAATGTTTTGAAAGAGGATATCTTACCCTGGAAGATACCGGTGGCCTGGAATTGAAATGGGGTAACGCCGAGGCTATGCTGAAAGCGGTTGATTTGATTGCCCATCGTGAAAGTTTCGGTAACGTTTTAGCAGAGGGCAGTGCCCGGATGGCCCGTAAAATCGGCCATAATTCAATTGACTTTGCGATGCAAGTCAAAGGCCAGGAAACCTCTATGCATGAACCCAGGATTAAAGCTAACATGGCCTACGGCTTTATGTTTGCGCCGGCCGGGGCCGATCATTGCGGTTCTGCTACCGACGGTGCTATATCTACAGACAAAGGCATGACCGCGTACCATACATTGGGTTGGCAAACAGGCTTTGTCTCCAATGAAATAAGTGCCAGAAAGGTGGGTTTCTACAAAGTTGATGCCTGCAGCTTTGCTACAATAGATTCGCTGGTATTATGCATGTTTGTCGGTTACGGCCCTGAAGGAAATGCGGAGCTATTGAAAGCGGTCACCGGCTGGGATACCGGCATCGGCGAACTCCTGCGCATCGGCGAGCGGATTCTCACTACGATGCGATTGTTCAACATACGGCAAGGATTGACCTCCGCCGACGATACCTTGCCGGAACGGTTCTTTACACCTAAACTTGATGGCGCCGTTTCGAAAACAAAACTTGACCATGCCAAAATTGAAATGGTCCGGAAATACTACTACACTTTGATGGGCTGGGATGCCAACGGCGTACCGCTGCCTGAAAAAGTTGAGGAGTTGTACATCGAGTAATCTTGGTTCTTAATTCGACGGGAAGGTTGTAATGTGATAGCACGCATTTAAATATCATCTGACTATTGGGGAGGAACATACACGGTGACATTTATGTTTTCAGCGTGATGAATTGGAATTTAAACAATGATTGGAAATTGGCGGATATCATGTTAATTCGGGACCTGTCCAATAATGAACTCGAGGACCTGCGCGCGACTAAGGGTAACGAACGGGTATCTGAAAGTGAAGTCGACAAGCTGATTGCAGAGATTGTAAATCGAATAAGAATACGGCCAGATGTGGTGCAAGGTACTAGCGTCAGAGGATCGATTGCCTTTAAGGAAGTGCTGTTTGGCTTTGGGGAGATGCAAAACGGACTGACACGAAGGAACATCGAAAAAGCAGCGCTGGTGACATTACCGCCCAGAATATCTACCAAGCAAGGAACCTTTGAATCCGCATTTGGCATTGTAACTAATATCGTTAGGGAAGTTCTGTATGGTATCAGGTTCTCTGAAGAGCAGACAGGAAGCGTGCAAGCTTGCAAAGAGGATCGGCTGTCTCCAGAAGATATGATGACAATTCTTCAAAATCTCTCTTGCACACAACTCCCTCGAGAAGAAAAGCAACAAAGAACAGAAAAAAACAGAATAGTGGTTGTTCCCGTTCAGGATACTTGTCAGAAACCATCAAAATATCCTATGTCCAGGGATTTACTGCAGAAAGAAAAAGGAAGGCGAGAATCTTTTAGCAGGGAGTCCATATCCGACTGGATAGAGGAACTTAAGCGGAGACTAGAACAGGGTGGAATAGCTGGAGATGAGTATCAACGAGAAAAGAGTAAACTTGAAGAAATTGCAGGAGCTATTTCGCACCTGCAATCGCAAATGACCAGCAAAGAATGGGCTGACACCGTTATAGAATTTATGGAAGCTAAAGATAAACAATGGCAAAAAAAGTTAGAATTCGAAGGTATTTACATTTACTATCATATTAAGGGGACATGCGAAGGAAAGCAGTTAATACCTCCGAAACGAGGCTGGTATGGATTAAAAGTGATCGTTGATTATATGGAGAACCGAGGATTAGTTAAGACCTCAGCATCCGGGAGAGTTTTCGATTTGACCGGACAAGCATTGGACGCTCTACTTGAATTCCTGCTAGAAAGGGACAACAGGATTGGAGATATTAAAGGCTTTACTGATTGTCGCCGAGGACAGTACACAGAGCGCAATCGTGATATCCGAAATTATGCGGTCGGAGACGTTTTTAGAGATATCTCATTTCGCAAAACTCTGAGGGGAATAGCCAAAGACAAGAAGAAACTTTCAGATTTAAGGCGGCGTGATTTTAAAGTATTCATGAGGCAGCCGAACAAGTTGCGGTCCGACATAGCATTTTGTCTGGATTCCAGTGGTTCCATGGGATTGCAGCGAAAACTTATATATGCTCGGCTAGCAGCAGCTGGACTGGCCAGAGCTGCACTGAAAAGGGGGGATAGAGTCGGCCTTGTCACTTTTGATGACTTAGGTAGATGTAGTCTGTCTTTAACTGACAATAAAAAGGATATTTTTGATTATATTACCAATATCAATGCCGGGGGCAACACCAATATAGGTGATGGCATAGCATGTGCAAGTGAGCTTCTGCTCCATGGATCCAGCCGAAATCAAAAACACATTGTACTCATTACTGATGGTATATCTTCAGCTATTTCGCAAAAAGTCTTACAGCAGCTAAATTCAACAAACGAAAAAGATTTAAGTGAACAGTGTGCTATCGTTGAAGCCAAAAAAGCGTCATCCAAGGGAATAAAGATTTCTGTAATTCATATTGCCAGTGGCGAAGAAGCTGGTAAAGAACTTGTTAAAAACATTGCCAAATCAGGTAGGGGCCATGTTCGAACGATTAACACTGTTGATGATATAAGGCTGACGGTTCAGTGAAGGCTAGAGAAACAAAACTTAGCAAAACGACCTGGGAGACTGAAGATGGAATTAAGGGACGAGTTGCGTGAATCGATACTGGCAAAACTGAGAGAGAAGTTAGATCCTCTCGATGGCTTCTACGCCTCGGACCAAATTAAAGAGGCAATTTTAGCAGTTTTGGTCTCTGGGCGGCACCTATTGTTAGAAGGGCCTCCGGGCACTGGTAAGACAACTCTAGCTAAAATTCTTGCCAGTCACCTCCTGCCGATGCAAGCAGTCGCAGGCTGCCGATATAATTGCCACCCAGAGTCTCCTCAATGTCCGGATTGTCTCAGCCAGAAAACCGGGCCTGGTACAGTAACAATTCCTGGACAGAAGCGCCTAATCAGGGTGCAGGGTTCTCCTGAACTGATGCCGGAAGATTTACTAGGAGACATTGACCCGGTTGTAGCTATGCAGTATGGAATTCGTGATCCGCGTGCTTTCACACCAGGCAAAATTCAAAGGTCACACAGAAAAATTCTGTTTATTGACGAGCTTAATAGAGTGCCAGAAAGAACGCAGAACGTTCTGATTCAAATACTTGAGGAAAAGACTACCACGGTGGCTGGTTTTGATATGGATATCTCAGTGGATACTCTCGTAATTGCTACTCAAAATCCCGAGGAATATGCCGGTACCGATAGGATATCCGAGACACTTGGTGACCGCTTTGAGCGGATTCGGATTGGCTATCCCAGCGCCGAACAGGAAATAGCCATTCTAAAACGATATGCTAGGAAGTTCAATAGCGTAAGGTTTGATGATAATTTACTTCCAGAGGTAGTCAGAATATCGCAATCGACTCGATCAATTGAAGATTTCTCTCGCCCAGCCAGTGTTCGTGTCAGTATAGCCACATTTGAACAGGCACAAGCTATTGCACAGTTGCAAAATAGAAATGAAGTTTTTCGCGAAGACATAGAGAAAGCAGCGAGAATTGCTCTTCAGGGCCGGACCGAAGTTTCACAAACCAGCCAGTACTATGACTGTCCTGATTCTCTTTTTCGGCTTCTAATTCAGGGAAATGGGTGGATGCGGAATCCGGAAAAACCTACACGGTGATCAATCCTGCTACTGAAGAGGAAGTTGCACAAGGGGCACTGGGCGGCACTAAAGAACAGCTGGCAGAAATATCGGATAAATTCAACCTGAAAGAATCGGTTAAAGCCATGCCTTGATTTGTTCGCTTGAAGTCAATTGGAGGGCGTATAGAAATCTCTTATCCGCATAGTGTTATAAATTTGCCACATTTTAAGAGGTAATTTTATACTTTTTTAACTACCGATCAGGTAAAGTGTAGTTACGCCATATTCGGCCACTAGGAGGTTGTGTTATGAAATTAAGCGCACGCAATATCCTGAAAGGCAAGGTCGTCACCATCAAACCCGGCGCTATTAATACCGAAGTGATTCTGGAATTACACGGTGGGGCTCAGATCGTATCCGTCATCACCAAAGAGTCCGCGGAGAATCTGGGACTAGCTGTCGGTAAAACCGCTTATGCGGTAATTAAAGCATCGAGCGTCATGATCGGAGTAGATTAGACTCATTATTGATCTTAGATTCCCGACCTGCTAGAGTGAAATTAAGTGAATATAATTACTCTTCGAGTTGATATGCCTAAAACCGAAAGGCATGGTATATTAACCGCTGGATTTCTTAGGAAATCCAAAGGGTGTTGCGGGAAATTGTAACGCCTCCCGTGTTTGGAAAGGAGAGATGACTCAATAAGCTTTGCTTTTGGGCGCCTCCGTGGGCGCCTTTTTTATTTATGTTAATACCGATGAACAATAAGGAGAATGAATGAAAAATCGCTTACCACGCAAAATCAGGTGGAGTCTTGGGATCTGCTCGGTGCTGATCGCCATATCGCTGATCGCGGCGTCTTGTGCCGCGGCAGTGACTTCGACGTCAACCACCACCGCCACCACCACAACCTCAACATTGACCACCACCACGAATACACCGACGACTACTACGACCACAACCACAACCGGCCCTTTCACAACTCCGCCGCCTACAACCACGACTAACCCGGCAGCAATAACAGTACTCACCGTCGTAAATGGTAATACTTCCCAAAATTATACTCTCGCGCAACTCCAGGCTTTGGAAGCCACCCCCGGTTACGGCACTACTAAGAGCGGAACCGTAATTACCGGGCCAAACAACTATGTCGGGGTGAAATTCACCACCCTGCTGAAGGCTGCCGGCGGCATGACCAGCAGCGAGGCCTTAACCATTACTGCACAGAACGGTACTACTGAAGATTTATCTTATGCTCAGGTTTACCAGGGGACTGTAAATACTTATACCCTGACGGGCAGCTCTGCCGCCGCGGGTCAACAGCCTTTATTCATGGTGATTTATTCGATGAACGGTGATCCTCTGGATGCCAAGACCGGTCCGGTTGAGACTGGTATCATGACAGAAGACGACCGCGCGTCCGATGCCGCTTTATGGCTGCCAATGACAACTCAAATAACAGTCCATCCGGCCACGAGGACGGTGACAGATTCTACCGGCGCCGTGGTTACTATCCCCTGGACGGTCAACCGCATCGCAGATGCCTGGCACGCTAATAATGAAATCGTGATGCTGCTGGGCGGCGCCAGTAAACTAGTAGCCACGACCACCGTGGTGCAGAGCCTGCCCTGGTTCATCAAGCTGGACCCGGCCATCGCCAACATCCCAGCCCCGTTCACTTCCACCGCCGGTCAGGTCAACATGGAAATGCTCATCGCCACTAATCCCGATGTATTGTTGTGCAGCGCCGGTTCATTTACCGCCGCCACGATGGCCCAGTTCGCCGCAGCCAATATCCCGGTAGTACAAATGCCAGCCGCCACTTTTGCCGACCTGCAGACCACAGTCAACATTACTGCTCAGGTAATCGGCCCGCAAGCTCAGACGATTGCTGCCAATTATATCAGTTACCTGAACAGCAATATTCAAGAAGTAACGGCTGTGACCTCCTCCATTCCTGCATCACAGCGTCCCACCGTGCTGCATACCAGCCAATATCTCGTCCTCAGCACGGATGGCGCCGGCAGTCTGATTGATGCCTGGATTAACTATGCCGGCGGTGTCGACGTCGCCTCCGCCACCGTTTCCGGAAATCAGAAAGCCATCACCGCCGAACAGATTGCAGCCTGGAATCCATCTATCATCATCGTCGGCACCGCTCCCAATCAAGCCAATGTTCAGGCTATTTTGAATGACCCGCAATGGAGCAGTACCGCCGCGGTGCAAAATAAGCAGGTCTATGCCAATCCCACCGGCGTCTATCTTTGGGACCGTTACAGCGCCGAAGAGGCCCTGCAGATTCTCTGGGCCGCCAAACTCCTCTGGCCTTCCAAATTTGCCAATATTGATATTGTTCAGCAAACCAAAAATTTCTATTCGACTTTTTTCCACTATCAATTAACGGATGCCGATGTCGCGGCGATTTTAGCCGGCAACGGACCGCCTTCGTAAACTAAACAATTGTGATAAACTGAGTGACAGACCGATTCCACAACACTTCGTGGGACGGTCTGTCATTCAGTCATTCGGAGTGCAATTTGTCCAAAAAGAAAATCATTCTCCTCATCGCCATCACTTTAGTTGTTTTTTATGTTTCTCTTTTTGTTGGGCGTTACATGATAGACCCGATGACCGTCCTGCGGATTTTATTGGCAAAAATCTTTCCGATTACCCATAACTGGACTTCCACCGCTGAAGTCATCGTTATTCAAATCAGATTGCCCCGCGCGATACTGGCAATGTTTGTCGGCGCCGGCCTGTCTATCAGCGGCGCCGCCTATCAAGGCATGTTCCGCAACCCTCTGGTCAGCCCGGATATCTTGGGGGTGTCTGCTGCCGCCGGCTTCGGCGCTGCTTTAGCTATTTTACTTTCGTTGAATATCTGGGAACTGCAACTGGCGGCCTTCGCTTTCGGAGTGTTGGGGGTCACTTTGACTTACTTTATTGCCCGGGTTTACAAGACCACCCCGACATTAATGCTGGTGCTTTCCGGGGTAATCGTCGCCGCTTTCTTCAGCGCCCTGGTCTCCGGCGCCAAATTAATCGCTGACCCTGAATCCAAACTACCGGCCATTACATACTGGTTATTAGGCAGCTTTAACCGGGCAACCTATAAGAGCCTTTATATCGTTATTCCGATAATTGTATTGGGTTCTGTCGGGCTGATGTTGGTCAGTTGGCGGCTGAACGTGCTTTCAATGGGAGATGACGAAGCCCGTTCCATGGGGGTTAAAACCGAATCCCTGAAGTTTTTTATCATCGTCTG
>Ga0326727_10009925_pt1 | contig 23031 bp, 22 predicted proteins | sample MB2enrmetagenome_FD_207643 | JGI IMG/M metagenome (GOLD analysis project Ga0326727, IMG submission 207643) | Lab enriched peat soil microbial communities from McLean, Ithaca, NY, United States - MB29MY | ecosystem: Environmental > Terrestrial > Soil > Wetlands > Peat | place: USA: New York...
GATCGTTCTCCTTATAAACGATCTGCCATTTTATCAACTGTTACCCATGTCCCCGAACACCTGTTACCCATGTCCCCGGTCTATACATGGGGGAGAGGGAGTAAGTGCTTTGATTTCTTGGTTTTTACTGGCTACTGGCTACCTGCTACCGGCTACCGGCAACTTTTCGGAACAAAGGTCTCAATTTTTAACTTTGAACTAATATCAGGGTCAATCGTCCCATCCTTTCTGGAAATTTCTTTCTCTCTGCCTTACACTAGAGGTATTCGGCAACAAACCACTTGCCGATTGGGCCGGCGGGCTTTGATGCGGCACATAAACGGCACCAAACGGCACAATTTGGGGGTTAAAGCGGGACTTCGGCGGCGGATTATGGAAGTAAAGTGAGCAATATTAGCAAGTTATGCGCAACCTTTTGCGGAAATTTTTTTTTGGCGGCACAATTTCGCCCCCAAAAGGCCCTAAAAAAGTGAGCAAAATTGAACAAAAAAGGCCGGTTAATCAGAAAAACCGTGGAATATTAGTAACTTGGAGATTACAGTGATTTTATTTGCCCTAAGTTCAGGCAAGTACTGGATTTTTCTGAATTATTCGTCGCGGGGCCGGTCCGGCGACCATTTTCATTCCAAGGAATTAACCTTTAAATTATCTTTAGCGATTATGAAACGGTGGCGAAAGTCCATGGAGGGGAGGGTGGGCGGCCCTTTACCAAAACTCTCCGGCCCTTCCCTCAAGAGACTTTCGCAGGGGTCTCTAGATAGAGGTTCTTTCCTAATAGAACACTCTCCTGCTGCCAAGAAGCTAAATTTCCCAGGGCTGACGCGGCTTAAGGCCGCGGTCCTGGTCTATGGCGCCGGGACGCTCATCTCCCAGGTGCTGATTCTGCGGGAGTTGCTGGTCCTGGCCCAGGGGCAGGAGCTGAAGCTGGCCCTCGGGCTGTGGGGCTGGCTGCTGTGGACCGGTCTGGGCGCCCTGCTGGGGGGCCGCATTTTTTCTGGGGGCTTAGGGGTCTCGCCGGAGGGGCGCCGGCTAAACCCTGCGGCATTGGGCGGGCTTTTAACCCTCCTGGGGCTGCTTTTGCCCGCCACCATCCTGGCCATCCGGGCCGTGCCGACGCTGGGCCATTTTCCCCCGGGCCAGACCCTGCCGCTAACCACCGGCCTACTGGGATTTTTGGTCCTTCTGGCTCCTTTCTGCCTGGTGTCCGGCTATTTCTTCCCCTGCGCCTGCCGGGCCTTGACGTCCCAGGGCGCGAGCCGGGCCCCGGGCCGGGTTTATGGCCTGGAGACCCTGGGCGCAGCCCTGGGGGTCTTGCTGCTGCAACTTTTTCTCCTGGGCCGCTACTCCAGCCTGGGTCTGGCCCTGGCCACCGGGTTGTTTCTGGCCCTCGCCCCCTGGCTCCTGGACCGGCCCCGGGGCTGGGGGCGCCGCAGTGGCGCTTTTTTGGCGGCGCTCTTGCCGGCGGTGGCCCTGCTCTGGCTGCCCTCCCTGGAAAACCGCAGCCGCGCCTGGCAGTGGCCGGGCCGCCAGATGGCCGCCGCGGCCGACAGCCCCTACGCCTTCCTGAGCGCCGCCCGGGAAGACGGCCAGGTGAGTTTTTTCGCCAATAATCTCTGGCAATTCACCTATCCGGACCCATACTCTGCCGAGACCCAGGTGCAGTTGGCCCTGCTGATGCATCCTGAGCCCCGGAAGATGCTGCTGCTGGGAGGCGGGCCGGGGCTGGTGCCGGAGATTCTCAAGACCCCCGGTTTGGCCCGGCTGGATTATGTGGAACTGGACCCCCAACTGCTGGACCTGGCCCAAGGCCTAATCAGCCGGGCAATGTCCTGGACCCGGGACCCCCGGGTGCACCTGGCCCTCCAGGACGCCCGACGCTTTGTGGGGCGCACCCCGGAGCGCTACGACGTCATCCTCATGGCCCTGCCGGAGCCCCGCAGCGCCCAGTTAAACCGCTTCTATAGCCGGGAATTTTTCGCCCTGGTTGCTACCAGGCTGGCACCAGGCGGGATCTTCTACTTTTCCCTGGCCGGCTCGGAAACCAGCCTGCACCCCTGGCGAGCCGCCTACCTGGCCCTGGCCTATAACACCCTCAGGCAGGTATTTCCAGAGGTCCTGGCCCTACCGGGAGAGCGGGTACGGTTCTGCGCCACGGTTTCCCCGGGGGTCCTCACCGCTAACCCGGAAGTGCTGGCAGCCCGGCTCAAGGCGCGGCGCCTGCCCCTGCAATATGTGCAGGATTATTACCTGGAGGAGGAACTGGCGCCCGCTCGGGTCGCCTACCTGCAGGGGGTCCTGGACCGGCAGCCGCAGGAGAGCAACACCGACCTGACCCCGGGCTGTTATTTCTATGACCTGGCGCTGGAGGGCATCCAGGAGGACCTGCCCCTCGGCCCGATGCTGCTGGCCCTGAAAAAACTGCCGACTTATCTGCCCTGGACGCTGCTGGGCCTGGCCACCCTGGTCCTGACCGCGGCCCTGCGCCGCCGCCCGGGGGGGCTCTGTCTCTATCAGGTCATGGTGATGGGGCTGGGAACCATGGCCCTGGAAGTCCTGGTACTGGTGCTGTACCAGAGCCGTTTCGGCTCCCTGTACCGGCAACTGGGGCTGCTCATTGCCGCCTTCATGGCGGGCATGGGGACCGGGGCGGCGCTGGCCGGGCGCTGGCTGCGGGCCGGCCCGGCCCGGTCGGACCGGGAGCCTCGCCTCCTGAGGCTCGGGCTGGCGGCAATGCAGGTGTTGCTGGCGGCCCTGGCCCTGCTTCTGGCGCTGGTCTTGAGCCGGGGTTCTCAGGCCGCCATGCCGGTTCAGGATTTCCTGGTTCAGGGAGGCTTGGCCCTGGTGATGATCGTGGCCGGTTTCGGGGGAGGCGCCATCTTTGCCCTGAGCAGCGCCCTCTGGGTCCGGGACCGGGGTGATTCCGGCGCTAAAGGCGGGGGGCTCTATGCCGCCGACCTGGCGGGCTCAACCCTGGGCACCCTGGGATTCAGCTTTTTCATCTTGCCGGTTTGGGGGATATGGCCGGCCCTGCTAGTGGTGGCGGCCTTACACGCCGGGGCCGCCTTGATCCTCCTGGTTGGTGGCCCCACCGGATGATTTCCGGGAGAGCCGCCCGGCCAGGCCCACTGGCAACGCGGCGCCGCAGGTCAGGGCAAGACGGCCAGCAGCCGCAACAATTCCCGGTGATCCTGGAGATGGTAGGGGGCCGGGAGGTTGCGGTTCTTGTAGGCTGCCAGGGGAACCCCGGCGGCTTCGGCCACCAGCCGGTCCACCTCGGAATCGCCGAGGAAAAGGGCTTCCTCCGGGCTGACCCGGAAATGGTGCAGGATTTTCTGGAGGCACTCAGGATGCGGTTTGGGGTGAGTGACCTCGTAGCAGCTCACCGTCAGGTCAAAAAGCCCTTCCAGTCCCAGGAACTGGAGGACCAGGGGCAGGCTTCTGCCCCGGTTAGTGGCAATGGCGGTGCGGTAACCGGGGCGCAGCTGCCTTAGGACCTCCCGGATATGGGGTTCCGGCTGGATCAGGGCGATGAACGGGGTGTTATCAACCTGACGCTGGAACTCCTGCGCCGCCGCCACCCAGGGCGTGCCGGCAAAGAGAAAATTCACTGCCTCCTGGCTGGTGGCGGCGTGGACGATCTCCAGTTGCTCCGGGGTCAGCGGCGGCCGGCCAAAGTGGGCCAGGAGGTGGTTGTAAAAAGCCTGGTTGGAACGCTGGGAGTCGATAAGGACCCCGTCACAGTCATAGATGATTAGGGACGTTTTGCCGAGGTGGTTCATGGCCAGGTTTTCTCAAAAATATCTTACCAGATTTTGCCGATTTGCCGTCAAACCTGGCCGCAGAAATCGAGTTGTCGGGCAAGGTAGATCAATTCTTGTCGCTGGATTTGGGTGTGGCGCTTCTCAATCCAGGCCCGGAAATCGGCGGGTGGCAGTTCCGGGTGGCCCTCCAGAGCCTGCTGGATGGTGTGAATGATGAAATGAAGAAAGTAGGCCTCATCGCCGGGATAGCCGTCCGGGCCGGGAAAGACCACCCAGTCGGAGCTGCCCGCGGCCAGGAGCGTGGCCCTGGCGGCCTTCAGGTGCTCGAAGAGCCGGCGACCGGTGCGGCTGCTGCCGGAAGGCTTCCCATTGACGCAGCGTTCATCCATGTTGCAGTGGTATAGGGTTTCAATGAGCCGATCTAATTCTGGATCGATGGTCGGCGAGAACTCGGTGGAACCGTCAAAGTTGAGGGTGAAATAAAAGAACCCGCCGGGGGTCAGCAGGCCCAGTAAGCCGGGGAGGGCCGCCCCGAGATCAACCAGGTCCAGAAAGGCATGGGCAAGGATAAGGTCCCAGCTTTGCCGGCCCTGCTCCCGGGCCAGGAAGTGGAACAGATCGATGGCCTCAAAGTCCACCGCCACGGTCTGCCAGGGTTGGTGGAACAGAAAGCGCCCGGCCTCCCGGGACAGGTCGGCCCTCCGGGCAGCGGCATAGCGCCGGAGGCGCCGGCGGGCCTCGGTGATATTGTCGGGATGCACATCAATGCCGGTATAGGCGGCCGCAGGCAGCAGCTGCCAGTCAAGCAGGCGCTCCAACATGGTGCCGATGCCGCAGCCTACTTCCAATACCCGCCAGGGAGCCGCTTTCTGGCGATTCAACAACGAGCCGGCCAGGACTTCCCGGACGTGGCGGTTCAGGGAGCGGTCGTCCAGGGCCTGCTTGGCGGCCAGGTAGCGGCGGAAGCTGTATTCTTGAGGTACGTCGGTCATGCAATAATCTTTAGCCGCCGAATTTCCGTGGTTGGTAAAAATAACCTCCTGAGAACGCCGGTCAGCGCCTTTTGGAAAAGACCTTGGCAAGCACTGCCACCGCTACCGCTCCCCAAATTACCAGGGGAAGCCAGGCCTTTGCCAGACCGATGGCGGCCATGGCCTCCCCCAATTTAAACATCGAGGTGGAATAAGGGAGGAGGGTGAGACCGGTGAGCAAGGAGGTAAATAACATCACCAGGGCGATATCGATCAAGTTGAGGCTGGAGAAAATCAGGTATCCGGTGATGGCGAGCAAGGCCAGATATACATAGTTGAGGATGGTCTGGTGCCTGAGGAGTAGACTTGAAAGGTTCAGCAATTTATCCGGAGTGAGCCACAGGGCCAGCAATTTTAGCAGAGTTAGTCCGGCGAAAATGGTGGCCAGGACTTTCTTGGCAGACATGATTCCCCCTCCTTTTTCGACAAAGAGAATGTGTTTGCGTAAGTCTAACTAAAACCGAGGAGAAAATCTCGCACCCGTTCAGCGCTGCCCTCCCAGGTGGGCTGGGAAGCGCTGGTGGTAAGGGCCGCCAGGCTCATGCGCCTTAACAAATCGCGGTTCTTTATGAAGGCTTCCAGGTAACGGCTCAGGGCCGCAGGGTCGCCCGGGGGCACCAGGAAGCCATTGACCCCGTGGCTGACGATTTCTCGGGGCCCGCCGGCGTCCCCGGCAATAACCGGCAATCCGAAGCGCATGGCCTCCAAATAGACGATGCCGAAGCCCTCGTAAGAGGACGGCACTACCAGCAGGTGACTTTCCTGCAGGCGTTCCACCAATTCTTCCCGGGAACGCCTGCCTAACAGGTCAATTTTGCCGGCCAATCTGAGGGCCGCGATCCGGTTGCGGATGGTCCGGGCGTAAGGCGGGTCCAGCTCCGAGCCGCCGATCACCGTCAGGCGCCAGTCCTGCTGGGGCAAGGAGCTCAGGGCGTCGAGCAAGTGATGCAGCCCTTTGCGCGGGATCAAATTCCCCACAAAAAGGAGCCGGCAGGCCCCGGGAGAGCCGGCCCGGTGCCACACCTGTTCCTGAGAGAGGCCGTCGGGGAGGTGGTCGCCTCCCGGCGGCGCCACCACCGCCGGCCGGCCAGACCCCGCCAGGAGCTCGACTTCGTGGCGGGTGGCGTTGCTGGTGCAGATGAAGCCGTCCACGGAAGTCAGATATTGCCGCTCCACCTGGCGTTGCCAAAAATTTTGCCAGGCGGGCCGGGCTTCACAGGCGCGCAGGTGATGGACGAGGGCCACCAGGGGGTAGGAGACCCGGCGGCGCAGACGATAATTGAGACGGCAAAGCGAGGGGTGCGCCAGCTCGTCCTGGAGCAGCAGATCGAAGGAAGCCCGGGTCAGGCGCTTAAAAAGGGGAGGGGAGAGGTTGTCCAGGAGGGCCCGGCCGTAAGGACGCCAGGGCACGGAGATGACTTCCACCGCATCGCCGCGGCTCCGTAGATGCTCCACCAGCTTGCGGTCATAAAGATAGCCCCCGGAGACTGTCTCCAGACTGCCATAAATCACCAGACCCAGGCGCAATTAGACCTCCTCGCGATAGGCAGCCCAGGCGAGGTCGTCCTCCCAGACCTTGACAGTGACGGCGTGCAGGGGGTCTTTGAGGCGGCTTAACAGTTCCTGGCAGAGGAGGCGGGCGAAATGCTCGATACTGGGGTTTAGCCCGGCGAATTCCGGCAGCTCGTTCAAGGTCTGATCCCGGTAATTGGCTACCAGGTCGTCCAGGTGGGCCTCCAGGGCGACGATATCCACCAGGTAGCCGTGTTGATTGAGGACCTGGCCCTCCAGCCGCACTTCCACCTGGTAAAGGTGGGAGTGGAGCTGGTTTTCCTTACCCCAATCGCCGCCCACCAGGAAATGCCGGGCTACAAAGAAGCGCCTGACCGCCAGGGTGTACATCAGGTGCATGTTTAACTCCGGTTTTCGGTTTATGGTTTTCGGTAGACTAGATTTGACCTGACGTTTAGGGGAATCCTCCTGATGGCCTGCCAGACCGAGGGCGCCAATTAAAACCAAAAACCAAAACTCGATACTCAAAACTCCAGAATCACCTGGATCGCCTCCTCGGGGTGTTGGTCCAGCAGTTCATAGGCCTGGGCGGCCTGGGCGATGGGAAAACGATGGGTAATGAAGCGGGCCGGTTTGACTTCGCTCAGCATCTGCCAGGTGCTATGATAGCGCCGGGATTTGTTCCAACGACCGGTAAGTTCCGGCGGGAGGGTGCTCACCTGGCTGCTGATGAGCCGTAGCCGGCCGCGGTGAAACCGGCCCCCCAAATTCAGCTCGCTCTTCTTGCGGCCATACCAGGAGCCGATGACCACCCGGCCGTGAAATCCGGTGACCGCAAGGGCCTGGTCCAGGGCGGCGGGATTACCGGAAATCTCGTAGGTCAGGTCAGCGCCCGGGTAGGGGCCGGCGCCCTGGAGATATCCCCACAGTCGCTCCTCCAAATCAGGAGCAGAGGGGTCGAGACTGAGGTGCGCCCCCAGGCTTTCCGAGAGCAGGCGCCGCTTGGCGTAGAGGTCCAGGGTTACCAGGGAGTTCAGCGGCCAGCGGGCCAATAAGGTGGTGAGCAGCAGCCCGACGATCCCCTGGCCGAAGATGGCCACCTGCTCGCCCAACAGGGGCTGGCCGTCCAGGAGAAAGGTGATGGCCGTCTCCATGTTGGGAAAGAAAACGGCGTCCTCCGGGGTGAGATGGCGGGGCAGTATTTGCAGCTCATCGGGAGTGGCCAGGAAATGGCTTTCATGGGGATGAAAGGCGAAGACCAGCCGATCCTGCCAATCGGGGGAGACCCCGGGACCCAGAGAGACCACCTTACCCACCACGGCATAGCCGTATTTCAGGGGGAAGGAGAAGTCCCCGGCTAAGGCGGCGATGGTGTCGTCCCGGGCCATATCCCCGGGGACCTGGCCCCGGTAGATGAGGCTCTCGGTGCCAGGGCTGATGGCCGAGATGATGGTTCGAACCAGCACCTGGCCGAAGGCAGGGGCGGAGAGGACCTCGCGTCGCAGGACAACCTGCCGGGGTTTGGTGAAATAGAGGGCCAGGCGGTGCATCTGTCTAAGCCTGCCACTCGGGTTCGCCCATGAGGATCAGGTCCTCTCCCAGGCGTTGATAGGTGAGGTTGCTCAACCGGGGAAAGCAGCCGCGGCCCAGGTTGTCCACCACCCGCAGGCCACCCACCAGCAGGGGGGCGATGGTCAGGATGATCTGGTCCACCAGGCGGGCGGCCAGGAAACTGGTGATGATCTGGGCGCCGCCTTCCACCATGAGGCTGTCGATGCCCATTTCCGCCAGATGCCGGAGGAGGGCCTCCAGGTCCACCAGGCCGTTGGCGGCGGGCAGGAAAAAGACCCGGGCGCCCAGGGCCTCGAGGGCCAGGCAGCGCTCGGAGTCGGCCCCTTCTCTGGTCACGATCCAGGGAGAGCGGTCGTTCTGCAGCAGGTTGGCGTAAGGCGGAAAGCGCAGCCGGCTGTCGACGATTATGGGCTGGGGGCTTTTGCCGGTGATCAGCCGGACGTTGAGGCGGGGGTTGTCGGCCAGCACCGTGCCGATGCCCACCAGGATGGCGTCATGGGCGGCGCGCAGGCCGTGGGTCAGAATCTGGGACTGGGAGCCGCTCAGCAACAGGGGCCGGCCCGGGCGGTCAGTGATGCTGCCGTCCAGGCTCTGGGCATAACTAAGAGTGACCAGGGGTCGGCCGGTGCGGCGCCGGTGTTCTGGGGCGCCCTTTACCCGGGCCCTAAGGCGCCAGAGGATCCGGTTTCTCTGGGGCGAGGTCTTCCTGACCAACGCCTCCCGATCTTGGGCAGACATAACTGTTTATCCTGGGGGGGCATTATCTCAAGGGAGCCAGCCTTGTTGCAGCCCGCGGCGATACCTTAGCCGTCCGGGACTTAAAAGTAAAATGGGAATGACCGCGGCCTTTGTCAAGTAAAGGAGGAGGAAGGTTGCCGGGGCGGATGAGATATTTCCCCGGGGCACCAGACCGAAGACCGCCGGGCCGGAAAGCGAAGCGACTCCCGCCCTAGGTGAGGGTACAAAATAATTATATATTACAAAATATTACAAAAATCAGGTGCTTCAAGATAACTACTATCTATCTTCATGCCCCACTCTTCCATCTGCGCTCACTTCCTCTGAGATAAGGCACTTTTGACCAATTCCGGCAACTCCCGCACCCGCCAGGCCGCGTCAATGGCCACCAGGTTGGCGGTGCCTTCCGCCACCAACTCCCGGCCGGTTTCAGGATAAAACTCGAAGCGGAAAATAATGGCTTTAGACCGAATTTCCTGGATACGAGTTTCGATCCTGAGAAGCTCGCCATATTTTGCTGGTCGTCGGAAGCGCCCCCAGGCCTCCACGATGGGCAAACCGAAACCCTCCTGGACGTTCTTGAAGGTCTCTTCGGGTTTGAGGCCACAGACCCGCAAAAACTCCTCAATGGCCCGGTGGCAATAGCGAAAATAGCTGACAAAGTAAACGATGCCGTAGGGGTCGGTGTCCCCGAAGCGCACCCGCACCGTGGTCCGGTGCACCCCCCCTTCCAAGGGGGTGATTTTAGGTTCGGTCATTTTTTCAAGGCCTTTTGGAGGAACGGTAGAGGCGGCGAGCGCCCCGCCCTTCCTGGTTATTTTGCTTTTCCGGTTGGCCAAAATTTTCTATGAACTTTTAGGCCATAATTTTTTAGCTCAAAATCCTGGCCTGTCCTGAGACCAGGTACGCTTTAATCGGATATCCTTTTTATTTATTAAACTGAAATGGGAAAAATTTTTCTGAAAGAGGAATCGTATTTAATCGCCGAAGGAGGTGGGTTAAGGGGGTAAAAATTAAATTTGGCCGTGGTATTTAGGGAAATTAACTAATTTGACCGTACATGTATTGGTTGTGGAAAGAAATGTAATAATAATAGTTATCATCTTGAAGTAGTCCTATAATATAAATCAACTATTCTTAGCACAACATCTTAATCACTATCTATTATTTCCAAAAGTCTTTTATTAAACTTTCACTCATTTTACTAACTTTTCAACTTCTTCTACAATTTTAACTATTTCTTCATGAAAAGATGGTAAGTTTTCTTTAGGATTAAAATGAGATAAGATATCATTAGCTTTGTTTAATAGATTGTGTAGATAATCGATTTCTCTTTTATAACAAAGGGTAGATCTGTTGAATTCTCCTTTGCTTACATAAGTATCACAAAGCCATTGATTTTCATATATTGGTTTAGACTTACAAAATGGACATTTATTTTCTAGTTTTATCATCATTCCACCTCTGCTTTTAGTGAGTTATTAATAAACCGAGATTATGCGGCAGTCTGGGCCACCGCAGTCAAGAAACGGTTTTGGGGCCCTTTGCATCGAGGTGAACCCCGGCAAGTTTCGTTTATTATAGCCGAATTGACATGTAGAAAGCAACATACCACAAAATTTAAAAAAATTGTCAACTAACACACTTGCGAGCACCTTGATAACCCCCGAATTGCTAATTTTATCTCATTTTATCATATACTTAGGTTAGTTTCCATCAATTCTTGCGGCATAATCCAGGTGAAAACCGAAAACTGAAAAGCGCAAACCAGCTGGAAGAAGCGAGTTATCGGGGTTATGAATATCCCTGGAAAGCCCGGGGAAGAAACCCTGGGGCCGGCCCCCGGACCCCCGGGGTTTATCGCCTGGGGCTCCAGTAAAGAGGCCACAAACGGGAAACGGGAAGCCGGCTGCTTCCCCGCTTCTCCGGAAGTCCCCCGGCCCTCGGGTCGCCCTCCGCATCGCCCTTTCTTCCGGCGAGGCTTCCCCTGATAAGGGAACTCCTCCCAAAAGTCCACCGGCCATCCCAGGCGCCAGGAAAACCGGACATCTGGAGGCGCTATTGACCCATTCTAGACCGGCCCCTTGCTAGGAAGCCCTCCGTGTGTTAAATAAAGAAACGGATGGTGGGCGTAGCTCAGTTGGCAGAGCTCCAGGTTGTGGCCCTGGCGGTCGCGGGTTCAAGTCCCGTCGCTCACCCCAAAAATATAAAGGACTTAGGCTCAATGGCTTAACCCCATCCTTTTTATTTCCAACCCTATTTCCAACCTGCATCTAAAATTTACTGGTAAAATGGGGGAGGTTGTGTTTTTGCGCTCTGGCTGGCTGCAAGTGGTGGAAGCGAAGACAGCGGCCATGCCCCTGGTGGGGGAATGCCGAAAGCTGCCCAGATGAGCATTGAGGCCGCATGGTAAACCCTGGCCCTCTCCTTTATCGGGCCGTGTAGGGCATCCTGTGGGAGCCATGGAGGGAAATCGGGGTCGCCTCTCACCCCTTGCCTGTCCCTGCTCGGCGCCCCCAGTCCCCGCTGTCCACCTTGCAGCAACCGCTCGCCGCTGCCCTTCCCAGCGCCGCCACACGCCCACAGGATTTTCGGCCCTGGAACCCATAACCCTAGATGGGACTCCTACCCCCCTGTAGTCAATGCTTTGTCCGCCAAATTTTTCATAATTTCTTTATTCAGGCCCCCCTGGTATGGGGCCGCCCCAAAAATTTTATGAGCAAAATATTGCTGGCTGGCGGGGCCTTCCTGTGGGCGATTTAAGCATTTAACAGCCCCCTGCACTTCTCCCTTCCCTTTGGCGTGACCGTTTGCGGGCCGTGGTGGGGCTGTGAGTGGCCCTCAGCACCGTAGATTTATCGTTTCCGGGGGGAGGTCTGGGGGCGTATTTCAGAGTGCCGGTGCTCCCGGCGGGCAGTATTGGCCAGGAGAGGCCGACGACCCGTGCCGATTTCTTAATGCTTATTCCTCCCGGTATCAGCATCCCCCGGTCCCACACATTTGGCCTTGGGTCTGAATCCGAAACCGGAACACCTCAGGACAGCCATCCCCCCCCAAGTCAATGTGATCTCCTCTCCACCTTGCAAGGCTTCCGATATACGAACGATATGGAAAAATTAGCGAGAGGGCGTATAGTGGCAAGTTAGTGCGTATCGACTTTCCCTCAATTGGGCACTTTTACCTACGGGAATATGGTTACTTTTGCCTATGGCTATAGCGGAAGGAAAGGCTTATGTTTAGATGGTTTGATGGCTGCCAATTTCTTCGGCTATCCAAGACGTCGTTCAGGTTAACATCGGCTGGCTTCTTACCGTCTAGTTTAGTAACGACCGAGAACCCCTCGAAATTTTTAGATGCAAGGAGATAATCATGGCTCCCTCTTTAATCTCAATCATTTTATTTTCAGGTTTTATCGTGGCGGCTTGCTGCATCCACAGCCTGCTGGACCATTCCAAGCGGGGCCAGGTGCTGTTCCGGCTCTGGAGATAAATGGCTAACCGGTAAACCATTGAACGACATCTCGATAGTGGTCTCGCCAATCATCTAGGGAAGCGCACGGCCCTGGCGGTTAGGCCGCCCGGCATGCAGGCACATAAAAAGGGGCGACCCAATGGGTCGCCCCTAATGCTTTTTACTAATTGCTTGCCAGCTCTGCTGGTTATCTTGCGATTTAACGCCTGGTGTTTGCGCAATTCCTCCACTGACTGTTCCAGGCGGGCCACTCGCTCGATTAAAGACTGATGTTCTTCCTGACATACTATCACTTTTGATATTCAAATCATACCCTTTATTTTTAAGGCTTTGGAGATAAGTTCTGCATTTGGCAGTGATTGTTGAAAAAGCTAATTTTTAAAAGGTGTTTCTCTATCGATTAGGCGGGTTTTCGAGATTAGAATATTTTTTGGGGGAGGGGAGCGTCTATAAGCTTTTTCTTGAGGTTTATTTCTCCTTTAAGGGTCATCTTCCTCCGTATTTTCGCTCAGGTAAAGCCATAGTTGGTGATCTTTTCGATATTGTGAATCATGCAGTACAGGAGCCACTGGATATTTACTTTGGCTTTGCCCCTGAGGGTAAATCGGTCCAGGCGCTTGTGGGTTCGGAGGTTGGCAAAGACGGGTTCGGCCACGGCGCCTCGGGCCGATTTCTTGATGCTTATTGCTCCCGGTGTCAGCATCCCCTGGTCTCGCATATCTGGCCTTGGGTCTGAGTCCGAAACCGGAACACCTCAGGACAGCCATCCCCCCCCAAGTCAATGTGATCTCCTCTCCCCTTTGCAAGGTTTCCGATATACGAACGATATGGAAAAATTAGCGAGAGGGCGTATAGTGGCAAGTTATCGTCCGGATACTGAGGGCCGCTATCCGAGGCGCTTCGATTCGCTTCCCATCCTCCTGTAATCCTGGTAGTATCGGCGAAGGGGGTAGGTGTAAATGCCTAAACTGACTAGACTAACCGCCATGATGGTGTTAACCGCCATAGGCTTGATGTTTTGTCTTGTTGATCATGCGGCGGCGGAGGCCAAGCCGTCTGACCAGGACTTCCAACGAGAGATCTCCCTCTACGCCGGTTCCAAAAGTTGCATCGAATGCCATGGAAAGTTCTACCAACTCTGGTCCACCTCCCGGCACGGACTGGCCATGCAGCCCTACACCCCGGAGTTTGCCCGGGCCAACCTGACGCCCCAGACCAAAGACCTGGTCATCGGAAAGTATCGGTACCATGCCGACATCGGCCCTAAGGCCGGCTGGGTACTGGAAACCGATCCCAAAGGCAAGAAAAAGAGATATCCCATCCTCCATGCTTTAGGCGGCAAGAACGTCTATTACTTCCTGACTCCCCTCGAACGTGGACGCCTCCAGACCCTGCCGGTGGCCTATGACGTGCGAACCAAACAATGGTTTGACACTGCGGCTAGCGGCGTGCGCCACTTCGGCTCCGGGCCGCCTGAGGAGCCGGTAAATTGGAAGGAGTGGCCTTACACCTTCAATACCGCCTGCTTCAACTGCCATGTAAGTCAATTCAGCTTAAACTATGACCTGGCCACCGACACCTACCGCACCACCTGGGCGGAGGCGGGCATCAACTGCGAGACCTGCCACGGCCCCTCCAAGGAGCACAACGAAGTGATGCAGGCCGCACCTAAGGGACAGGTGCCTCCGGATCTCAAGATCATCAGTGTGAAAAAGTTCACCCATGAGCAGCACAATGCCTCGTGCGGCGCCTGTCATGCCAAAATGTCCCCTCTTACCACGGTTTTTCCGCCCGGGGACCGGTTCTTCGACCACTTCGATCTGGTGACCTTGGAAAACCCGGACTATTACCCCGACGGCCGAGATTTGGGGGAAAACTACACTTACACCACCTGGCTCCTGAGCCCCTGCGTCAAGGCGGGCAAGCTTGACTGCATCAAGTGCCACACCTCCAGCGGCCGCTACCGCTTTAAGGAAGACGCCAAGGCTGACGACGCCTGCCTCCCCTGCCACGCCGAACGGGTGGCCAAGGCGGCGGAGCACATCCATCATCCGCCGGACAAGTCGGGAGTTCCCACCAAGTGCATCTCTTGCCATATGCCCATGACCGCCTTTGCCCGGATGAACCGCAGCGACCACTCCATGCTGCCGCCAACACCGGCCGCATCTATGAAGTTCGGCTCGCCTAATGCCTGCAACTCCTGCCATAAAGACAAGGACGCAGCTTGGGCTGACCAGAACGTGAGGCAGTGGCGGACTCGGGACTACCAGGCGCCAATCCTGCAGCGGGCCGGCCTCATTGATGCGGCCCGGAAGCGCGACTGGCAAAAGCTCTCGGAGATGCTGGCCTACATTACGGCTCCGGAGCGGGATGAAGTCTTTGCCACCTCCCTCATCCGCCTGACCATGGCCGCCCCGGATGAGAGGGTCCGTCTCGCTTTACTCCAAGCCATCCAGGACACCTCCCCATTGGTGCGGGCGGCGGCGGCGGAGGCCCTCTCGGTTCGCCCCGGTAAAGAAAGCTTCCAGGCCCTGGTGGCGGCCGCCGGAGATAGCTACCGGCTGGTGCGGGTGCGGGCTGCGGCCTCGCTCGCCCATTATCCTGCCGCCTGGTTTCAGGGCGAGGATCAGGATAGGGTGAAGAAGGCCACCGAGGAGTACCTGGCCTCCCTGACGGCCAGGCCGGATCAATGGAGTTCCCATTACAACCTGGGGAACTACTATCTCAACCGGGGGGAGGTCAAGCAAGCCCTGGCCGCTTACGACACTGCCCTCAAGATCGAGCCCCGGGCGGCCATGGTGATGGTCAACGCCGCCATGGCTTACGCCCAGACAGGTGGGAAGGACCAGGCGGAGAAGTCCCTGGTGAAGGCCATCAAAATTGCCCCGGACAACGCCGCGGCTCACTTCAACCTGGGCCTGCTCCAGGCTGAGCAGAAACGGGTCAAGGAGGCAGAGCGGGAACTCAAGGAAGCCTTCCGGCTCGACCCCAAGATGGCGCCGGCGGCTTATAACCTTTGCATCCTCACCGCTAAGGACCGCCCAATGGAAGCCCTGTCCTGGTGCAAGAAAGCAGTGGAGCTGAACCCCCAGGAGCCTAAATACGCTTATACCCTGGCCTTCTACCAGAAAGAGCAGGGGGACCTTAAGGGCGCCGCGGCGACTTTGCAGGATTTTCTCACACGGCGGCCCGACTTTGCAGACGGCTATCTGTTGCTGGTCGAGATTTACTTGCAACAGGGGGATCATTCCCAGGCCGAGGCTGCGCTCCGCCAGGCCCAACAGGTGGAGAGCCTCTCGCCTCGGGATCGGGCCCGGGTAACCGCGGTGCTCCAAAAATTAAGCAAGCCGGAACCGCAAAAGGATAACAAGCCTGACAATCCATAGAGACAGGAGCATTTCCCCGGAGGGCCCCGTTACCTATATCCAGGGCCATCCCCCTTGGGGGGAGGGCTTTGCCGGGGCCATTATCCGGGCGGTTTCCTGCCGCAATCCCCAGGATGAGATCTGGACTATTAGAGACCAGGGAAAAGCCATGGGTCGGGGCTGGCGGCGGCAGGATACAACTTTCCTGTTGCTGCAAAATATCCAGGGTTTGGTGATAGGGCCGCAAGAAGTCAATACGCGGCCTCTCCAGGTTAAGCGTCTGATCCGGCGCGCTGCGGATATTCTTGAATGCCAGGGGGCCTCCTATCGGGATGTGGCGCGGACCTGGTTTTACCTGGCCGACATCCTGGCCTGGTATCCGGAGTTCAACCGGTCTCGCACCGCACAGTACGGGGACTTCGGCATCCTGCCCGGACAGGATAGTGGCCGCCTGAGGCTGCCTGCGAGCACCGGTATCAATGGCATGGTCCCCACCAGGGCGGCCTGCGCCCTCGATCTCTTAGCGGTGGTAGGACCGGAGGAGTCGAGACCCCCAGTCAAACAACTGAGCAACCCGGGCCAGCAAGATGCCTTTCAATACGGCTCCGCCTTCTCCCGGGGGGCGTTACTCCGGCAGCCCGACCTCTCCCTGATCCAGGTTTCCGGCACTGCGGCCATCGATGAGCAGGGTCGAAGCCTCTATCACGATGACGTTCGGGCCCAGATCGATTGCACCTTCGACAAGGTCGCCGCCCTTATCGGCCAGGAGGGGGCGAGCCTGGAGGACATTGCCGCGGCCTGCATCTTTGTCAAGCGCCCCGAGGACGCCCTGGCATATCAGGAGCGGGCCGCGGCCCGGGGCCTGGAAAATTTGCCAGTAGTCATCATGGTGGCCGACCTCTGCCGGGAGGAGCTGCTGTTTGAAATTGATGCCGAAGTAGCTTTTGATACTTCTTTGCGTGGGTTCTGATTCAGGAGGGTTCATGAGTAAAAACCATCGCCAGAAAAGACAGAATGGCAAAAGTCAGGCTCAGGCAGCCAAACGGCGTATGGATACGCGTATGATCACGTTTCTGCTGATCGTCGCGATCATCACCGCCGTGGCTTTTTTTCTTCTCCGGGGGAGGCAGACCGGGGCGCAATCCCCTGGGCCGCCAACCACCAAGGAGTCAGCCGCGGCCCCCGAAGCCAGGGCGGGATTTGACCATCTGAAGGGCCGCTGGCGCCGCCCGGACGGCGGTTACATCCTTGAAATCGGGGAGATGGATGGCGGCGGGAAAATGGTTGCCAGGTACTTCAATCCAAGGCCCATCAATGTGTCCCGGGCAGAAGCATCCCAGGAAGGGACGGCGACCAACGTATTAATCGACCTGCGGGATGCCAAATATCCGGGTTCCACCTATACCCTGACCTATGATGAAGGAAGCGATCAGCTCAAGGGCATCTATTTCCAAGCGGCCCTCAAGCAGAGCTTCGAGGTGGTCTTCGTCAGAATAAAGTGATCGGGGCTCGATGCTGTAGGGAGCCTATGCGCCACATATATACCAAGCAAAACCGCAGGGTAAACCAAGGTATCGAAGTTAAGATTTTTAAAAAATAACCTAAAAAAGAGAGTCAGTTATGAGCATGATTCGCAAAGCATTGGTGTCGGCAGTGGCGGCCGCCTGTCTGGTCGTCGTGGCGAGCGTGAGCGCGCAGCAGGATCAACCGGTCTATCCCGTGGGCTCGATAACCTTTGAGACCACCTCCATAGCCGCGGGTATCGGCGTCAGTTGGGGTAACGGCACGTTTTCGTTCCAAGGGAAGCAGTATCCCATCAGCGTGCAGGGCCTGGGGTTGGGGTCAGTGGGGATTTCCAAAGTTAACGCCGTGGGGGATGTTTTTAACCTCAAAAATGCCTCGGACGTGGTCGGCACTTATGTGGCGTTTACCGGCGGCATCGCCATCGCTGGGGGGGTGAAGGGGACGCTGGCCAGAAATCAGAATGGGGTGGTCCTTGATCTCCACGCCACGCAACAAGGGGTGAACTTAACCATCGGGACCGACGGCTTTACCATCAGCATGCAGTAACTGGCAGGACGGACCGCAGGCCCCGGAGCGGGACCTGCGGCCACCCTCGGAGGTCAAGGAATAATGGCATCCAAAGCATGGGCTTTACCCGGTGTAGTTATCGCCCTGGCACTCGCCCTCAACCTGGCGGGCTGCGCTCAGACTGGAACGACCCAGACCGGAACCGTACCCCAGGGGGGCGCCTATCAGCAAGAGCAAAAAATGCTGTGGTCGACTGACCCCCAAGGCAGCGGCCAATCCACCGATTGGGACGTGTATATGGATGAAGAAGGGGGAGGACGGTAACGGTCGGTCCTGACTCTTGCGTATAGGCGCAGCGGAAGTCCTAAGCGGCAACGTACGAAAGGAGGTGGAAGGGCAAGCGAAGATGGTTCTCATCCAATGACTCATTACCTGAAGATTGAACCTGAGCGTAAAACAAGGAGGTATGCATGACCAAGCAACCTAATCACAGATTCCTGGCAGGGTTAGCCGTTGTCCTGGCCCTGGCCCTGGTGGCCGGCGTTGCCGGCCCCGCCGCTGCCCAGGAAAAGGAAAAAGGCAAAGACAAAAAACCCAACATCCTGGTCATCATGGGGGACGACGTCGGCTGGTTCAACATCGGCGCCTACCACCGGGGCATCATGTCCGGCAAGACGCCCAACCTCGACAAGCTGGCCGCAGAAGGCATGTTGTTCACCGACTACTACGCCGAGGCCAGCTGCACGGCGGGCCGGGCCAACTTCATCACCGGCGAGATACCCCTGCGCACGGGCTTGACCACCGTGGGGCAGGCCGGCGCCGACGTGGGCATGCCGGCTCAGGCCGTCACCCTCGCCACGGTCCTCAAGTCGCTGGGCTATGCCACCGCCCAGTTCGGTAAGAACCACCTGGGCGACCTGAACAAGTACCTGCCCACGGTGCACGGCTTCGACGAGTATTTCGGTTACTTATACCACCTAGACGCGATGTCGGACCCGTACTGGTTCGACTACCCCCAGGATTGGATCGACAAGACCGGGCCGCGCAACCTGGTGCACTCGTTTGCGACGAACGTGGATGATGACACGGTGCAGCCGCGCTGGGGCAAGGTCGGCAAGCAGAAGATCGTGGATGAGGGCCCCTTGGCGCCCTTCGCGAACATGAAAGACCGGCAGAACTGGCAGGAGGGTCGCCCGGCCAAGTACAACATGGAGACCTTCGACGCGGTGCTGGTCGACCACAGCAAGGAATTCATGGACAAGGCCAAGAAGGATGGCAAGCCCTTTTTCATCTGGCACAACACCACGCGCATGCACGTCTTTACCTACCTCTCGCCGAAGTACCAGGCGCGCATGAATCCCAAGGACAACTATAACGTGGAAGAGGCCGGCATGGCGCAGATGGATGACGACATCGGCGCGCTCCTGAAGCACCTTGAAGACATCGGCGAGGCCGACAACACCATCGTCATCTTCACTACGGACAACGGCGCGGAAGTGTTCACCTGGCCGGACGGCGGCATGACGCCGTTCAGAGCCACCAAGGGCACCGTCTTCGAAGGCGGCTTCCGGGTGCCGGCCATCATCCGCTGGCCGGGCAAGGTCAAGCCCGGCACGGTCGAGAACGGCATCTTCTCAGGACTCGACTGGCTCCCCACCCTGGCGGCGGCCGCCGGCAACCCGAACATCAAGGAGCAGCTCCTGAAAGGGGTGAAGCTGGGCGACCGGACCTACAAGAACCACCTGGACGGCTATAACCAGATGGACCTACTGCTGGGCAAGGGACCCTCGGCTCGCCATGAGATCTTCTACTTCGGCGGTCCCCACCTGGGCGCCCTGCGCATAGACGATTTCAAGTTCCAGTTCTTCCAGCAGCCGTTCGGCTGGCCCGGGGAAAAGACTACGACCGACATGCCCACCATCGTGAATATCCGCCAGGATCCGTTCGAGCGGACGCCGTCTATCCGCGGCGAGACGACTAACACCATGGCCTTTGGCTATGGCAACGACTTCTTTGCGCGGGAATTTTGGCGCTTCGTGATGGTCCAGAAGTATGTGGGCGAGCTGGCGGAGACTGCCATCGAGTTTCCACCGATGCAGGCCCCGGCGACCTTCAACCTGCAAGCCATAAAGGCCAAGGTCGAAGAGATAATGAAGCAGCATGAGGGGGAATAGTCGAACTTTCAACCCAGCGGGCGCCCCTGACTGGGTGCCCCATTATCCAAACCAAAAGGAGAACGAATAACCAGGCCGCCCAGGGCAAAGGGTTCGCTGACCAGTTTGCCCAGGGCAACCAGGTCATCCAAACAGGTATGCAGACCATGGAGGGTGGCGCCAAGCTGTTTGTGCAGGGTGAATCCCTCTACTTAAAGACTAAGTAAACATCAGGAAACTGCCGGAGCGCCCTGTCTGGGGTGCCCCATTTACCGTCAAGGAATGGTTAATCATGCAACGGAGAAATGTTCTCAGCAAGATCGCCGTTCTTGTTCTCATCGGGGTCTGTGCGGCCCTGACCTTTACCACCACGGGGCTGGCCCAGGCACCTGCACAGGCCCAGGACCCTTTGCCCTCCTGGAACGAGGGACCGGCGAAGCAGGCCATCGTCGAATTCGTGGGCGCGACCACCGATAAGGCAAGCCCCAAGTTCGTACCGCCGGAGGAGCGCATCGCCACCTTCGACCAGGACGGCACGCTGTGGGTCGAGCATCCGATGTACACGCAGGTGATGTTCTGCCTGGATCGGGTTCCGGCGGTGGTCAAGGCGAAACCGGAGCTGGCGAAGGTCGAGCCCTTCAAGACCGTGTTGTCCGGCAACCGGGAGGCAATGGGGGAGCTCTCGATGGATGACCTGGAGATGATCCTGATGGCCACGCTCAGCGGCATGTCGGTGGATGAGTTTTATGCCGAAGCGAAGAAATGGATCGAAACAGCCCGGGATCCGCGGTGGAAGCGGCCCTTCACCGAACTCACCTACCTGCCGATGCTGGAAGTGCTGAAATACCTGCGCGCCAACGGCTATAAGACTTACATCGTCACCGGCGGCGGCCAGGATTTCGTGCGCGCGTACTCCGAGCGCGTGTACGGCATCCCGCCCGAGCAGGTGGTCGGCACCGCCGGCGGGACTAAGTACGGCTACGGCAAGGACGGCAAGCCGTTCCTGACCAAGGAGCCCAAGCTGGTGCTCAACGACAACTTTGCCGGCAAGCCCGAAGGCATCCACCTGATGATCGGCCGCCGGCCGCATGCGGCGTTCGGCAACTCCACCGGCGACCGGGAAATGCTGGAGTATACCGGGGCCGGCGCTGGGGCGCGGCTGGTGATGCTGGTGCTCCACGACGATGCCAAGCGGGAGTATGCCTATGGCCCTGCTGAGGGTCTGCCGGACACCAAGGTCGGCACCTTCACCCAGGGGTTGTACGATGAGGCAAAAAAGGATGGCTGGTTCGTCATCTCCATGAAGCAGGATTGGAAAAAGATATTCGCCTGGGAGTAAGGGCGCCATCTTCCATGGTCGCTTCGTGAGTAAAATCGTCTGATAAATTGGGCATCAAAGGAGGAGGATATGCTTAATAACATGAGGTGGCGGCTGGTTTCTTGTTGGTTAACCATTTTGTGTTTCTTTCTGATAGGCTGCGCCGGCAGCAGCACTTCACTGAGCCCGCAGGTGCCGGCGCCGCAAACTGCCGAACAGTTGCTAGCCGCCTCGGGCTTCAAGCAGATTTACCCCACCACCCCGGCCCAACAGGCGAGGCTGAAGAACATGCCCCAGAAACAAATCTTCTTGATAAGCAAGGGCTCCAAGGTCTATTATGTCTATGCCGACGCCGTCGGCTGCGGCTGCCTGTATGCCGGGAACCAACAGAACTATCAGAACTTCCAGAACCTGCTGACGCAATCGCAAATCGCTGCCGAGCAGTACCAGGCCGCCCAGATGGACGCCTGGGACTGGGGTGCCTGGGGTGGCGGCTGGGGTGGCGGCTGGGGTGGCGGCTGGGGTCTGGGGGAGACGGGCACCCCGGAGTGATCCTTAAAGACCTATGACAAGATTACCTGCAGTAATGGGGGGGGAAAACGTTAGAGTTCACCTCTACCTGGTCCTGGGGATTAAAACCACTTGGGGAGGGATGTCATGAGGGGACTGAAGAATACAATTATCATCATTTTATTCCTCAGTTTATGTCCTGCCGCTTACCCGCAAGAGGAACCAGGCTCAGCCAAAGGAGAGCCAGACGTAGCCCAGGAAAAGGCGGCTGCCGCTAAAGAAGATGACCGCCTGCCCATCTATAAGGAGGGCTGGCAGTTTTTTCTGGCCCCGTATTTATGGATTCCGGGCGCTCATCTTGATCTCAGCCACCAGGGCAGATTTAGCGGCACCACGGTGGCCGATGTCCCCTGGTATGACCTGGTGCCCCTACTCTTCAGCAAGGCCATGGGGGCTATGGGCCGGGTGGAGATCTGGAACGGCAGATGGGGTTTAATATCGGACACCAATTTTATCTATATTGGGGACTCCATCAGCGCTGGTGGAGCCAGGGAACTAAAACTGAACCCCAAAAGACTGCCGGTGACCATTCCGGTGCGTCTGCAACTTTCGGGCGACCTGAAGATTTGGAGTCGGCTCCTGTGGCAGGATGTAGGGGTCCGCTATATGGTGGGAACTGTACCCCTAAATGCCGACAAGCCGCTCCCCGTGGTGTCCTGCGAGCTTTTTGGGGGCCTCCGTTATACTTACTACAATCAAGCCACCAGCCTGGGCCTTAATGCCACCTTAACCGGTCCATTGGGCAACCTGCAAATAAGCCGGGGCGGTTCATTTTTCGATTCCGTACTCCTGTCGATTGCGGAACCTTTCGTGGGCATGCGGATTGGCTTCTGGTTGACCCAGAAGCTCAATCTCTTATTAAAAGCCGACTGCGGCGGCTTTGGCGTTGTAGCCTACAATAATGTGGACACTGTTCTGGAGGCTTTGCTGGGTTACCAGGTGCATAAAAATATTCGTATCTACGGTGGCTATCGCGGCCGCTATGCCTCTGGAGGTGGCAGCACTAAGGATATCGCGGTCCATGGCTGGTTTCATGGCCCCTTGTTGGGATCGGTTTTCAGTTTTTAGGGATGGGGAAGCTCCAGGAGCAAACGCACGACTTGTGCACTGGGGCTGCTGTTCTTCAATGTCGGTGGTTCGTCGGGCAGCTCACCTAGTCAATATGGAGAAAAACTCACCTGACGGCCCGTGGTGAAATGAGCCTGGAGCAACCATCAGAAGACACGCTGAAGGTGATTCTTTCCGGGCACCGGAAGCTGGGCAGCGAAACGGTCAATTTCTTCCAATCCGCCGGGGAAATGCTGGAGTTCATCGGCGATGCGGTCATTGCCTTTCAGAGGCTGCTGCGCGGCAAGGCCCAGTATCGCCGCTGCCCCCACACTCCCCTGTTTGGACCGGGGAGAAGGGTAACAAACGTTCGGGTACATAGGTAACACTTTTTGGGTTGATGGGGCTAACAAAAAGCGCACATTTTTTCATTTCAGCCAGACGCCCTCCGGGGAGCAGGCG
>Ga0326727_10009926_pt1 | contig 23031 bp, 19 predicted proteins | sample MB2enrmetagenome_FD_207643 | JGI IMG/M metagenome (GOLD analysis project Ga0326727, IMG submission 207643) | Lab enriched peat soil microbial communities from McLean, Ithaca, NY, United States - MB29MY | ecosystem: Environmental > Terrestrial > Soil > Wetlands > Peat | place: USA: New York...
CATGAACAAGAAGCGAAAGAATCCGTATGCTGTAGCCCTAGGGCGTCGTGGTGGCAAGAAAGGTGGCCGCGCAAGGGCCGCCAACATGACGCCAGAAGAGCGCAGCGAAGCAGCACGAATTGCCGTACAAGCACGCTGGGCACAGTATCGGGAGTCGCATCCGAAAGAGGCTCAGGCTTAGGTTTGGCGGAGAAGGTGGGATTTGAACCCACGGGTCGGTGTTCACCTGTCACAGTGGCCGACCAGACGGTTTACAGCCGTCCGCAATAGGCCTGGCTCTGCCACTTCTCCGCTAAAGGCGGGGTAGAGCCTCGCGGTTCTACCCCGTTACCTTCTGCCTGTAGCAATATTTTTCTCTTGCATGGTGGCCCTCGACAGTGGTATAAAAACACTTCGGGCGTTGTCTTCATACGGCACCTCGAATTTGACAGCCAGCAAGTTAGCCGCTTGCTGGCTGTTGATGTCTATGCTTCAGTTCCCTCCATCTAACAACAAAAAAGCCCTGAGTTGCCTACCCGTTCAGTGACACACGCAGCTAAAGTCGCGTTGTCCTTGACCGGGCGTCAACGCAGGGCTTAGATCGGCCAAACCCAGATTACTGGGAGCCGCCAAGATTCCGAAATTCTGATACCAGCCGCATTCAAATGCGGTCACGAACGATTCTAAGAGCGATAATTGAAAAATTCAAGATAAAAATTCCCTGGCCCTTGGTGGCACCTATGGACTCGCTTATGCGGGCGGTTTCCTGTACCGCTCGGAAAGCGGCCTGATTGAAGTCTTCTTTCTGTTGGCGATTAGGTTTGCTCTTCGTGGCTGGCTTAATCTTCTTTTTCATACTCCCATTATGCCAGCCGTGGGAAGGGTGTCAACCGCGATTCCCAATTGTAAAATTCAAACTGTACCACTACCGTAAAAAGAGGTGGCTTTACGCCGCCATTTTGGCGAGGTAAACTCGCCGCTACGAGGGCCTTTTGGCGAGCGCGGTTTGCTGCCGTGCCAGGGCCTTGAGGGGGCTATCGAGTGCGATTCTCCTGCCCGTACCTGGCGGGCGAAGTAGAGTTTACAGAAGAACGCGAAAAGCACGTCGGGGACCGCCACCCGGAGCTATTGCCCAAGGTCCGCGACCGCATTCGTATGACGTTGGCAGAACCCCACGAGGTCAGGCGGAGCGCCCGCTCCGCAGATGCCCGCTTGTTCTCACGCTGGTTTGATGACATCATGGGTGGTAAGCATGTTGTAGTGGTGGTCGTAAGCGAACGCAGGACTCGCCGCCACTGGGTGATAACCGCATACGTGGTCAGCAAACTGGGGCAAGGAGACGTGGAATGGACGCGAAGTTAACTTTTAAGTACGATCGGGAAGCCGACATCCTGCACATTGACAAGTGCCCGCCATATCCCGCCCAGGAATCGGAGGAATTAGGCGACGACGTGGTGGCGCGCCTGAATCCCACCACGCGTGAGGTGGAGAACCTGGAAGTGATGTTTTTCTCGACGCGCCTGCTGCGGAGCGACCTCTTTGAGTTGCCCGTCACCGCGGACCTACGGTTGACGGCGCCCTAATCTTTCGCACGTCAATTTCCACCTTGCCTGCTGCTTGCACCGCGTCGCAGTGATACAGCACGCCTCGCGACTGGCAAATTTCCGCGATTGACTCGACAGGGAACAACACACCCGTTTCGTTGTTTGCCCACATTAGAGACACCACGGCGGTCTGATCCGTGATGGCAGCTTCCAGGTCGGCCAAATTCAATAAGCCCTCGCGGTCAACCGGCAAGTAGGTGACGCGGTAGCCGCCCGAAGAGCCATTCACCACAGAGGGCACAGAGAACACAGAGGCAGACTGGGGAGCTCTTCTCAGTGACCTCTGTGAGCTCTGTGGTGAATCTTGGCTTTGCTTTTCCAGCGCCATGCAGTAATTCAGCACCGAGGAATGCTCCACCTTCGAAGTGACGATGTGCCGCTTGGCGGGGTTTGCTTTCAGGGCGGCGGCGATGGCGGTATTGTTGCTCTCTGTCGCGCACGAGGTAAAAATCACATCCAACGGGTGCGCCCCAATCAACTCCGCCACCTGTTCGCGGGCCGTTTCGACGACCAACTTGAGTTTCGCGCCGAATTTGTATGCGCTGGACGGATTCCCCCATTCCGTCGTGAGGTACGGCATCATCGCCTCCAATACCTCCGGCAGAATCGGCGTCGTCGCGTTGTGGTCCAGGTAGATCACACGAACAGTTTACAGTTCACAGTTTACAGTTCACAGCAAAAAAGATCAGAATGCCCGGGCTGTTAACTGTCGACCGTCGGCTGTAAACCTGTATCGCCTTGTCCGCGGTTCGTTCCCTAATCACATCCAAAATCCGCCCCGATAAATCTGGGCATACGCTTGCATATGCGTCCAGCCCCGTGGGCGAGTACAATGGTAGGTTTCCCGAGGTCTTCGCTTGAAAAAGAGTCTGTTGCCACAACCGGAAAGGGTGATCCGCATTCTCGCCGCACTGGGGATCATCGGCGGAATCACGTTTTTCTACTACCGCCTCTTCAGTGTCAATAATGTTACGGTCGCCCTTTCGTTTCTGCTGGCGGTGCTGGCCATTGCCACGCGTTGGGGGCTGATAGAAGGGCTGGTGGCTTCGGCGGCCAGCATGCTTTGCTTCAATTTCTTCTTTATCCCTCCCGTCGGATCGTTCACCATTGCGGATCCTCAGAACTGGGTGGCGCTTTTTGCCTTTGTCGTGACGGCGGTGATTGTCAGCCATCTTTCCGCAAAGGCAAGAATGCAAGCGCTGGAATCCACGCACCGCCAGCACGAAATGGAACGGCTATACACTTTGAGCCGGAATTTGCTGCTTCTCGAAGCCCACGGTCCCCTGGCCCAGGAGATTACGAATATCATTGCTCAGGTGTTTGAATTGCCGGGACTGGCGTTTTATGACCGCACCAGCGACCGGATTCACCGGGCGGGTCCACACGACATTCCTGTGGATGCCGGCAAACTGCGGGACACCGCCTTGCAAGGCACGGTTTTTCACGATGCCGCAATGAAAACCACGGTCATCCCGATCAGCCTGGGAGGCCAGCCGATGGGAAGCTTGGGAATTCAGGGCTCGCAGGTGTCGGAGACGGCGTTGCACGCCATCGGCAACCTCACGGCCATCACCTTGGAACGCGCGCACGCTCAGGGTGTCGCCACCCGGGCGGAAGCCGCCCGGCAGAGTGAGGAATTGAAGTCCACCATGCTCGATGCCCTGGCGCACGAGTTCAAAACGCCCCTCACGCCGATCAAGGCGGCGGTGACCTCCATGTTATCCGACGGCGACATGAGTGCGACCCACCAGGAACTGCTGCGCATCGTTGACGAGGAGACCGACCGGCTGAACTCCATGCTCACCGAGGCCATCCAAATGTCACGCATCGAAGCGGGTCAACTCCAGTTGCGTCGCAGCCCACAATCCCTGCGCAAGATTGTCCAAGCGCAATTGGAGAGGCTGGGAGAAAGCCTGGAAGGCCGCACGGTGACCGTGGAAGTTCCCGAAAGATTTCCCCGGGTCAGCGTCGACCCGGATTTCACCGGAATCGTGATCTGGCAGTTGTTAAGCAATGCCTTGAGGTACACACCACCGGGCAGCCCCCTGACCCTCCGCGCCAGCGCGGGAGATGCGGAAGTTATCGTGAGCATTGAGGACTGCGGGCCCGGGATTTCCGAACAGGAACAACGGCAAATCTTCGAAAAGTTTTACCGAGGCAAAGATCAGCGGGAGAGGATACCGGGCACGGGCATGGGCCTCACTATTGCCAGGGAGATTGTGCGCGCCCACCACGGCCGGATCTGGGTGGAGAGCGAGCCCGGAAAAGGGGCGAGATTCTCATTCTCTGTCCCCCGCGCTCCCAGGGAGTCATTACTGTGACCAACGCCAGAATTTTGATCGTCGATGATGAGCCGCAGATTCGCCGGGTGATGCGCACGACACTGGTGGCGCGCGGCTATATGGTCAGCACCGCGCGGAATGGCGAGGAGGCCTTGGATAAAGTACGCGAGGAGCGCTTTGACCTCGTACTTCTCGACATCCATATGCCGGGAATCGGTGGCATGGAAGCCTGCCGCATCATCCGCTCCCAGAGCGACATTCCCATCGTGATTCTTTCCATTCGCAATGCCGAAAAGGAGAAAGTTGAAGCGCTGGACGCCGGTGCGGACGACTACGTAACCAAACCCTTCAGCATGCCGGAGCTCTTAGCCCGCATTCGCGCGGCCCTCCGCCGGGCGCCTCTCTTAAGTTCGGGCGCCCCCGATGTGCTGAACCTGGGCCAAACGATTATCAATTTCGTCGCCCGCCGGGTTACGGTGAACAGTACGGAGGTGCGTTTGACTCCTAAGGAATTTGACCTCCTCCGTTACTTCGCCAGCAACCCGGATGTGGCCATCCCCCATGCCAAGCTTCTTCAGGCAGTGTGGGGACCGGACTATGGCGAAGAGGTTGAATACCTCCGCGTCTTCATCAACCAGCTTCGCAAAAAGATAGAACCTGACCCCTCCCATCCCGCCTATCTTCTGACCGAGCCTTGGGTTGGCTACCGGTTTAGTCTCCCCAAGGCCTAACGAAATTTTGAGTAAGTCTTTATGACTTCTTTATGGGCCGGCGAGCAACCTGAATAAGGAGACTCCCATGGAAGCTTATTCATGGGATGATTACGGTTTCGTCTCCCCGGTTTTCTCTCATGACGCCAAGGGCCACGATCCGGTTGACGGGCATAGCGAGAAGAGGCTGGAGGCTTGCGTGATCTTTACGGACGTACCGGGAACCCTGGTGGCCTTGCAAACGGCGAGGGGCGGGTAGATAATCGGGAGGCACAAATTCGGCTGCTCAAGCCCTATAAAGTGCCTTACACGCTGCCCCTGACAAAGCCTGCGGGGCCGGTGGAATTCCTGGAGCGCCAAATCCGCAACTTGGCCGGTAAGACTCGGATGGAGATTGCAGCCCACACTTATCTGTGCCGCGACAAGAGGCGCACGGTGGAGATCCTTCTGAGGCCGCATTCTCTGATCGTCGTGGGGGGGCAAGAAACGCTGGTGGCCGACTTCGGCGCTAAAACTTGCGCAGGCTCTCGAAAAGGATGGGCGCCACGTGATTTTCGCGGAGTTGAGGTGATAATGCCATGGTAGACCTGGCTTATATTTTGATTGGCGTGCTGTTTTTCCTCGGTTGCTGGATTTTCACACGCGTCTGTGAACGTCTCTAGGGAGGGCTGACCTATGGATTTCATCATTGCCGGCATCGCCGCGTTGTTTCTGTTCGGTTATCTGGTTTACGCCCTCTTGCGTCCCGAGGAGTTCTGAGGAGGCCTGCATGACCATGACTGGCGTTGTGTACATTGTTGTTTTCTTTCTGTGCCTATTGGCGCTGACCAAGCCGCTGGGCCTCTACATGGCGCGGGTTTTCGAGGGTGAGCGCACTTTTCTCCACCCTCTGTTGCGGCCCTTAGAGCGGCTCATTTACAAGCTTTGCGGCATCCGGGAAACCTCCGAACAGCGCTGGACGCAATATTCCGCATCGGTTATTGCTTTTGGCCTGGCCGGCTTCCTGTTTATTTACGCCATTCAGCGCTTGCAGGGACTTCTGCCGCTCAACCCCATGCACTTCAGCACTGCCCAGGCTCCCAGTTACGCCACGCCCATGACACCGGACCTGGCGTTCAACACCGCCGTGAGCTTCTTAACCAACACCAACTGGCAGGCTTACGGGGGCGAGCAGACACTCAGTTATTTCGTCCAAATGACCGCGTTAACGGTCCACAATTTCGCCTCCGCGGCGGCGGGCATTGCCGTGGCGATCGCGCTCGTTCGCGGTTTTGCCCGCAAGCAAACGAACACCATCGGCAATTTCTGGGTTGATGCGACACGGGCCACAGTCTACGTGCTGCTGCCCCTGGCGTTGGTATTCGCCCTTTTTCTCTGCTTTCGAGGGGTGCCGCAAACTTTGAAGCCCTACCAGAAAGCCACCACGGTGGAAGGAGCAACTCAAACCATCGCGGTGGGCCCGGTGGCCGGACAGGAAGCCATCAAGATGCTGGGCACCAATGGCGGGGGCTTTTTCAACGCCAATTCGGCCCATCCCTTTGAAAACCCAACCCCTCTCACCAATTTCGTCCAGATTCTGTCCCTCCTGGCGATTTCGTCGGGTCTTACCTATACGTTCGGGAAGATGGTGGGTGATACGCGTCAAGGTTGGGCGATCTTCGCCGCCATGGCGTTCCTCTTCTTTGTCGGCGTATTTATCTGCTATCCCGCCGAGTACGCGGGTAATCCGAACCTGGCCCGATTAGGGGTGGAGACGGCGGCCACTCCCACCCAATCGGGCGGCAACATGGAGGGCAAGGAAGTCCGCTTTGGCATCCCTGGTTCCACCTTGTTTGTGACCGCGACCACCGACGCCAGTTGCGGGGCCGTGAACACCATGCACGATAGCCTCACGCCCCTCGGCGGCTTCGTCCCCATGTTTAACTTGCAGACCGACGAGGTCATATTCGGCGGAGTCGGGTCAGGTTTGTACGGCATGTTGTTGTACGCCATCGTCGGGGTCTTTATTGCCGGACTCATGGTGGGCAGAACGCCGGAGTATATCGGAAAGAAAATCGAGCAAAAGGAGGTCAAGATGGCCATGGTGGCGGTCATTGCCACGGCCTTCTCCATCCTGGTGTTCACGGCGATTTGCGCGGTCATTCCCTTCGCCAAGAACGGCTACTGGAATGCGCCCGGGGCGGCCATCGCTAATCTCGCGAACTCCGGCCCGCATGGTTTCAGCGAACTCCTTTACGCCTTTTCGAGCGCTTCGGAAAACAATGGCAGCGCCTTTGCGGGCCTAAACCCCAACACTCCCTGGTATAACCTCACCACCGGACTGGCCATGCTGATTGGGCGTTTCGGATTCATTCTTCCGACCCTGGCTGTTGCCGGCAGCCTCGTCACCAAGAAGAAAGTGCCCACGACCGCCGGCACGCTCCCGACTCATGGCCCGCTCTTTATCGGCCTCGTGGTGGGTACGGTGGTGGTGATTGGCGCGTTGACTTTCTTCCCGGCGCTTTCGCTGGGTCCACTGGTGGAGCACTTCTTTATGCGCGAAGGAAAACTCTTGTCCTCGCTGATGTTGACGATCGGGAGCTAATTCATGCCAACGACGACGGTAACGCCTCCTTCAGTTGACGATTTAACCACCCTCGTACCAAAGAAAATGGTGCGGGCACGTCCCTTGTTCGATCCGCAACTCATGGGGCGCTCCCTGCAAGCGTCGTTTGTAAAGCTGAGTCCGGTCACGCTTTTCAGGAACCCGGTGATTTTCGTGGTGGAAGTGGGCGCAGCGCTTACCACGGTTTTTATGATTCGCGACATATTCATCGGGGCGCCCGGCATCGGCTTTACGCTGCAAATTGCTCTCTGGCTCTGGTTCACGGTGCTCTTTGCCAACTTTGCGGAGGCCATGGCGGAAGCGCGCGGCAAGGCGCAGGCCGACACTTTGCGTAAGGCCAAGACCGACTCCATGGCGCGGCGGATTGTTTCGCCCGGCAACACGGAAATCGTTCCTGCCTCCAAGCTGCGCGCCCAGGACGTAGTCATGTGCGAGGTCGGCGACATCATTCCCGGCGACGGCGAGGTGATCGAAGGCATCGCCACCGTGGATGAGTCGGTCATCACCGGGGAAAGCGCGCCCGTCATCCGGGAATCGGGTGGAGACCGCAGCGCCGTGACGGGCGGGACCAAAGTCCTCTCGGATCAGATCAAGGTTCGGATCACCTCCAATCCGGGCGAGACGTTCCTCGATCGCATGATCGCTTTGGTGGAAGGGGCCGAGCGCCAGAAGACGCCCAACGAGATCGCCCTGAACATCCTGATCGCCGGGATGACTCTCATTTTTTTGCTGGCCGTTGCCACCTTGCAGCCGTTTGCCGTGTATTCCGTCAACTCCGCCCAGGCAGGAACGGTTCCGAGCGTAGCCGTGTTGGTTTCCCTCCTTGTCTGCCTGATTCCCACCACCATCGGCGGCTTGCTTTCCGCGATCGGTATCGCCGGGATGGATCGCGTCATGCAGCACAACGTGCTGGCCATGAGCGGAAAGGCCGTTGAGGCTTCAGGGGACGTCAACACGCTCCTCCTCGACAAGACCGGCACCATCACCCTCGGCAACCGGCAGGCGGTGGAATTTCTTCCCGTCGAGGGGGTCAGCGGAGCCGATTTGGCGGACGCGGCGCAACTCGCCAGCCTGGCCGATGAAACTCCCGAAGGCCGCTCGATTGTGGTGCTCGCCAAACAAGCGTACAGCCTCCGGGGGCGGGAGGTGGCTGAGCACGAGGCCCACTTCCTCCCCTTCTCGGCCTATACCCGAATGAGCGGCGTCGACATCGACGGCCGCCGCCTCCGTAAGGGGGCCACCGATGCCATCGTGCAATTCGTCATCGGCCAAGGCGGCAAGATACACGCGAAATTCACCGAAATGTCGGATCGCATTTCCCGCACGGGAGGCACCCCTCTCGCCGTCGCCGATGGAGATTGTCTGCTGGGTATCGTTCACCTGAAAGATATCGTCAAAGGGGGCATGCGCGAGCGCCTGGAACAATTGCGGGTGATGGGAATTCGTTCCGTCATGATCACAGGAGACAATCCCTTGACGGCGGCGGCGATTGCCAACGAGGCCGGGGTGGATGACTTCCTCGCGCAAGCGACGCCCAAAGACAAGATGGATTACATCAAGAAAGAACAAGCGCAAGGCCGGCTGGTCGCCATGACCGGTGACGGCACCAATGATGCGCCCGCCCTGGCCCAGGCCGATGTGGGTGTGGCCATGAATACGGGTACGATGGCCGCCAAGGAAGCCGGGAACATGGTGGATCTGGATAGCAATCCCACCAAGCTGATCGAGATTGTGGCCATCGGCAAGCAATTGCTCATTACACGCGGCTCGCTTACCACCTTTTCAATCTTGAACGATGTGTCCAAGTACTTCGCCATCATCCCGGCGATGTTTGCGGCCACCTATCCGGAGCTCGACAAACTCAACATCATGCGCCTTCACAGCCCGCAGAGCGCCGTCCTGGCCGCGGTGATCTTCAATGCGCTGATCATCATCGCTCTCGTCCCCTTGGCCTTGCGCGGGGTGAGATACAAACCGCAAAGCGCCGCCGCGATGTTGAGCCGCAACCTCTGGATTTACGGACTGGGCGGGTTCGTTGCGCCCTTCCCGTGTATTTGGCTGATCGACCGTCTGCTCGGTCTATTGCACCTGGCTTAAGGAGTTCTGCATGCGCCGCCAATTTTCCCAAGCTTTCCGCTTCACGCTGTTGCTGACCGTACTGACCGGGCTGATTTATCCCGGTGTGGTCACGGGCCTTTGCCAGTTCCTGTTTCCCCGTCCCGCGAACGGAAGCCTGCTGGAAGTCAATGGGAAGATCGTGGGTTCCACTTTGCTTGGCCAGAACTTCAGCAAGCCGGAATACTTCCACCCTCGGCCGTCGGCTGCCGGCAATGATGGATACGATGCCACCGCATCAAGCGGGTCCAACCTTGGCCCTACCAATCAGAAACTGGTCGATCGAATGAAAGCGGACATCGAGAAATTTCGCAAAGAGAACCCCGCCTATCAAGGTCCCATTCCCGCGGACTTGCTCACCACCTCCGCCAGCGGTTTGGATCCGGACATCAGTCCCGCCTCCGCTCTCGCCCAGGCCCCGCGTGTCGCGCAGGCCCGTGGCGCCACATTGGATCAGATCACGCAGCTCATAGCGGACCACAGCGAACGGCGCCAACTGGGTTTCTTGGGTGAGCCGCGGGTCAACGTGCTTCTCTTGAACCTTGCCTTGAACCAGGAATTTCCGATAAGGAAACCGTAGCACGGCTTTTTGGCCAGGGGTTTGGAACGGCGGGGCATCGTCGGCTGCGGAAAAACCCGCTGGGACTGTCATTCTGAGCCCGCACTTTGGGCGAAGAACCCCGGTCGTTCGCTCTGTTCACCCACCCCAGCAAACTGCCGGGATCCTTCGCTGCGCCCAGGATGACAGTGAACGGGCTCAGAATGACAACAGGAAAGGTTTTTCGCAGCCTCTTCAGCCCCGCCTTTCCCTCCCAGGAAAAAAATCCGGACCGACCACTCCCAGCTTCTCAAGCTGTCATTTCATAATTGAATTTGGTAAGTTGGTTTAGCGCACCCAGGTTCTTCCAGCGTGTTCGTCTTGTCGCCAAGCCTTTCCGATAGTACACTGCGAAGAGGGAGACTTCTGACAATATGCCGACCGATCTCGACCGCCGACCTGATCCTGAACTGCTCCTCAAGCAGTTGGAAGTGCAGGACGAACAGCTCCAGCATGAGAGATTAAAGGTCTTTCTGGGTTACGCCTCGGGAGTGGGAAAATCTTTTCGGATGCTGGATGAGGGCCGGCGCCGCCGGGCTCGCGGCCAGGACGTGGTCATTGGGGCCATTCAAGCGAACCTGCCTGCCGAGCTCGGGTATTTGCTTCAGACGATGGAGGTCATTCCCCTCAAGAAAATCGGCAACGGCGAGGCCATGGATGTGGAGGCCATTTTGCGCCGTCGTCCGCAAGTCTGTCTGGTTGATGGCGTCGCTTACGACAATCCTCCCGGCAGCAAGAACCCCAAGCGCTGGCAAGATGTGGAAGAACTCCTGGCGGCCGGAATCATCGTTATAACTTCCCTCAACCTCCAGCACATCGAGGAGCGCCAAGAGGCCGTGGAGAGGATCACTGGCAAGCACGTTACGGAAACCGTCCCTGAGCGATTCCTTTACAACGCCAACGAAATCGTCATCGTGGATGTCCCGCCGGAACTCCTTTTGGAACGGGCCGGGCAGCCCGGGACGACGGCTGCTGCTCCGGCGGACACGCCGCGGCGGCTTTCCGCCTTGCGGGAGATCGCCTTGCTTCTTGCCGCCGAAGTGGTTGACCGGCAGCTTGAGGACTACCTTCTCGCTCATGGTATCGAGCTGCTGTGGGGTACTCACGAACGCATCCTTGTTTGCCTGATACGAGGGTCAAATGCCCACGCCATGATCGCGAGCGGAAGGCGCAACGCCGAGCGCTTTCACGGAGAACTTTTTGCCGTGTATGTCCGCGATGACCGGCTTTCCGAGAAAGATGAAACCACCCTGCAGGAGCATCTGGATGAAGCGCGCCAGGTGGGAGCGCAGACTGCGGCCCTCGATGGGTACGACCCGGTTGAAACTCTGATGGATTTTGCGCGTACGCACCGGATTACCCAGATCTTTGTCGGCCATCCCAGCCGCGAACACTGGTGGGATCGCTTCCTGGGCGGCCCCTTGGATCGGCTCATTCGCGCTGCGGAAGGGATCGACGTGCGGGTGTTTCCGCACTGAAGGCAGGGGTTAGGGATTCGGGATTGGGGATTAGGGGCGAGTTTTCAGGTGTGAGGGGTCAACCCTTTTCGCCTTTCCCTAACCCCTAGTGCCTAACCCCTGATGTCTGGATTCTACGATGGACACACCTCCTCACAAGCGCGGCAGGTTGAAAGTGTATTTGGGATATGCCGCCGGCGTCGGAAAAACCTACCAGATGTTGGCGGACGCTCACGAGCTGGTCAAGCGGGGCGTCGACGTCGTGATCGGTTATCTCGAACCGCATGGGCGCAAGGATACGATCGCGCAGGCCCAGGGGCTGGAGCTGATCCCGCGCTGCAACATGGAGTACCGGGGAGCGGTTTTCGAAGAGATGAATATGAAAGCCATCCTCGCACGCCATCCCGAGGTGTGCATAGTGGACGAACTGCCGCATAGCAACGTCCCGGGCTCAACCCATTTGAAACGCTGGGAAAATGTCTTGGAACTGCTGGACGCTGGAATCGATGTCATGACCACCATGAACATCCAGCACCTCGAGAGTCTAAATGATCAGGTCAAGGACATGACCGGCGTGCGGGTTCGTGAGACGCTTCCGGACTGGGTCATGAAACAGGCCGACGAAGTCGTCATGGTGGATCTTACGCCGCGTGCACTGCTCAACCGGCTGGAGCGCGGCGTGGTGTACCCGCCGGAGAAGGCCCAGCGCGCGTTGCAAAATTTCTTCAAAGAATCCACGCTCGTCGCCTTGCGAGAAATCGCCTTACGGCAGACCGCCTACGAAGTGGAGATTCGGCAGGTGACGTTACCCGAATCCACCACCGAAGTCACGGCCGAGCCGGCAGAAAAATCGCGCATGGGGAACAATGATTTTGGCGGTCTGACCGACCGGATTCTCGTCTATGTCACGGAGCATCCCTCCACGGCCATGCTCATCCGCCGTGGCAAGCGAGTGGCGGATTATCTTCAGGCCGACTGTTTTGCTGTATTCATCCTTGCCGAAATGGATTTCAATGCGTTGCCGGCAACCAAACGGGAAGCCGTGGAGCGCCACCTCAACTTCGCGCGAAACCTTCACATCGAAACCAGGGTCCTGCGAGGTCAGGATATCGCGACCACTTTGCTCGACTTCGCTCGGCTTCATAACATCACCCAGCTTTTCATGGTGCGCCCCCAGTATTCCCCCTGGGAGGGATTTATAGGACGAAACCTTATCCATCGCATTGTCCGCGACGCCCGCGATATGCAGGTGACCATCGTCGCCGAACGCCGACCCACGCGGCGGGAGTAGCAGGCATACCTGGAAGGGCGGGCAGCGCCGCGTGGCGGAGCGGCAAAAGAAAATCAAAAGGCAAAGGGCAAAAGGATAAAGGCGGACGTGCAAGAATCCTAGCTAAGAAAACAAGAAACTCGGCATGGCAAATCAGGGTAATCCCACTGGGCGCGGGATAACTGTGCGCTGTTCGAACTACAGGCAACTTCGTGGCTGGTGGAGACCCTTAAATGCAACCGTCAGCGCCAGCCCGCGAAGGTGTCGAGGAAAGGAACAAACAATCTAAGTTGGAGCAGTGATTCGGTAGACAAAACTGTCTCGGCCACCCCCGTCAAGCCTTGATCCCACACGAACTCCGCCTATTTTTTCAATGGCCCTCTGCGAGCGCAAATTCTGTGCGCCAATAAGAAAGATAACGCTATTCACGAATTTAAAGGCGTGCCGTAGCATGAGCTGTTTCATTTCCCCGTTGTAAACGCCGCCCCAGTGGGACCTGGCCAGAAACGTCCACCCGATTTCGATCTCGCTTTTTTCTTTGTCGTAGCCGTGGAATCGCGACGACCCGATGACTTGGCCATCTTTGGAATCAATGGCGATCAATGCTCCCCCGGATTCCAGGGCCTCGCGGAAAAACCCCTTGAAAACCTCTTCCCGGTAACGGTCTTTGACCGGATGTTGTTCCCAAATGAGCGGATCTGAAGCTACCGCGTAAAGGTCATAAAAATCCTCTGGTCGAAGCGGCCTGAGTTCGAGGAGCTCGCCTTTTATAACGGGCTGGAGATCAAATGACATTCTTGATTCTGGCCTCAAGCTTTGAATGTACAGTCTTGTGATCGCAGACGCTATAAAGGGTCCCCCTTTGGGGCTAGGGGAAAAAACCCAAGACCGGAATTGTGAACGTACGCGGGGCACGGAGTGCCGTGCCCCGCGTGGCGGAGCGGCGAATTAAGCAGCCCGCGCGTTTTTGGCGATGTTTGCGGCATTTCCAGGCACCGGCACTTCCGCCTTGATAGGCACCGGTCCCATGGCGTATTCGGTGGGGCCAAGGCGTTCATTGGAATCCATGATCTCGTCCCACTTCACTTCATTGCCCGTGTAGGCCGCGGTCCTTCCCATGATGGCGGCCAGCGTAGCGTGGGCCACGTGTTCCGCTTCGTTAATGGGCTGGTTGGCGCGGATGGCGGTGACGAAGTCCACATGCTCCTGGTCGTAAGGGTTGAACTTCGTCTTGCCCGGATCCTGCCCCGGCTCCTGATATTTCCACACCACCTTGTTGCTCAGGTCATAGATCGTGCTTCTGCAATTCGTGTAGCCCTCCGTACCCACGACGTACTCGGAGACGTCGTGCTGGCAACCGTCAATCTGACGGCACATGCTCTCCAGGATTCCGCCGTTGGGGTAGGCGTACTGCAAGCTGAAATAGTCGTACTGGTCGCCCGTCACCTTCTGGACGCGCCCCCCGCAACCTATAACTTTGGTGGGGTTCATCCCAGTGAACCAGAGGACAGCGTCAAGATTATGGACGTGCTGCTCGCAAATGTGGTCCCCAGAAAGCCAACGCCAGTTCACCCAATCGCGAATCATGGCTTCCATGTCCGACCACCCTTTCTTCCTTTGCACATACCATAAGGGGCCTCCGTTCCACCGGGCCCAGGCTCCCACGATCTGGCCGATGGCGCCATGGGAGACGCGATTATAGGTTTCCTGATAGGCGCGGTCATGCCGCCGCTGGGTTCCCGCCACCACGCACAGATTGTAAGCCGCGGCTTTCTGGCCGGTCGCCAGGACGGAGCGCACGCCCGGGGCATCGACGGCGCACGGCTTCTCGATAAAACAATGTTTCTTGGCCTCAACCGCGGCATCGAAATGCAGGGGCCGGAAATGCGGCGGGGTGGCACACAGCACCAAATCCACATCGGCGGCGAGCACCTTCTTGTAAGCATCAAAGCCGACAAAGCAATGGTCATCGGCAATTTGCTGCTGGCCCTTCTGGGCAAGTTCCCCGCGGCATTTATCCAGATGGTCCTGAAGAACGTCCCCCAGCGCCACGATTTTGAGGTTGGGTCCCGCCTTGAGAAAGTTCAGGGCCGCGCCGGTGCCCCGCTCGCCGCAGCCGATCAGGCCGGCCTTTAGGACCGGACCTTCCGGGGCCAAGTCCACGAACTTCACAGGCGGGTAAGTTTTCTTGCAACTGGCCAGTACCGCTCCGGCGCCCACGGCCGCAACGGCGCCGATAAATGTTCTCCGGTTAAAATCGCGTCTTTCCTTGTCGGTCTTCTCATCAGTCATATCGGATCTCCTCTCCTTTGAAACAAGAATGAATTTCAAGTCCTGAACTCATTTGATCCCGGCCGCGCCTCTTCTCCTGCCCAGGGTTTCTCACCAGCCCGCCGGTTCTCGAGCCCCAAAGGGCGACCTAATCTAGCCCCGGCCAACGGCCGGGTCAATCGGCACCATCCCTTTCAACGCCTGAGCCCGGAAGGAGCGAACCACTCCCTTGCTTAAATCCCCCTACGAGAATTGTGGATGCGCGCGGGGCACGGTGCGCCGTACCCCGGCGCGGCGAAGCGGCGAATTAAGCAGTCCGCGCGTTCTTGGCAATGTTTGCGGCATTTCCAGGCACCGGCACTTCCGCCTTGATGGGCACCGGTCCCATGGCGTATTCCGTGGGGCCGAGGCGCTCCTGGGAATCCATCATCTCTTCCCACTTCACCTCTTTGCCCGTGTAGGCCGCGGTCCTGCCCAGGATGCCGATCAACGTCGAGTGCGCCAGGTGCTCCGCTTCGTTAATGGGCTGGTTGGTGCGGATGGCGTTGACGAAATCTACGTGCTCTTGATCGTAGGGATTGAATTTGGTCTTTCCCGGGTCCTGTCCTTCTTCCTGATATTTCCACACGACCTTGCCGGTAAGGTCAAAAATCGTGTCTTTGCAATTGGTGTAGCCCTCTGTTCCCAATAGGTAATCGGAGACTTCATTGGCGCAACCGTCAACCTGCCGGCACATGCTGTCATTGATTCCGCCGTTGGGGTAAGAGAACTCTACGTTGAAGTGGTCATACTGGTCGCCGGTCACCCGCTGCACGCGCCCCCCGGCGCCGACGGCTTTGGTCGGGGTCATTCCCGTAAACCAGAGGACGGTATTGAGATTATGGACGAACTGTTCAACGATGTGGTCGCCGGAAAGCCATCGCCAGTTCACCCAGTCGCGAATCATGGCTTCCATATCCGACCACCCTTTCTTCCTCGGGGCATACCACAATTGGCCGACGTTGTAGCGGGAGCGAGCCCCGAGGATCTGGCCGATGGCGCCATGGGAGACGCGGTTATAGGTTTCCCGGTGAAGACGGTCGTGCCGCCACAGAGTTCCCGACACCACGCAGAGGTTGTAAGCCGCAGCTTTCTGGCCGGTGGCCAGAATGGAGCGCACGCCGGGAGCGTCCACCGCGCACGGCTTCTCCAGAAAGATGTGTTTCTTGGCGTCCACCGCGGCATCGAAATGCTGGGGCCGGAAATGCGGCGGGGTGGCCAACAACACCAGGTCCACGTCAGCTTCCAGCACTTTCTTGTAAGCATCGAAGCCAATAAAGCAATGGTCGTCGGCCACTTGCACCTGCGCCTTCTTGGCAAGCTCGTCGCGGCATGTGGCCAGATGGTCTTGCAGGACGTCCCCCAGCGCCACGATCTTGAGGTTGGGTCCCGCCTTGAGATAGTTCAAGGCCGCGCCGGTGCCGCGGTTGCCGCAGCCAATCAATCCGGCCTTCAGGACGGGGCCGTCCGGGGCCACATCTACGAACGTCACGGGCGGGTAGGACTTCTTGCAACTCGCCAGCACCGCTCCGGCGCCCACGGCCGCCACGGCGCCGATAAATGTTCGGCGATTAAAATCCCGTTTTCCCTTGTCAGTCTTCTCATCCGTCATGTTGATCCTCCTTTAAGTACATGTGCCGAAGGCACCTTGGAGTGCGGCGGCTCGACGCCGCCTTTGCCTCCCGTCAATACAAGCCCGGCCCATCCACTGCCTTGATCCTCGCCATCGGTGTTGTTCATTCCAAGGCGGCGTCGAGCCGCCGCACTCCAAGACGCTTCGCGCCTTTGCATCGACTAATGTAGAAACTCCAGGCGGCGGTCTATGATCGACGGCCTGTAGCGGCGGTGTCCCCACCGCCGTATGGCGGTCGGAGACCGCCGCTACAGCAGCCCCCGCTCTCGCCGCCATTGGGTTGCCCACGAGCCGCCGGCGCTAAGCTACCTTTTCCGGCTCCTGTCATGTTACTCCTGACTTCTGACTCCTGTCTCCTGACTCCTAATACTCACGGACCACGCGGAAGCCCACATCGGTGACGTCCGAATACCACCAAATGCTCTTGGGCGATTGGGGGTCGGTAAGCAGCCAATCCTCTTCGCGTGTGTGGTCGCGTGCGGCGCAGCGCAGGTCGGCAGCGTCCGAACGATAGGAACCTCCACGCACCACGTGCTCCTTGCCGGAGTCCGGGCCGCGCGGATCAGTGACCTCGGATTCCGGCAGATGCGCGTAAGCATCGGGGTCGTACCAATCCAGGCAGAATTCCCGCACGTTGCCCAACATATCCACCATACCCCAGGCATTAGGTTTAGTGATGCCGGTGGGATGAGTTTCATCCAAGCTATCACCCTGATACCACGCATAATCGATGAGCGGCGCGGTCTTCACTCCCAGCAAGCGATTCAACCATCGCTGAGTAGTGAACGAAGCAGGGTCGCCGGCGAAGAAATACGGGGAAGTGGCGCCCGCACGGGCAGCGTATTCCCACTCCGCCTCCGTGGGGAGCCGGTATTTCTTTCCGGTAATTTGCGAGAGCCACTCACAATACTTAGTGGCGGCGTAATAGGTCATGGTGATGGCCGGCCGCGAACCTCTGCCCCAACCCTGGTCAGGAGATCCGTAAGGCGGAGTCGGCCCACTCACGGCGTCGGCTTTGCCGGATGCCGGAGCGTCCCGATTGCGTCCGGTGTTCCCACGCTGGAGCAGGTAAACCTCGTACTCTCTCCACGTCACTTCCGCCCTTTCCATCCAGAACGGGCTGATCTTCACTTGGTGGACCGGGCCTTCATCGGCGCGCCGGTAGGGTTCCGACTCGGGGCTCCCCATCTGGAACGAACCGCCGGGAACAGCCACCATGCGGATTTTCACGGTCGAGCCGGGAATCACCTCGGTGTAGCTCTTGAACCCCTGGGGACTAGAGGGGAACGCCTTCTCGAGTTCCTGTTCCAGAGCGGCGGCCTCATCCACGACTTCCTCAGCTTGCTTGCCGCGATAGTGTCCCGTGTGCAGGTGGCAATTAATGCACCGCATCTTGTCCTTGGAGCGTTGATAGTGCAAGTGGCCATCCACGCCCTTCTTGGAGAGCCCGACGCTGAAAAGGTTGGCGTGGCAACGAATGCAAGCGTCGTCATAAGTGAACGTGCGGGCCTGGGTCAAAGTTTGCTTGGATTGCCAGTTAATTTTGGTGAGATTCTTGAAAAGCTTGCCGTAGATGTCCTTGCTACCCAAACGGGCCTTCTCCGTGTAATACACCATCCCTTGGCCGGGGAGGTGGCAATCGATGCAGTGGGTCACCACACCGCTCTTAGTGGTGTAATGCGGCGACCGAATCCAAGTTTGCGTGGCGTCCGGATGGGCATGGCAGGCCTGGTCGCAGAATTTGTCCGAGGAGGTGGCGTCCACGCCGGATTTTCCGGACAAAATAACCGCGACGCCGAGGCAAAACCCGATTCCGACAAAAAGTACATTTTTAGCCCATGGGGATGATGGGGAATTAGTGCTTATTTGCTGGCTATCCACTTTTGTAAAGAAAAAAAACATGCGCCTGTGCTATTTGCCCCTTTCTCGCAATCCGCGGCATGAAGTGGGAAAACCGCGTGAGCTGTAGTACTTCCATTTTCCCCCCACCCGGCGAACCCATAAGGCCGCCACACCCGGAAGGGATTCAGCAGCCCGAATTCCATCCGCTTCGGGCATTAAGGAAAACGCCGTGCCGAGAGAGTCAGCGGTGGTCGAATCCCTGGCGATGACGGTAGTACTGTTTTCCCCTTCCAGCGCCCAGCCCGTTTCAGGATTAATCACGTGCGAGTAACGATGGCCATTAAGTTCCAAAAACTGATGCTCATCGCCGGACGTGGAAACCGCGGCGGCGTGCAACAGCAGCGTGCAAGGCGGTGTCCCAGCTACTGCGTCTGCCGTGTCGATGTCAACCTTCCAACCGGAATTTCCCGGCGGAGGTTCGCCCACAACAACCTCTCCCCCAGCCACCACCATGGCGTGGTCAATCCCCTGCGATTGCAAGACGGCCAGCATTTGGTCCGCAGCATAACCCTTGCCGATGGCGCCAAGATCCAGCTTCATGCCGGCGCGCTTCAGGAACACCGTGTGGCGCGCCGGGTCCAATTCGATATTGCGGTAATCCACCAGAGCTCTTGCCTTCGTTATGTCTGCGGGATCAGGCAAGCGTCCGGTTTTGCGGGCACCGCGCCATAAATCAACCAACGGGCCGATGCTGACGTCAAAGAGGCCGTGGGAAAGCTCCGAGACCCACAGGGATTTCGCCAACACGTCGTAGAGGTCGCTGCTCACTGGGAACTGAGCTGTGGCGCCCTCGCGCGACAGGCGCATCAGTTCGCTGTCGGCGCGGTAGTCGCTCATGATCTGTTCGAGTTCCTCGGCGCGAGCGAAGGCCGCCTCCGCCGCTTTTGACGCTTGGACGCTCGAAGCCGAATACAGCTCGACGTGAAACATCGTCCCCATGCGGGGGAGAGAATACTCAAATCTTTTCAGGAGCGGGTTCGCCGCCTGAGCGCCGGAGGGGACAGGAAGGAAGCTGAGTCCCAGGGCCAGGCATGCCAGCGCGGTGCGGCGGGCTGTGCAACCGATCGAGCGCTTGAGTAAGCGATTGATGGAATGATAGGGCAAATACAAAAAAGTACCTACCAACGCAAGAACTAACGGACGGCATGAGGATCCGGGGCGAGGACCAGAACCGTTCACCAACGCCTGCCCGTTCGGGTTTTCTTAACAGGGGTCGACGGGATGGAATGAAACCGCAACGCGGCCACCTCGCATCGCCCCCTCCCGGCGGCCAACACCGGGAAGAGCCTCCTCCGGGAGGCGCATGATTTATCGCACAATCATGCGCGTTTGCAAAGCCTTTTTGCCAATGAGAAACCGCTCGCAGGAACACTCGCAGGGAGACCGCAAATAGGGTATGGTGTCCCATAGGAAGCGGGAGTGCATGGCGGTGCGCCCATGAGGGTAGTTGAAGCGAGTTGCCCGTCCCTGTTCGCGGCGCAGGGAGCCCGCTGGCTAAGCCCCAAGGGGCTTCCACCCATGGGCTGAGACACCCTGTGCTCGTCTCAATAGCTTTCGAACGCAGGCTTGTGTTACCATTTTCTCTGCGTTATCGTCATCCTCGCGCAACCTTACACCTCTGCTCGGAACGGGTTGCCATCGGGAGCAAGGCAACAAGTTGAAAGGACGGCTTTATTATGTCTGGCCATTCTAAATGGGCAACCATTAAGCACAAGAAGGGCGCAGCGGACGCGCGCCGCGGCAAGATCTTCACCAAAATCATCAAGGAAATCTCCGTCGCTGCCCGGATCAGCGGGGGCGACCCGGATTCCAACCCTCGCCTGCGCACGGCGATCCAAGCGGCCAAAGCCGAGAACATGCCGGCGGATAATATCAAACGCGCCATCCAGAAAGGCACCGGCGAATTGCCCGGCACCATTATTGAGGAAGCAGTGTACGAGGCTTATGGGCCCGGCGGGGTTGCCATGATCGTGGAAGTCACCACCGACAACAAGAACCGTACGACATCCGAAATCCGCCACGTGTTTTCCAAACACGGCGGGGCGTTCGGCGCCTCCGTGGCCTGGATGTTCCACAAGAAAGGGTACGTGGTGGTGGAGAAAAACAAGGCCGACGAGGAAAAGTTGCTGGAGCTCATCACCGAGGCCGGCGCTGACGACATGAACGACGACGGCAGCAACTGGGAAATCCTTTCTTCGCCGGAGAACTTCCATAATGTGGTGGAACGCCTCAAGGCTGCGCAGATCACGCCCGCGGCGGCGGAAGTCTCCATGGTACCGCAGAATTACGTGAAGCTCACAGGCAAGCAAGCCGACCAGATGCTGCGGCTGATGGAAGAATTAGAAGACCACGAAGACGTTTCGCACGTCTACGCCAACTTCGATATCGAAGAAGCAGAGCTGCACGCGCTTACGCAGGACAGATAGCGGGCGGCGTGAATCCCCCCTGGGTCAGAAGGGGGAGCGGTGCGCCAACGCCACCGGCGTGTCCGGACTGACCCGGAAGACCCCTCTTGGGGGGATTCCTGCCCTTTCCCGGATGGTGGCCCCGCTCCCGCCGAAAACTTCGTTGCGCATACAGGCACGGCGTCCTGCTGGACACTTGCCGACATGACTTGTGGAGGTAGTTTCGCCATCACGCTTAGCTCCAAAGTTCGTCGACTTTGTTCACTTTGCTTGGCAACAGCATTTCTGGGGCTCCTTCCAGGGGTTTACACCCTTCAGGCCCAGGTGGGCCTCTCCGTCCCCCGGATCACCTTCACCAAAACTCTAAAGGGTAGTTCCCCTGAATACATGGCGTTGAGTATTGATGCCAACGGCCAGGGCACGTACGACGCCCACACACTGGAGGATTCTCCAGCTCCTCACCCTGTGCAGATCTCCGCGGAAACAACCGCGCGGATCTTTTCCCTGGCACAGTCCCTGAATTACTTCCGTTCTCTCGACCTCAACAGCCGCCATAAAGTGGCGGACATGGGGCTGAAAACGCTGACCTACGAGGCCGGCAAGGAAATCAACAAGGTGCAATACAACTACACGGAGAACCACGTCGCCCAACAACTCACCGACATGTTCGAGAAAATCGGCAACGTTGAGGAACGCATTGCGCAGCTTGAATATGCAATGAAGTATGACCACCTGAGCCTGCCTCAAGCTTTGCGCCAAATCCAGGATGGCCTGAATGACCACAACTATGTCGAGGCCACACTGATGATCCCCACGCTGGAAAAAATCTCAACCAACCCTCGCTTCATGCATCTTGCCCAGTCCCGCGCCCAAGAGATCGTGCAACGTATTCGGGAGAATAAATAGCGCTTCCCGCGGCGCGAGCGCGGGTGAAGAGGAAAAACCAAAGTCGGGCTAAAGCGAAGGACCTTGCTCTGCCTGCTCCGAGGAAACTGCGTGAAGTGTCTCGCAGTGTGCATATTCGCTGTCATCTCGAGCCCTTCGGGAATACGCCTCAGGGTAAACGGCTCGAAGGATCCCCCTCTGCGCCTTTTCAAGAACGTGTGAGCTTCTTCCAGGATTTCACTCATGACCACCTTCGCCTCCACAAAACGGCACGGGCGTCGAACCTTTCAGTAACCTGCTGATGCCTCTTGTGTCAATTCCCGCAAGTTACTGTCTAATCAGGCGTTGCTGATGTCAATGGCTGCAACTTTCGAGCTGTTTGAATCGTCTAGGTAAGTGTAGGATAGGGATGAAGCCAGCCGGCAAGCGGTAAGGAGGTGGCTATGAAACCCCGCATGCGTTTCTCAATGGGAATACTGGTAGCAGGGTTTATCGCGCTGCTTACGGTAACGCCGGTTTGGGCGCAGAGTTACTCTCATGCTCGCATCGTCCGTCTGAGTTTCGTCGAGGGCCACGTGACCGTGCAGCGCCCAGATGTGGAGGTGTGGGCTGAAGCACCCGTCAACACTCCCCTCCAGGAAGGCTTCAAGCTTTCCACTGGGGAAAACAGCTTCGCGGAAATACAGTTTGAGAACGGCGGCACCATCCGGTTGGGGGAGCTTGCGCTTCTCGACTTCACGAAGTTGGGACTGGATTCCAATGGCGGCAAGATCAATCACGTGGAGCTCCGCCAGGGTTACGCCACATTTCACCCTCTTCCTTCAAGCCTCGGGGAATCCTTGCACGTGGACACGCCGTACGGCACGCTCATCGCCCCAGGGGACACCCGGTTCCGTGCGGATTTGGACCAGGGACTAGAGCGCGTGGAAGTCTTCAAGGGCGCGGTGGAAGTGCAAAGTAACCTCGGCGCCATGACGCTTGAGAAGGATTCCGTACTGGTCATGCAGCCCGACGCATCCGAGCCGACCGTTGTTTCCCAGGGCATCACCGAAGATGATTGGGATCAATGGGTGGAAGATCGCGAGGCCGGCATGGAAATGCCGGCAACCGGCCCCTCTCCAAACACCTACGCGGGGGACGCTGTGGAATCCACTTACGGGTGGAACGACCTCTCGCAATACGGCAGTTGGTCCAACGTGCCAGGAGCGGGCTACGGTTGGACTCCCTCTTGGGTCACCGCCGGTTGGGCGCCTTACTCAACGGGCCAGTGGTGCTG
>Ga0326727_10009927_pt1 | contig 23030 bp, 23 predicted proteins | sample MB2enrmetagenome_FD_207643 | JGI IMG/M metagenome (GOLD analysis project Ga0326727, IMG submission 207643) | Lab enriched peat soil microbial communities from McLean, Ithaca, NY, United States - MB29MY | ecosystem: Environmental > Terrestrial > Soil > Wetlands > Peat | place: USA: New York...
GTAATCGACTGGTTCACTCTCTTTCAGAACCATTGGTTTCTTGCGCTCCGCAACCTCGGTCTCTTGAATATCATTGGAGCCGCCTTTTTAGCCCCGACGATTTTGGCCATCTACTCCGCTCTGAGGGGGGACAACGAAGCCTACGCGGCGTTCGGCACGATCCTTTTCTTCGTGGGGCTGGCTGTTTACCTCGCCAGCAGCAGGGCCTTCCCTATGCTTTCCCTGAGCAGCCAATACGCAGTTGCCACCACGGACGCGCAGCGATCTCTGTTAGCCGCGGCAGGGCAGGCGATGCTGGCTGAGGGCCAAAGCCGTGCTGGCATTCCCCTCATGGAATTCGCCTGCCTGGTAATCTCCGCGCTCATGTTGAGAGGCAAGGTCTTCAGCAAAGCGGCCGCCTACGCTGGAATCCTGGGGAATGCGCTGCTCATCCTCGTTGAAATCATCACGACTTTCGCGAGGGGGTTGCCTAGCGCGGGGTTTGTCATTGCCATCTGCGGCGGGCTTTCACTCATGACCTGGTACCTTCTGATTGGCAGAAGGCTGCTCCAGCTCGGGGCGCCACAAGAGCATTGAGCGGCACCCAACCAAACATTTGCACGGAGGGTTTCGATTTGCCTTTACTTTGTGCCTCCAACGGGTGTCGAAACTCGCGCCAGCCTGGCAAGCCCGTTGCGTGCGCAAGTGCGGTAGGTGCACCCGCTATTTTCGATGTACTATGTTGGGAAGGCGCGGGCTCGTAGCTCAGCGGTTAGAGCAGCGGACTCATAATCCGTTGGTCCCAGGTTCAAATCCTGGCGGGCCCACCAATTTTTCCAGTGACGTGGAATCTTTGAGTTCACTGCGGGTTTCTGGCGGTGAGATTCGGGCGTGCGTTCGCTTATGGGTATGCTTTTTCGTGCTTTTGGCCTGCTCGCGCTTGCCACAGCCACTGCCCGCCCTTTATGCGAGAGCTTCCACAAACAGACTCTGACCATCTGGCAGTGCATGTGGGAGTTTGCCGGGGGTGGATTTGGAAAACAGGGGAAATGGCCGGTCTGTACGAGCCGTTGCCTCGTTGTGTATAATCACAAAGCTGGAGAAATGAGCGGGCGTCGTACAATGGCAGTATAGAAGCTTCCCAAGCTTCGGACGTGGGTTCGATTCCCATCGCCCGCTCCATAACTCCTGATGATTCAAATGGCCTTACCTGGCTAAGTTGGCTGAATCCGGCATAAAAATGGCCCGTTTTGGACTGTAGTTGGACTGAAGTCCAATCAATTGGACCGAATTCTTTTTCGTTCGGATGAACCAGACGAGTCAAGGGTCGCGGTTTCGATCCCCACCGCCCCTACCAATCATCCCATTTGCTCAGAATGACTTAGCCATTTCGCGAGGCGGCAAAAGGCGGCAATAAGAAATAAAATGAGCCTCTTGGGTGGCACCTATGGCTCTCGCGAACGAGAAATTAGTTCCAACGATGCCAAGCCCGGCGATGACTGCCTGCAAGCCGGCTTCACAGGACTTAGGCAGGCTTGTCAACCCCTCGCAAGCAATTCAGATAGCTATTTCAGCTTCGCGTACTCGGCTTTGGCTTGCTTCAGGATGGGGATGTCGACATCGGCGTCTTTCCAAATCGCGAAGAACTCGTGATAGGCGGCGAGGGCTTTGGCGGTGTTTCCTTCCATGGCGTTAGCACGTGCCAAGCCCAGCCGGGCGAGCGCACCCCAGGGGAAGTTTCCCACCAGTCCCCGGTGATCAATGAACTTCTGAAACTCCGCTGCGGCCCCTCTGCCGTCGTGCAGCATGAGGTAGGCCTCCCCGCGCAAATAAACGGATAATAGTTCCTCTGTGAGAACCGTCGGTGCGCTGAGATCTAACGGGCTCGCTTCGTTCAGAAGTTCGATCGCCCGCTTCGGGTCTTTCCGTTCGAGGGCGATCCCGGCGCGGATGCAGGGCAGCCAATACCTCTGCACAAGAGTGCTCAAGGGGTAGGACTTGTCGAGTTCGCCAGCCAGCTTCTCGGCGCCTTCTGTATCACCTGCCCGCGCTAAGGCCACCGCTACCATCGCCTGAACATCGCGGTCGGGAGCGAGCTTCAAGGCCGCTCTCGCATCTGCACGTGCCCGCTCGAAATTTCCTGACTCCACCTCGCGCAGCGCTGCTTCCGCCTGATAGGCGGCAGCGGTTTCCTTGGCGTCGTTATGCAGGGCAGAATTCACTGCCCGGATGGTCAGTTCCTGCGCGTTCTTGAGCCTACCGTGCCAACCTTCGGTGTCCGCCTGACTGGCCAGCAAAAGGTCCTCCGTGCCCGGCTTGCCGACGGCCGCTGAGGCCAGATGCGCCATCCGCTCGTCATCGCCCCTCAGAAAGGCCAGCATGTAGTGGAAAAAGAGCGGCGTCTCGTTTTCGCCCAGGTTTTTTTCCACCTGCTCGAACACCACCTCCGCTTCATCCAGCCGGTTGAGATTGACGTAGGCTAGCCCAAGGTCGCTATAGAGGTATGCGCTTTGTTCCAGGCGCACCGCCTGTCGACTTTGCTCCAAGGCCTCTTCGTAGTTTCCCAACTGCATCGATATAACGGCAAGGCGCTCGTAAGCCATGGCGTCTCTCGGGTATGTTTTTTGCCACAAACCAGAGGCCTGTGCCGCCTTTTCCAGTTCTCCGGTCCCGGTCCAGTAATAGAGCGCCTCGATCATCAGCCGCTCCCGCTCGCTTAGTTTGTCCCGCAGATCATGAGCTTTGCGCGCGTTTTCCGACGATAGCCTGAACTCGCAGAGATCGAAGTAGACGTGGGACAGGACGGCGTAGCTTGCAGCGAAGTTCGGATCAAGTTTCACCGCCCGTTTGAGAAAGGGCAGCGCGTCCGCATCCCCTTTCCAACTGAGAGCCTCCACCCCCAGACTGTAGGCTTTAAGAGCCTCCAGCGAAGGTGTCGTCGCTTCTTCGACCGGTGTGGCGTATTTTTGCACGGAACTGAGCGACTCGCCCAACTTGCTCCGCAGGCCGACTGCAGCAGCGTCTAATGCTTTGAGTACCGCTTCCTTGCCCGCGGCCTGCAGCTGCGCCTGAGCCAACACATCGCCCGCTTCGCAGGTCACTGCCTTCACGCCAATCACGTATTGGCTTCCCAACATCGCGATTGAGCCCGTCACCATCGCCTTGCCGCCCGTGCGCTGGCAGACCTCGCGAGTCACGTCCGCTGTTAAGCGGTCGGCAGGCGAACGGCCCATCAGCTTCAAGGTCTCGTTCACCTTGCGGTCGGACACCAGGGCGAGAAAGGGTGACTGCTCCAACTGGATTGCCAGCGCCTGTTTGAGCGTGTCATCGAAGACCGCATCGCCGGTCTTGTTATCGAGGTCGGCGAGCACGATGGTGTCTTTGTCGCTCAGAGGCCTGGCGCTGATGGTGTGCCTGAAGTAATAAACACTTCCGACGATCAGCGCCCCGACTATCAGTGCCGTGGGCGCAGCGATCTTCCAGAAACTGTTCTTCGTGCCGCCTAGGGCCGGGGGCTGGGGCGCTTCTTCGAGGGTAACGTTGAGCCGATAGCCATATCTTGGCAAAGTCTCGATATAGCGAGGCTGGTCCGCCTCATCCCCCAGTGCCCTCCGGAGCTTCCCGATAGCGGTGTTGATGCAGTGGTCAAAGTCAACGAAAGTGTCGGCAGGCCAGAGCTGTTGTCGCAGTTCGTCCCGGGTCACCCACTTTCCAGGATGGTCGACCAGAATGGTGAGAATTTGAAACGGAAGGGCTTGAAGACGGACCGTGTTCGCACCGTTGCGTAATTCCCGCGAGGCAAGGTCGAGAGTGAACGGCCCAAACCGCGCTTGCTGGCGCTCGTTGGCGGCCACCTGCATAGTCTCATGTACCCAAGCCTGAAGAACATAACAGCCTAAGTCGTTGCCCAGGCACCGTCAAGCTGAGAATAGGGGCCAGATTACCTGCAGTTGACTCTTAGATTATTCGCCGCGCATTGAAGTTTATTCCCACCCGCCATACTGTGCGACCGTCGGCTGTGAACGCGAGAGGCCGCAGGGCCTTAGACGCCGGAGGCTTTTGGAACGCAGTCATTGGACCCAATCAGATCAAGCATTCAAACATTTCAAACCGAACTTTCTGTCATGGAGGCGACCATGAAACGTATCAGCATTCTGCTGTTTGTCTTTTGCACGTGTCTTGCCGTGGCGGCGTGGCCGCAGGCAGGGCCACAATGGGAAAACAGAATCATCACCTTCAACGCCCCGGGCGTAGGCACTACTCCCGGTTCGGGCTTAGGCACTCAAGCTGAGGACATCAACGCGGCGGGGGAGATCACGGGACTTTACGCAGACGCGAACAATGTGATGCATGGCTTTCTCCGAACCCCCCAAGGTAGAGTCATCACCTTCGATGTTCCAGGCGCCGGTACTGTACCGGGCCTCTCCTTTAAGGCGACTCCCGCCGGGACTTATGGTGGCCAAGGCACGTATGCCATGTCCATCAACTTAGAGGGGGCGATCACGGGATCATACTTTGATGAGAACAACGTGGGCCACAGCTTCGTGCGCGCTCCCTACGGCACGTTCACGTCGTTCGATAATCCGGCGGCGGGAACAAGCGCTTACCTGGGCACCTTCGCGTGGAACATCAACTCAGCGTGGGTGATCGCGGGGAACTACTGGGACTCGAACTCTGTCCGTCACGGTTTCGTGCGCACTCCCGATGGCGAATTCACCAATTTCGACCCTTCCGGCAGCGTCTCGACCTTTGTCTGTTTGGCCTCCTGCACCAACCATGCCGGGACCGTCACCGGGTACTTCTTTGACGCAAACGGTCTTACTCATGGTTTCGTGCGCACGCCTGACGGAACCATCACTGAGTTCGACGTTCCGGGCGCAGGCACAGACGGGAGCCAAGGCCAGGGTACCTACGCCACGAGCATCAATGCAGAAGGCATGGTGACAGGAGGTTATGTAACCGCAGACGATGTGACTCACGGTTACCTACGCACCCCGGACGGCCGCATCCTAAAGTTCGACGTTCCAGGCGCGGGCACAGATGGGAGTCAGGCTCAGGGCACGTACGCCGAAGCCATCAGTGATAGTGGAGAGGTCACAGGCTCATACATCGATTCGAATGATGTTCAACACGGTTTCGTCCGCGCTCGTGACAATCACATCACCACGTTCGACGCTCCTGGCGCGGGCTCGGTGGCGGGCAGCTACGAAGGTACTGTCCCGCTGGCGATCAATGTAGCAGGCGAAATCACAGGGGCGTACTTCGACAATAACTATGTGTTGCACGCGTTTTTGCGCCTCGCAGGTCCGCCGACGTTTTGACAACACGCAGCGGTTTTTCTTGCTTACGCTGAGGCTCCGCGTGGATGGCGCGTGACGCGCACCCTGCGGGCTTGTGATCCGCGCCGAGAGTTGCCAGCGCGAGTAGGGGAGGAGCTTATGTCAACCCAGCGGGAACCTCTGTATAGAGGGATCATCTGGACAGCCGGAGCGATCTTGGCCACATTCCTGGTTGCTATTCCCGCGAGAGCCCAGAGCAACAGCGGTGATTACCTGTTCTTTGTCGGCTCCGGCTTTCTTTGCCAGCCGAATGACTCTTCCGCCTGCCCGGCGGTGACGAAGTCGGCTGGCGATTCCACCTATGAAGTGAGCGGCGCCGGCACATTCAATACGAAAGCCAAGTCAGTCACGGCGGCAGGCACGTTCATGCACAAGTCGCCCAATGGAAGCACGCTAGAAACCGGCATCTGGATCGCGAATGAACTGGTCAGCTTCGATTCCTACGGCGTCGCACCGGGCGCGCTCCGGCAACAGGGCGTAGCCCTTGGCTCTCAACCATTTGGCCCCAAACGTCTGCCGATTTCTTCTGCCCCGATGCCAACAGGCGGGCTCGCGGTATTCCGTATTCGCCTGTTGGCAATGCAGGGAGCATCAAAGACCGCAGTACTGCAAGTAAACTGCGCGTTGGGAGATGTGCCCCGCGAACGTTCGGTGGAAGGGATTCGACTGAGTTTGGAGAAGAATGGCACCGAGTTCTCTGAAGAGGTGAGCGGACGCGTAATGTTCCTCTCGATGCGACCAGAAGTCAGCACGCCTATAAGGACGCCAACGCAAGAAGCCGCGCCGGACTCTGCGGAACCGCCAAGTAATTAGGGACAAAAATCCGTGCTGTAGTTGCGTCCCAGATTTGCGTTTTGGCTCTATCAACAAAGCACTACGTGGACATCTCTCTCGGCCCACTGTTGGTCTATTCGTTGAAGAGGCGGGGCTCGGCGGAGGCCGTTGCTATCGCAGCTTGGCGTATTCGGATTTCGCGGCGATGAGGCTAGGGATGTCGGGGTCGGCGTCTTTCCAGAGCGTAAGGAAAGTCTGATAGGCCGCCTTGGTTTTGGCGGTGTCGCCTTGCATGACATACGCGCGGCACCGCCGAAATAGCGCTCCTTCATTCGGTGTTATCATGCTCTCCAATGGAGATTCGAAATCTCGGCAAGTACGGGGAGCGTGGTCTTACACAGATCGTCCTGCTACACCAGCGCGAGAAGTGTCCCAAGAGCGGGATTGAGCCTGAGGATTACTGGGAAGACATCGTGGCACGTCGCGGGGACGATTATCTGAAGCTCACTGAGCGCGAAGTCCTGCGCTTTCTTCCTTCGAGTCACACCTTTGATATTCACGAACACAGAATATCCGCTCAGGAGTATAGGCAGTTTGCAAAAGGTAAGATACCAATCGATCCATAATGTGCCCCGAGACCTTTTCGGTCCTCATCTTTGCGGATTTGTTGGACCATAATTTTTCGTGCGCTTCTGTGGGCCGCGTAATAGTCTAGCCTTGAAAGGATCCATTCGTGAGGACGCTGCGACAATTTGTAACCGGAATCGAGGCGATCCCGACGACTACCTCGTGGTACTTAGCAGATTTGGGAGAGGCGCGAGGAAAACAGGAGCTTTTTACAAAACAATCACCTCAAACACTCAAAGCCCTGCGAGAACACGCTCTGATTGAAAGCGCGGTCTCGTCAAACCGGATTGAGGGAGTGGTTGCAGATCAGGCACGCGTTGGAACGATTGTATTCGGCCACAAGCAACTGCGAGATAGAGCTGAAGAGGAGATTCGCGGTTATCGGGACGCGCTGAAACGGATTCACGAGCAGGGTGCACAACTTCCCATATCCGAGGAAACGATTCGAGAGCTTCACAGATTCACTCGGGGCGGAGTTGGGGACGCGGGACAATATAAGGAAAAGGATTCCGATATCATTGAGAAGTCGCCCGATGGAAGGCAAAGAATCCGCTTCCAGACCGTTCCAGCAAGTGAAACTGCAGCACAGATGCATGAATTATTTTCGCTGTGGAAGGATTGCCTCGAACAGCGCCGAATCCATCCTATGATTCTTTTAGCAGGCATGAATTTAGATTTCCTTTGCATCCACCCATTCAGAGACGGAAATGGTCGCGTTTCACGACTGCTGCTCCTCTTGCAGTGTTATCACCTCGGTTTTGAAGTCGGACGCTACGTCAGCCTGGAGCGCGTAATCGAGGAGAACAAGGATCGTTACTACGAAACGCTGGAGCAAAGTTCCCAGCGCTGGCATGAGGGCGCGCACGATCCGTGGCCATACATTAACTACATTCTCTTTATATTAAAAAGCGCCTATCGGGAATTCGAGGAACGCGTTGGCGAACTCGGCTCGCCAAGGGGAGCGAAGACGGAAATGGTGTTGGGAGCTATCCGCACTCAGCAGGGAGAATTTCGGCTGGCGGACATAGAACGTGCGTGCCCTGGTGTTGGCCGGGAATGGATTCGAAAGCTGTTGGCCAATTTAAAAAGTGCCGGCGAGGTGATTTGTCGTGGCAAGGGGCTAGCCGCACGCTGGCGCTATGAGAAGAGTAAGGGTAGTAACTCCAAGTGAGGGTATTAGTGAGGGTATCGTCCGTCTTTAGTAAGTGGGGGAGGAGAAAAAGATCAAAGTTCCCAAGAAACAGTTCCGGCTGCGCGAATCGTGAAAGCTCGCGGGAAGGGGAGTACAAGTCAACGTCTGGGGATTTGAAACGACGGTGAATGGTTCAGATCTAGGGGGCTCACCCAGGAAGTCGTCGTTAAACCTTAAACAGCACAAAAAGTATTTTATACTTGACATGCAGGTCGTCGTAGCGTATTGTTAGGAGTGTCTTCGGGGAGGTCACTGTGCCCGATCAACCCATTCGAGATGAACGAGCCGACCGCCGTAGAACCACGCTTTTTCTCTTCTATCTTGCTGCGCTTCTCTCTGTCACTGCCATCAGTCTTGTCGCAAAGATTCCGTCGTACCGCACGCTACTATTCGCCCTGGCTGTCACGAGTGCTGGCGCGGCCATCTTCCTTTTGCTCCGTTTCCTGCGTACAAATGACGAGCGCGAACACCAGACCAACTACCGTGCTCTGACGTTTGCCTTCACAGGAACATTGGTTTTTTCTGCGTCTATCGGCTTTACCCAAAGCTTCGGTTTGCATCCCGTCTCCTGGCTGGGTATTCCCGCGCTCATGATCATTTTGTGGAGCATCGGATTGATTTTTTATTCGTGGCGGTATCGATGAAGACCCGGCTACGTGTATTGAGAGCGGAAAAAGAATGGTCGCAAGCGGAGCTTGCGGCTTATGTCGGAGTCGCTCGCGGCACGATCAACGCGATTGAAACCGGCAAGTACGATCCGAGTCTGCCGCTAGCCTTCAAGATCGCACGTGTTTTTGGAAAGAATGTAGAAGAGGTGTTTTTGTATCCCGAGGAACAAGACCAGCCGCGTCCCCCGCAGGTCTGAGTTCCGTCTCTAGCAATCGCGACATGATGTCTGCTAGTTCACAATTCCGGATTCTTTTCCCTGCAGGTCACTCGAAGTCTATCCCCGTTTTCTCGCCAAGGTGAACCGAAAGGAGTCTCTTCATGGACCGTTTCTATGGCATTTCCGACTTCGCATTCCCATCCCGATGGGACCGGGAATCTGGCCCGGACTTGGTGGAGAGGGCCGGTCAGGGTTCTCGCGCAGATGGAGAGCAGAGCCAAGCCGGACGGGGAAAGGGATCGAATTCCACTCGGTCTCGTGGCGGTTTCGACCGCCCGGTTACGATCTATCGCGGTCGAGATCGGGAATACTCGCTACGCGAATCTGAGGTTCGTACACTCACAGACTTGGGTAGGTTTCGGGTAGTGCCCGAAGATGATCTCGCCCGTTTTGGCTACCAGAGCAGCCGCACGCAGATGGAAAGCGACATTCGCAGCCTCACCCGACAGGGCCTCGTCGAACAGCGCACCATCGAAGGCCATTCATCGTATTCGACAAAGGTTTTAACTCTGGCGAAGGATGGCCATAGGCTCCTTGAGCGCGCGCAGCTCGTCTCCAGTCGGCAGGCTACCTACCATGGCCTTGTGAAGCCCAAGGAGGTCCGACACGACGCCGATCTCTACCGGCTCTACCAGAAAGTCGCCAAAGAAATCGAGCGCTCGGGCGGCAAGGTTCGTCGAGTGGTCCTCGACTTCGAGCTTAAGAAGGACCTCTACCAAGCCCTTTCCCGGATGCGGCCCGACAAAGACCCGAGGTATGAACGCATCTCCATTGCCAACCAGTTCGATCTGAAGGTAGTGGATGGCAAGATTCCCATCCCAGACCTGCGCATCGAGTATGAGGACGATTGCCGCGATGTTCGCCGTCTCGACCTCGAAATCGCCACGCGCGACTATCGGCCCCAGGGACTCGGCGAAAAGGCCAAGGCCGGATTTCACATGTTCGCCCGGCAGCAAGACCACGCCAAATTGCGCCGCGTCCTCGACACCCAGGAAATCAGCGCGAGGATCTTTGCCCTATGAAAATCCTCCCCATCCACACGGAAGCGCTCCGCTATTTCGGCTATACGGAAGAGGAGTCCCGTTTCCTCTACCTTGTGGCTACGCATTCCGGGTATTTCACCTGCCAGCAGTTTCTTCAGTTCATCAAGATGAAACCCGGCAAACGCAGCGTCGTCTTTGCCAAGAAGGTTGTGGAAAAGAAACACGCCAGCTCAAAGGAATACCTTCGGAATGGCCGCGTCTTTCATCTTTTCTCGCGGAATCTCTATGAAGCTATTGGCAGGGAAAATGTCCGTTTTCGGCGCGCACACTCGACCGAATACATCCGAACCCGGCTCATCGCGCTCGACTTCATTCTTCGAAATCAAGGCTTCACTTATTTCGAATCCGAGGAGCAGAAGCTCTCTTTCTTCTGCAACCAGCTCGGAATCGACAAGAAAATCCTGCCCCACAAGCGCTATTCGGGAGCAATCAAAGACCAACACACCAACCGCTATTTCGTGGATAAATTCCCCATGTTCTATAACCCTGGCGTCTCTCTCCCTCCTGTGGTGACGTTCAGTTTCATCGATCCGGGGTTTGAAAGCATGGACAGCTTCAGAACCCATCTGGACGCGTACCTTACGCTTTTCACGAAGCTCTTGCAGCTCCGTTTCTACTACGTTGCAACCCGAGACATGAATTTCGAGCGCGCCAAAAAGCTGTTTCATGGGACGTTTCAGAAGCTTTGGAACCCCGCAGCCCCCCGTGGATTGTTCGATTATTTTCGTACGCGGCGGACGTGGGATGAGAAGAACTACGGCAAGCTAGAGGAGCACGACGTCCTCTTCATGAACCAGGGAAAGGAGCGATTCGGCAATCCAGGTATCGAGAATCTTTACCAGAGATGGCGTGCTGGAGAAATTACCGAGAACACGGTGCGGTCAGAATCTGTGAAGTTCCAGATGCCTTCTCAGGTCACCTTCATTTCAGCAGCGGTGAACGGACAGGCGGCATTGTTCGAGCGGCATCCGCATCAGCCAGTAAACGTGGCCGCGAAAAGTTCCGAGGAGACATCTTTCCCCGGAGATTTCACCTCCGGCGTCACCCTGGCATGGAGATAAGAGACAGAAAGAGCAGACAGATGCAACAGAGACGGCAAGAAAACGGAGCGCGGCCAAAACACGATCAGAGGCTGGAGCGACCCATTATGACAAGGGTCGCTCCCGCCCAAGTTGCCGTACCCTTCGCTGCGGTGGCCGTCAAGGATCTCGCTGCGCTCGACCGCTCTGCGGCGCGCAAACATCGCGCGTCCTTGACCGCCATCCTCGCTGCGGGTCTTGGTCCATCATGAGAAGCAAGTCTGCTTCTCGGTTCGCACGCAGAACCGCAGAACGAGAAAGGATGCTCCATGGATAACCTCCGCTACATCGGGCTCGACATTCACAGGGACACCATCTCTGCAGCCGTGCTGAACCGTGAGGGCCAACTAATCATGCAGTCTGTACTGCCAACACGCGCCCCGGCGCTCCTCGACTTCCTCCACGGCATTCGTGGAACGTTACACGTCACCTTCGAGGAAGGAGTTCATTCCGCCTGGCTCTACGATCTGTTGCAACCGAGAGTGGCTCGCGTGCTGGTCTGCGACCCACGTAAAACCAGACTCCTGAAGTCCGGCAACAAGGGTGATCTGATTGACGCGCGCAAGCTGGCCGAGTTGTTGCGCAACAACTCCTTGTCGCCTGTCTACCACGGAGAGATGAGCACCCTAGAAGTCCAGCAGCGCACACGCTGCTACACCATGCTCACCGAGGACACTACCCGCATCATGAGCCGCTTGAAAGCGGTGTATCGCAGCCAGGCTATCCACTATCAGGGCAGGAGTGTATTCCGGCCGGACCGCCGGGAGTCCTACCTTGCCCAGCTCCCCACCGCGGGGTTGCGACTGCGGGCTGAGCTTCTCTACAAAGAACTCGATGCCGTGCATCGCCTGCGGCTCCGCGCCAAGCGCGAGATGCTCGCGGAGTGTCGCAAGCATCCGGCCATCAAGTCGCTGCGATCTGTGCCCTTTCTCGGAAAGGTGCGAACCGCCATGCTCATCGGTCGCGTGCAGACGCCGCACCGCTTCCGCACCAAGCGACAGTTCTGGTCCTATTGCGGCTTGGCCCTGGAGACCCACGACAGCGCGCAGTATCACGTGGTTCACGATCAGGTAGAACGCAAGCCCAGGTCCGTGCAAGTCCGCGGCCTGAACTGGAACCACAGCCACGAGCTTAAAGACGTTTTCAAAAGTGCCGCCACAATGGCTGCGCATCGTGACGGAATATTCCGCGAGTTTTACACCGGCTTGTTGAACAGGGGTATGCGGCCGGAGATGGCCCGACTGACGCTTGCACGCAAGATCGCCGCCATCACGTTGAAAATCTGGAAGGAAGGAGGAACGTTCAACGCCGAATATATAAAGCCTCAAGCAGCTTGAGCGCCTCGTGCCATCGGAACGCACTTGACTGGTGGTCCTGCGATCCGTCGCCACAAGCGCCATGGGTTCGAGGGTGAGTAGCACAAGTGGGGTTTAGACCTTGAGTCTCACGAGCGACCGTATGCCCCCTCGGACAACCCGATAAAGCGATAGGCCTCGAGTCTCAGATAGAACCGTGGTTGCCAAAATCATGCTGCTTTGAAGTGCCAGAGTGTTCGGCGGTTAGGGACCAGCAATATAGTGCGAAAAGTTCCGGCGGAAACGACCAAAATCCTAGCGTGCTCACTTTCCAACCGTGGGCGGGAGCTCGATGTCAGAAAAATGCCCCTTTCCTTGCGGAAGGGGATGTGTTTTTTCTTGACATCCCCCTTGTATAGAACCCCGTTTTTGGGAGCCTTTGGCTGCCCAAAAGAATCGTGGGGTCGCTCCAGCCCCGCAAACAGGGAAGTGCTCTGTTTGCGACGTGTTTTGCCCGTGTCCAGGTAAGAGAAGGAAGAGAAAAGGAGGAAACACATGTCAATCATCAACAAGCCCCCGCAACACGTGAAGCGGGAGTACGAGTTGGAGGAGCCTGTCGCTCTCGTGGTCGAGAAGTACGCCACGTTCATCGACAGCACCCCGGATCACGTCGTCAATTCAGCTCTGAAGATGCTGTTGTGGAAGGACAAGCACTTCATGAATTGGAGAAAGCAGCAACAGCAGGCCGCACGGAAAGAAGTCCCCATCACCGGGGCGCAAAAATCACAAGCAAGAGCATGATGCAGAGAATCCTCAACTCGAAGAATCTCGTGGCGTTCGTCTTGGCGGCGGCCACAGGTATGACCCTCTATTTTCGGATGCCTTTTCCCGAGGCCAATATCTTTCTGCGGGTCATGGCCCTGCGGTCGCCGTCTGCCTTTGAGGTCCTGAAGTACTCATACACTTTATTTCTGTTCTCGACCCCGTACATTGGCTATTCCGTTGTGCTCTCCGGCTTATACATTTTCACGCTTAAGGCGAAGCAACGAATCCGAGCTGGCAAATTGCCCCTCTTTCCCGACCCCCGGAAAAGAGACGATCTTTTCCTCGTCGTCGGAGAGGTTCACAATCCCCGGAAACAAGTCCCCGCAGAGTGCCCGCAGTGGCTTGTCATCCCCGAGAGGGGCCTGTTCACTGGTGTTGCCATCCTCGGTGCAATCGGATCAGGAAAAACGAGCTGCTGCATGTATCCGTTCGCGGAGCAGATTCTGGCTTACCGCGCGGCTGATGCGGAGAAGAGGATTGGCGGCTTGGTCCTTGAAGTAAAAGGGGACTTCTGCCACAGAGTAAAGGAAATCCTCGTACGCCACGGCAGGGCAGAAGACTACATCGAAATCAGCCTCGATTCCAAGTATCGGTACAACCCCCTTCAAAGCGACCTGGACGCATACGCCCTGGCCTACAACATTGCCTCGCTCTTGAATAACCTCTTCGGGCGAGGCAAGGAACCTTTCTGGCAACAGGCCTACACGAACCTGGTGAAGTTCATCATCCTTCTTCATAAGGTTGCCTTCGACTATGTGACGCTGTTCGATGTTTACGAGTGTGCGATCGACAACGCAACACTCGAAAGAAAAATCAATGAAGCGGAACGTAGGCTCACAGAGACCGATTCCGTCTTGCTTTGCGAGGAGGAGTATCTCAAGCACCCTCGTGATCTGGAACCGTTCAAGTTTCGGCTCGATGAAGAATCGAAGCTCTACAGAGCGCTTCTCACCCCAGGCCTCGCTGCGGTACTAAAGGACAAGGCAATTCAGTGGGAAGCCGAGAATGAAAAGGGCAAGAAACCCGTTCCACGAGATAAAAAGGAACAGCTTGAAGCAGTCAAGCGGTGGTTCAACCACGACTGGCGCCGGATTGAACCAAAACTGCGCACCTCTATCGTCGAGGGAATTTCCGTCTTTCTATCCCTCTTCGATGATAATCCATCGGTGAAAAGGACCTTCTGCCCTCCACCGGAGTGCTACGACCCTCAGGCCAACGCCGACTTCAAATTTGGCGAGCCTCTCCCGTCCTTCAAATGGCTCATTGAAAACGGAAAGGTCTGCGCACTCAATTTCCCGATTGCCATGAACGCGGGGCTGGCAAAGGCTGTCGGTGTAATGATGAAGCTCGACTTCGAGCGAGCCGTCCTAAACCGTGTGCCCGAGATGGAGGCTCATCCAGACCAGCATTTCCGGCAGGTCATGTTCATCTGTGACGAATACCAGCACTTCGCCACCGTAGGTGAAAGTGAGCCTACAGGAGACGAAAAGTTCTTCAGCCTTTCCCGCCAACCGAGATGCATTCCGATTATCGCTACCCAAAGTATCAGTTCCCTGAAGTCTGCCCTCCCTGGTGACACATGGCGAACGCTGCTCCAGACATTCCGAACGAAGATTTTCCTGGCCCTGTCAGATGACTTCTCGGCCAGAACCGCTAGCGAACTCTGCGGGCGCGAGGACAAGCTGAAGGTGAGCTACAACCTCTCTGAGAGCGGCCACGATGCAACGGTTAGCTTGCTTACGGGGAAGGCCCTGTCCCACAAGTCCAACATCACAGCTTCTAAAAGCTACAACACCCACACCGATTTTCGTTTTGACATGAAGACCTTCACGGAACTGCGTAACGCGCAGTCCGTAACCATCGCTTATGACGGTACGAACCCGATGCCACCGATGTTCTGCTACTTGAAGCCTTATTACAACGACCACAACAAATCGTATTTTCGGCAACTAGCCGATGGAGAACTCTAATGAACGGATTCGAAACGATACTGCCATTTCTCAAGCCAATCGAGCACCTCATCCTCAACGACACGATCAGCGAGGTGATGGTGAATGGACCGAATCGTGTGTTTGTCGAGAAGGCTGGCTTCGTCGAAGAAGTCCGCGGTCTGGCGATGGGCGAAAAATCGCTGATGGTAGCCGTGAAAAACATCGCTCGCCGCCTCGGCGATGATATTTCCGAGTCCAAACCGATCCTCGACTCGCGCTTGCCAGATGGAAGCCGCGTCGCCGCCGTCATTCCACCCTGCAGCTTGAATGGCGTCACGCTGACCATCCGCAAGTTCAACGCCAGGCATTTCGGTATCGAGGACCTCATCAAAGCTGGAACACTGGAGAGATGGCTGGCGAACCAGCTTGAGACCTATGTTCTCGGGCGGAAGAACATTCTTATTGCTGGTGGCACAGGAACGGGGAAAACAACGCTCCTTAATATCCTTGGGAAATTCATTCCCTCCGACGAACGAATTCTCCTCATCGAAGACACCTCCGAAATTCAGATGGACCAGGACAATCTTGTCCGCTTTGAAGCCCGGCAGCCACAGAACGGCCTGCCGGCTGTGAGCATCCGCGACCTCTTGAAAGCAGCGCTCCGCCATCGCCCTGACAGGATCATCCTCGGTGAAATTCGCGGCGGTGAGGCATTCGATCTCTTGCAGCTCCTCAACACCGGTCATTCAGGAAGTCTCTCGACGGTCCACGCGACATCAGCCAAGCAAGGCCTCGCACGATTCACCAGTTGTGTCCTCCAGAGCGGAGTTGACCTGCCCTATCGTGCTATTAAGACCAACATCGGGGATTCGCTGAACGTGGTTGTGCAACTCGAACGGCGACCAGGCAGGCGCTTTGTTTCCGAGGTGGTCGAAATCAATCGCTACAATCCCGATCTGGACGAGTACGACTTCGGCGTAATCTACCAGAGCCGCCAGGAGCAACCATGAACGCTCCTGAAAAACCCACGCTTTCGCTCCCATCGGCGTCGGAATACATTCTCGACAACTTCAAACCGACAGACCGCGTCGCCATACTGGTTCTCAACCGGCAGCTCGGTGAGACCACCCAAAGGATCACGACTGCCCAAAAGGCCTCAAGCCCTGAATTCCAAGCATGGCTCCGGTACAAGAACGCAAATGGAGCCGACATTTATATTGGAATGAACGCCCTGCAACACCACGCTTCGACACGCACCAAAGAAGACATCGAAAAAATCAGCCATGTTTACCTTGACCTTGACCACGGCGGGACTGCCTCTCTTGAGGCGCTCGAGAACAGCGACCTTGTTCCGCGTCCGAACTATGTCTTGAACACCTCCCCGGCAAAATTCCAAGTGGTTTGGAAAGTCGAAGGAATGACCATCGAGGAGGCTGAAGCCCTAAATCAGGCGATGGTCAGAGAATTCGAAGGGGACCCGGCAGCAACGGATTCAACACGCGTCCTGCGTCTTCCCGGATTTGCCAATAAGAAGTACGAAGCAGATTTCCATGTGCAGGCCCGCCCCGAATCAACCCAGACTCACCAGCTCCGTGATTTCAAGCTGCAGATCGACTCACCGGATGCGCCCCGTCATCAGCATGAGGAACTTGCCCCCAAGTATTCAGCTCACAGCAGCGCATTGACCCAATCCGAGCACGACTGGGCCTACGCAAAACGTGCCTTAGCGCGTGGTGACGACCCCGAAGAAGTCATGCGCTGCATCGCTGACTATCGCGCCACTGACAAGCACAACCCCGCGTATTACGCCCGACACACCGTCGAAAAGGCACAAGCAGAAATCGAACCGAGGTCGGCCAGTACGAGTGACACCCGGTCAAAGCTGACACAGGAAATTGAATTAAACCGCGATCAAATCTGACCGCCAAGAACTAGGCACGTTGCAGGAGAAAAGCAAAGTGGCTGCCGAGGTAAAGGGAGGTTCGATAACGGGTGCGCGCGGTAGCTTATCAAACGAAGGCCAGGCCGCAGCGAGAGGATAATCCTTCCACAGCGGTGAAAAATGGTGTCACGTCCTGCGAGAGGGATTTTGGTAAACTGTCGCCCCAGAGGCCAGTTGGGTCATCGGGAAAAGAGAACTCGATGGCCCGAAAGCGGTACCAACGTGGAGGTGTGTTTCTAAAGGGAAAACTGAAGGATAAGTGGGTCGGTCGATTTAGGGAAGATGTCGTGGCCCTGGATGGAAAGGTAACACGCGTTCGGCGAACAGTCATTCTGGGCAGCAAGCGCGAGCTGCCGACGAAGCGTTTGGCTGAGCGCCAGATGGATACCATCCTTGCCCGTATTAACGGTCTCGACTACCGCCCGGGCCGCGCCGCTACCTTCTCAGAGTTCATAGAACGATGGAAAACTGAAGTGCTAACAACCCAAAAGCCATCCTCCGCGCGAGCAGTCCGCTCGCATCTGAAGTGCTACATCATTCCGGAGCTTGGCAAACTTCGTCTTGATCAATTTGGTGTCGAGAACCAGCAAAGGTTTATAACCCGTATGCCCGAGAGAGCGACCAACAAAGCTGTTAGTCGTAAAACCGTTCTTAACGTCCTTGGTACGCTATCCACGGTCCTAACTAGTGCCCGAGACTGGGGCTACACCTGCGAACAAATCAACGTAAGCAAATTGCGCCTGCCGCAGCGCGGGACCTCATACGAAGCCCCGCATTTCACGATCGATCAGGTCCAGAAAATCCTCGGACTAGCAGAGGAGCCCTGGCGAACTCTCTTCTGCGTTTTTACACTGAACGGCCTGCGTGCTGGGGAAGCACTAGGGCTACAATGGGGCGACATCGACCTCGAACGCCGGCTGCTTCACGTTCGCCGGTCGGCTTGGTATGGCAAGGTTCAAACTGCCAAGAGCCTTGACAGCGAAGCCACTCTTCCAATCCCCCAAGCCCTTGCAACGGTCCTCGAAATCTACAGAGCGCAGTGGGAACCAAATCCCCAGGGCTTTTTGTTCGTCACGCGCAATCAACGACCACCGTCATCCAACAAAGTCGTGGAGTACCGGCTCTGGCCGATTCTTGACGCGCTAGGAATCCCGCGGTGCGGCCTCCATGCATTCCGTCACACACATGCGGCACTTCTGCTCGATTCAGGAGCCACGCCGAAAGTAGTGCAACGACAACTTCGTCACGCCGATGCGCGGACTACTCTTCAGATTTACGGGCACGTCGTAGGAGACGCGCATCGAGATGCAGTAGAGAAAGTGGCCACGATTGTGGACCCCAATGGACCCCAATCGGGTAATCGCAGCAAATGGATACAATAGGTTAGCCGTGTGCGGACGTGGGTTCGATTCCCATCGCCCGCTCCAAACCCTTATAAATAGCGGGTTTTTCGATACTTCCTGTCCGCCGTCAGCGGAAATCCGGCCACGCGCAGAGGCAGTTCTCGAATCGCAGCTGTTCACGCTTCGGACTTGGGCTTGCTCCCCATGGCGCCGTCGAGCGCCGCCTTCTCCTCTGGGCGCAGAGTGCGGAACGCACCTTTGGGCAAATCTCCAAGCTGCAACGGCCCAATCGCAACCCGCACCAGCCGCAAGACCTCCATGCCATGAACTCCCAGCATTCGGCGAATCTGGCGATTCTTGCCCTCGTCGAGAATCATTTCCAGCCAGGAGTTCTTCTCGCCCGCGCGCAACATTCTGACTCGCTTCGCGCGCAGCACTTCGCCCTTTTGCGTCTCCACACCGCGCTCCAGAGCCTCGATCAGCCGTTCCCCCGCCTTTGCGGCAATTTGCACGTGATAGCTCTTCTCCAGATGAGTCGCGGGGTTCGTGATCCGCGCCGCCCACTCCGAATCATTGGTCAAAAGCAGCAACCCCTCGCTGGCCTTGTCCAGCCGGCCCACGGGACCGAGCCAATCCTGCCCCTTCGGCAAAAGTGAGTAGATCGTGTCCCGGCCTTTCTCGTCGGCGGCGGAAGTGACAATGCCGCGCGGCTTATTCATCATCACGTAGATTTTCTCCGCCGCACGGAGCGGTCTTCCGGCAATTTCGACGCGATCCACTCCCAGGCGCACGGGAGTTTCTGGATTGCGTGGCGTCGTTCCATTCAGGCGTACCTGACCCTCGCGAATCAGAGCCATGGCCTGCGTGCGCGAGCAGAAGCCCAGCTTAGAGAGCGCGCGGGCGAGCCCAACCCTTTTGGCCTTGGTCGCGGCGCGTTCCGCAGAATGGCGTGCAATGGGTTTCTTCGTTGTCATCCCCGTAGCTTAGGCCTTCAGACCTGAGGCCTTCCCCAGATCCGGGCGCCGCGCAATCCAATTTGCGCCGAAATTCGAAAGGAACGCTCTGCTCAGCTCTTCTTCTCAGGCGCCGGCTCCGCATGCTTCACTTCGCCGTAGCGTTGCGCGAGCCACGCGCGAACTTCCTTGGGGTCGTACAGGAAGGGGCCGTTGCCGCCCTTGTAGGAGATACGGCCGCTCTCGTCCAGAATGTAGAGCCGCTCGGGCCAGGCGGCGTAGGCGTCGTTGGCGGCATTGTTCATTTCATCGACACCGAAGGGCACGGGGAATTTGAAGCGTTGCGTGAAATCGTTGGCGATGGCAACTCGCTGGGCCAGGGTTTTGGGCTGGGCGTAGCAGACATCGTCCTTGTCCTTTTCGTTGGATTTCATGCGCCACTCGTCGAGCGGATGCGCTTCGCGGATATAAATGGTCAGAAAATCGGCATGGTCCTTGTAATCCTCATAGATTTGCACGATGTCGCCGACCTGGCGACGGAAGGGCGGTCAGGTAAAGCTGCCGAATACGAGGACCAGCGGGCGCCCGTTGCTGCGCGCACGAATATGGAAGCGCGTGGCGCCATCCAGCGCCACTAGTTGCGCATCGGGGGCACTGTCACCCACCTTCAATTTTCCGCGGTGCATGTACGGCAGGGCGAATCGCAGCATCTCGATGGCGTCTTTCGGCCCGCCTGCAAGAATGCTCAGGCCGACGTAGGCGAGGACCACCAGCCCTCCGAACGAAACGGCTGTCCATAGAAGAGTGCGATTCATGGGGCTCCCAGTTTAGCGCCCGCCCGCCGCGCCCGGCAACATGATTGCCCGAGAACCCACGGAAGCGTATACGAAGCTGGCTATGCGGCTTTCTTCTTCCAGGCGCCCAGGATCGCGCCCATCAGGATCAGACCCGCGAGCGGATAGAACTCATTGATCGCATACAACGCTCTGGGGCGCATCTCGAACATGTACGTCATTAACGCGATGGGCCCAACAAAGCCGACCCAGACGAGAACACCGATGGAGGCGCCGCGCGAGGCGGTATTGGCATTGCGCCAGATGCACAGTTGCGCCAGCGCGTAGGCCACCAGCAATTCCAGCAGAAACGAAACGATATAGGGAACCACGGGGCTCACACTCCGTGCCTGTTCGATGGTCATCTGCTCGAGGGCCATCCAGGGTTTGTGAAAGAGAACGCCGTACCAAAGGCCTCCGAGAACAAAGTAGGCAATGGCTGCAACAACCACGGCAAGATAGTTGGTCTTCATTTCGATTTTTCCCCACGTCGAGCGCACCGCAAGAATTTTGGCCCAAGGGAGGGCGGTGGCGCGTTGGGCAGAGTCTGTAACCGGCCCGTGGCAATGTCAAGCACCTTCACGTGTTGGTAGTGGGTCAATAGTGGGCAGCGGATGGTTCGCAGAAGATATCACTACGCGCGGGCTTTTTCGATCATCTCTTCCCAGATGCCCTTGGACTTGAGGATTAACTCGACGGCTTCGCGAACCGCGCCGTGGCCGGCGAGGGCGCGCGTGGTGTAGTGCGCGATTTCTTTGACGTCAGCGACCGCATCGCCAACGGCGATCGCCAAGCCCACGCGTCGCATTAGCGGGAGGTCCGGAAGATCGTCGCCCACAAACGCGACCGCGGATTCGGGCAAACCGGTTTTCTGCAGAATTTCTTCGTACGCGGGCAGCTTCACAGGGACTTTCATGTACACATAGTCCATGCGCATTTCGTGCGCGCGCCGCAGGAGTGCCGGGCTTTCGCGGCCAGTGATGAAGCCTGTCTTGAGACCCGCGGTCCGGGCCAGCGTGAGGCCTTGACCGTCGTGCGCGTCAAACGTTTTGATCTCCAGCGCGGTTCCGTCGAGCTGCGAAAGCAGCGTGACGCTGCCATCGGTCAAGGTGCCGTCCACGTCCATGAGCAGCAGCTTGATCTTCGCAGCGCGTTTCTTGAGAGCGGGAGAAATCTTCCGGGCGCGAGCCAATTGGGCCTCCATCGGGTGATGAATTCCAATTTTAGCAGGAATGTGAAGAGATATCAGATATCAGTAATCAGCAATCAGAGATCAGGAAGCAGGCATGCGAAGATAGGTGCGGCGCGTAGAGACAGGAGCGGGATGGCCGATGACCAGCCCAAGAAACCAGAGATCGCAAAGAAGAGCAATTGCGCGAATAGAAATGCAAAAACACATTCAGCGGAAAGAGCCATCTGCTTAAAACGAGAGGGTCATCACCGCAGCGGATAGATCCATCATCCAGTGAGCCACGATGAGCGGGGCAAGCCTTCGCGTGCGCAAGTAGACCGCCAAGAAAACAAGCGTTCCGGGAACGAAGGCGAGGAATCTCCACAGAATCAGCCGCCAGTTTAACTCGAAGGGAAGAAAACTGTGCTGCAACGCCCACCAAAATCCCACCAGGCAGTAAGGAACCCAGCGATGGCGGGAAAGGGCGGCGAAGCGCGAGGCGAGGTATCCCTGATAAGTGAATTCCTCCGTGACCGACCAGATGGGCCACCAGATCAGCAGGGAATAGAGGACGCCCCACAGAGGCAAGTGGCGGCCGAAGATTTCTCCTGCGGGGATAGGGGCCTGCCAGGAGTGGTAGACGATCCAACTGGCGAGGGGTCCGCCCAGCAAGAAGAAAGGAAAGATGAGCAGGAAGCAGGCGATGCCTTTGGGCACGAGCCAGCGAGGCAAAGGTCCGAGGAGATCGCGAATGCGAAGATTTTCGCGCCGAGTCAGCAGAACGAGACATCCGATGCAGCCCACGTCCACGAGCGTGCCCCAGACGGTCCACCAGGCACCGGCGGCGTGCCAGGGAGAAGCGTGGCCCCGCAGCCGAAAGAAGCCCGCGAAAAGAGCCTGGCTAATGAGCATAAACACAGTGCGCGCAGGAAGGAAAAGAAGAGGGCCAGCCCAGCGGATCTGTCCGAGGCGGACGCGTTTCTCGATTTCCTGAGGGGAGTTCAGAAAGAGAGGGGCAGGAACTGGAACGGCAGTACCAGAAGTCATGATTAACTCCGGAACTACATGAGTTCGAGGGTCCAAAGGTCGTGGAGGTGGACGACGCCAACCACTTCTTGCGAGACCGGGTCGATCACCACGACGGAGGTAATCTTTTTCTTTTCCATAAGGTTCAGGGCTTCGCTGGCCAGTAGCTTCGGGCCGATAGTCTGCGGCGTGCGCACCATGCAATCCCCGGCGGTCATGGCCAGCGTCGCGCCGCCGTGTTTTTCCATCAGGCGGCGAAGATCGCCATCCGTCAGGATGCCTGCCAGCTTGCCCTCGGGCGTGGTGACGGTGGTCATCCCAAGTTTCTTGGCGGACATTTCATGAAACACAGCAGGCATCGACGTGTCCGGCGCCACGCGGGGCATGGCATCGCCCGAGTGCATAAGATGTTCGACACGCAGAAGCTTGTTGCCCAGGCGCCCGGCGGGATGCAGCGCCGCGAAATCGTCCGGGCGAAACCCGCGCTTCTCCAACAAGGAAACAGCAAGAGCATCGCCGATGGCCATCGCCACGGTGGTGCTGGCCGTGGGCGCAAGATTCAGCGAGCAAGCTTCTTCCTTCACGCTGACGTCCAGAGCCACATCGCTGGCTTCCGCCAACGTCGACTGCGGATTTCCCGTGAGCGTGACGATGGTGATCTCCAGGCGTTTCAGCGTCTCCAGCAGATCCAGGATTTCCTGCGTTTCGCCGCCGTAGCTGATGGCCAGCAGGGCATCGCCCCGCGCCAGCATGCCCAGATCGCCGTGCAACGCGTCCGCCGGATGCAAGAAG
>Ga0326727_10009930_pt1 | contig 23015 bp, 20 predicted proteins | sample MB2enrmetagenome_FD_207643 | JGI IMG/M metagenome (GOLD analysis project Ga0326727, IMG submission 207643) | Lab enriched peat soil microbial communities from McLean, Ithaca, NY, United States - MB29MY | ecosystem: Environmental > Terrestrial > Soil > Wetlands > Peat | place: USA: New York...
TCTTCTATGGCGTGCTGCCGTTCGTGGTGACGGATATCATTCGCCTCGCGATCCTGATCGCGTTTCCGATCATCGCGCTGTATTTACCGGGCCGGATGTAGGGCGGAAGAGCGCAGCGTCACCCGCCACGACGCCACATTACCGCCGCTCGCGCGGTGGCGGTTGACGCTTCCCCCCGGATCAAGTCCGGGGGCAAGGCTTTTCCGCCCTACGTTGCGGCGAGCATCTGGACCAATGACGCGGCGCTGGGCATTTGCTCGGCGTCCATTACGCCGTTGATGATGGCGTTGATCTGGGCGGGCACGATGCGCCGCGCTGTCAGCTTGCGGAATTTGGCGATCACGTCGTCAGCACTGGCGAACGCGTGCTCGCTGCCGCGCGGTGCCTCCACCGTTTCGTCCAGCGTGGTGCCGTCTTTCAGCGTCACCGTCACGTGCACCATGTGGCGATAGCGCGAGCCACGCGCGGTGATGGCCGGGTCTTCCGCGACAGCTACCAGGCCAGCGATACGCATGCGGTCCGGATCGGCGATCTTGTCCTCGGTGAACTGCTCGACGAACACGTCGCCGTCCAACAGCAACGTCGCAATACAGTACGGCAGGTTGAGCTGCGCCGAGGTCATGCCCTGCGGCACATAGGGCCAGCCGACATGGTCCATGGTCACACGTGAACCGCGCACCTCGATGCGTGCCACATCGTTTGCGCCGAAGGGATGGCGTGCCTGCATGGTGCGGAGCGCGTCCAGCGTGGTGTGGTTGCTGCCGACGCACGAGTAGAATTTCAGCGCGATGCCCATGGTCTCGAAGTGCGTGCCGAGGCCGGCTGTCAACTTCGTGCGATCGAAACGGTCGGTGGAGCGGGAGAAGGTGGTGCAGAAACCGCCATACGGGTTCTCGAACACATCGACGATACCGGTGAAGCCGTTCTGTGCCAGCAGTGCGCCATACAGTCCACTTTGCGCCGCCCGTCCGGCGTGCATCCGTTTCACCATCGCGCCGAACTGCGCGGCCATCAGCCCGGATGACTGCGTGCCGGCGATGCCGAGGGCGTGCACCACCTGGTGGGGTGGGAGTTGCAGCGCGGCGGACGCACCGGCGCACGCGGAGAACACGCCGACCGTGGCGCCGGAATGCCAGCCCTGGCCGATATGTTCCGGTCCCATGCACATGCCGACGCGTGGGCCAATTTCGTAACCGGCGACGCAGGCGGTCAGGAAATCGCGGCCTGACATCGCCGGGGTCATTTCGGCGATGGCGAGGATTGGCGGCAGGGTGACCGCGCCGACATGCAGCACGCCGACGCGATGCACATCGTCAAGTTCGAAGCTTTGCACCAGTGTGCCGTTGACCAGGGCCGCGTGTGGCGCCGACAGTTTCTGCGCGGTGCCCCAGATGGTGCAGCCGGGTGTTGTGTCCACGGTTGCCAGCGTGTCGCGCAGGATGCGGCTCCAGGGTAGGTCCGCGCCAAAAATTGCGCAGCCGAACGAATCGAGGATCAGCAGCTTGAGGCGCGCGATCACCTCGGCGGGGATGGCTTCGTAGCGCAGGCCGGCGACGAAGTCTGCGATGCCCTGGGTGTAGTGGTTGTTTGCGGTTGAATGTTGATCCACAGGCGGTCCGATCGGAAGTTGGGTTCACTTCGCCCGCGCTTGCGGCAGTGGTCGTGGAGCGGAGCAACCCGGGTGAGGGTGATGCCGCACACACACCCTCACCCGCGTCGCAAGGGCTCCGCGACCTCTCCCGCGAAGAGCGGGCGAGGTAAAGAAGTTCTCTACCGGAAAACCGGCGGCGTGTCTGGCGGCGGCGCAACTGCCCCCGGGGTCACCGACGCCAGCAGCCAGTCGCGGAACAGCGCGATCTTCGGTGTGTCCGCGGTCTCCTCGGGCGCGACGATGTAGAAGCCTGCATCTGCCGGCAGCACAACGTCGAAGGGCACGACCAGCCGACCGGCCGCGATGTCAGCCTCGACAAAACGTGTCCGTCCCAGCGCCACGCCCAGCCCATCCACTGCCGCCTGCACCGCCATGAAACTTTGATCGAAGCTCAGGCCGCGCCGTGCCGCTATCGAAACAGGCAGGCCCGCGGCGGTCAGCCAGAGCTGCCAGTCCTCACGCGAGGTCGTGGTATGCAGCAACGTGTGATGGGCCAGATCCTGCGGCTGGCGCAGCGGCTTGTCACCCTGCAGCAACGCCGGCGCACACACCGGAAAAATATCCTCCGCCATCAGCCAGCGTGCGCGCAGCCCGGGCCACGACCCGCGTCCGTAGCGCACCGCCATGTCGATTTCCTCACGGCGGAAATCCACCAGATGCGGGGAGGTCGTGATCCGCACCTCGATGCCGGGATTGGCGTCCTGGAATGCGGCGACGCGCGTCACCAACCACTTCGCCGCGAGCGACGCGGTGGTGCTGATGGTCAGCGTCCCGTCGCGCACCGGGCGCTGCAACCGCGCGGTCGCCTCGCGCAATGCCTCGAACGCCGCCTGCACCGCCGGAAGATAGGAAGCGGCCTCGCGCGTCAGCCGCAGCTCCCGGGTGCGCCGCTCGAACAGGCGGATACCCAACTGTTCCTCCAGCCGGCGGATCTGGTGGCTGATCGCCGTCTGCGTGACGTGAAGCTCCGCCGCGGCGCGGGTGAAGCTGAGCTGCCGGGCGGCGACCTCGAACGCCCGCAGCCCGTTGAGTGACGGCAAGGTCAGCACGATCCTAAGCGTCCATGCATGAGTTTAGCTCATAGATAGGCTGACAAAGCATCCTTTGTCAATCGCCACGTCTGGGGCCAACTCCGTGCAACGCGAAGCAAACAGGAGGCTCTCCATGAGCACCACAGTTCAACGGCTGTTGACAGATTATCATCCGTCATCACGCGGCGCCCGGCCATCACTGCTGGCAAGGGCCATCGAGACATTGAGCGTGTGGCGCCAGCGGGTTCGCGAGAAGCGTGCTCTGGCGCGGCTCGACGAACGCGACTGGCATGATTTCGGCGCCTCAAGCTCCGATGTGTTCGCCGAATTGCGCCGACCGTTTTGGCGTGCCCCTCCGCAGGCCTGAGCCCCGCCGCGCCCGATATTTCCCGACCACCCTGCCAAGGAGACACGTGGCATGAGCACTGATGTCGAACTGCCGCACGTCGAAGCGGAGTTGAATTACCTGGCCGCGACAACCGAGCGGCCGCGCAACTACACCTACGATCCGCCGCCGGGTGAGCCGCGCAACAGTGCCGCGCGCGACCCGCAGCGCGTGCCTGTGCATGACGTGCGGCCCATCGCCGCCGACATCACGCTCGACCGCGAGGGCTTCGCCGTGGTGCATCACGCGAGCGCGGTGCACGATTTCTACGACGAGGACGAACTCCGCCGCGTCTACTACGCCGAGGCCGAGCGCCTGATCGTCGAGGCGACCGGCGCGTCCAAGGTGTTCGTGTTCGACCACACTTTGCGCCGTCGAGTGCGCGGCGTTGAGGATCGCGCGGCAGGCGCGCCCCGCCAGCCCGCGAGCAGCGTTCATGTCGACCACACCGAGAAATCGGGGCCACAGCGGGTGCGCGACTTCTTCGGCGACGAGGCGGACGCGCTGCTGCGCGGGCGTGTGCAGGTGATCAATTTGTGGCGGCCGATCCGCGGCCCGTTGCGCGATGCGCCGCTGGCGGTGTGTGACGCGAGCACCGTTGCGGCGGACGATCTGGTGGCCTCGGACCTGGTGTATCGCGATCGGGTTGGTGAGACATATGCTGTCACCTTCAACCCCGAGCATCGCTGGTACTACGTGCCGGAGATGCAGCCGGACGAGGCATTGTTGCTGAAGTGCTACGACTCAGCGACCGATGGCCGTGCCCGGTTCGCCCCGCACACGGCGTTCGACGATCCGACCGCGCCGGCCGATGTGTTGCCGCGGGAGAGCATCGAGCTGCGGACCTTGGTGTTCCACCCGGCGTAATGCCAAGTGGCATAAGTTTGGCTTTCGACCGTCATGACCGGTAGGCCATCGCCACCGGGCTCTTGACCCGGTGGTTGACCCGGCCATGACGGGAAAGCGTTCGACGCCTGGCATAAGTACATCATTCCGCAGGCGTGTACTTCTCAAGAAAAGCCAGCACCGCCTCGCGTTGCGCATCCAAATGCTCCGGTCCGCGCCAGTCCCGCAAGACCTCAACGCCCGGCAGCAGCGCCTCCAGTTCGGCACTGGTCACCGCGGGGTGCGGCTTGTCGGTGCCCGGCAGCAATAACGTGGGCACCGTGCAGTGCCGTGCAAAGTCGCGGCTCACACTGAAGACGAAACCACCGCTCCACATGGTGTGGCTGAATGCCGCCAGTGTTTCCTCGTCGAATTCGTCCGGGCGGTCGGCCCGATGTTCGGCGCCCCACTCGATCGTACCGTCCTGGTAATAGGATGGGAACTCTGGGTTCAATCCAATCGGGTTCTGCAACACCGCGGCGCTGATCCGCTCCGGTGCAATCTCGCAAAGTTTCAGGCAGAAGCTGGATCCGATGCAGCCGCCCAGCGTGTGGAAGCGCTGGAACCCAAGATGGTCCATCAGCGCCAGATGATCGGCCGCATACGTATCCCAGCCATGATCCGGCATCAGCGCGGCCTCCGAGCGTCCGGCATTACGCTGGTCCATCGCGATGACGCGAAAGCGTCCGGCCAGCGCGTCGGTCCAGTCGTTCCACACACGGTCGGGACCGGTATCCGGCCTGTGCCACATCGCCAGCCGCGACCGCAGCCCACCGGGCGCGAACAACAGCACCGGATAGCCGCTGCCGTATTCCTCGTAATAGATCTCGCCGTCCGCGCGCTGCAATACAGGCATGCGTCACTCCCTTGATGGTCAAGGGAGTATAGCAGGCAACGGCAATGCGCGCTCAGGCCGACATGCGTCGATCGGCGCTCCAGCCATGCAGGATGCTGATGTAGTTCGCGCGCTCGAACGCCACCGGATCGCCCAGGTGCGTGCGGCTCATGCGCCCGCGCATGTCGCCGATTGCCGCCACCTCCCGCGCCTCCAGCCACGCCGTCAGGTCGTTCACCAGCGTGCGCATATGGCCAACCCCGTGCCGCAGCAGCGCCGAGGTCGTTGCGACGACGTCGGCCCCCGCTAACAGATATTTGATCGCCTGCTCCGCCCCATCCACCCCCGTGGTCGCAGCAAGCGAACCACGCACATGGCCCGCCAGCACGCCGATCCACAACAGCGGCAGACGCATCTCCGCCGGCGTGCTCAGATCAAGGTCGCGCCGCAATCGCATCGCCACCAGATCGATATCGGGCTGATAGAACCGGTTGAACAGCACGAAGCCGTTCGCCCCGGCGCGATCGAGCTGGCGCACCATGTCGCCGACCGCGCTGAAATGCGGCGCGAGCTTCATCGCGATCGGCAACGACACCGCGGCCTTCACCGCCCGCAGCACATCGAGATGACGTTGCTCGACCGCGCCGCCGTCCAACGCCGCATCCACCGGCACGAAGAAGGTGTTGAGCTCCAATGCACTGGCACCCGCCTGCTCGATCTGCCTGGCGTAATCCGTCCAGCCACTGCTGGTGGTGCCGTTCAGGCTGGCAATGACCGGAATGCGCAGCGCCTCGCGCGCGCGGCGGATCAGCTCCAGATAGCGGTACGGACCGGCGGCAAAACTGGCGCTCGACGGGAAGTAGGACGACGCCTCCGGGAAGCTGTCGACGCCGATATCGGTCAGCCGATCCGTTTCGGCGGCGTCAAATTCGATCTGCTCCTGGAAGATCGACGGCAGCACCACCGCGGCGGCGCCGGCGTCCTCCAGCCGCCGCAGACTGTCGAGCTCTCCGGTCAACGGCGACGCCGACGCGATCAGGGGATGTTTCAGTTGCAGCCCGAGATAAGTGGTTGCGAGGTCCATGGGTCCGCGATCCGTTCAGGGCTGCACCGGCTCGGGGACGCGAAATCGCGTCGGCTCCCAACCTGCCATTTCCTCATACAGGCGGTATTTCTCCACCACGCCCGCCTGTGCCGCCGCCAGCAACTGCTCCGCCTCCACCGGCCGCGTCTGCGCCAGCGAGCGGTAGCGGATCTCGTTGTAGGCATAGTCGCGGAACTTCAGCGTGGGCCGCGGACTGTCGAGGCGGAACGGGTTCTCGCCCACCGCACGCATCGCCGGATCGTAGCGGAACAGCGGCCAGTAGCCGCTGGCCACCGCAAGATCCTGCTGCTTCATGCCGAACTGCATGTCGATGCCGTGTGCGATGCAATGGCTGTAGGCGAGGATCAGCGACGGGCCGGCGTAGGCCTCGGCCTCGCGGAACGCCAGCAGGGTCTGTTGCGGATTGGCACCCATCGCGACCTGCGCCACGTAGACATTTCCGTAGGCAATTGCCTGCAACGCCAGGTCCTTGCGCGCGACACGCTTGCCGGCGGCGGCGAACTTGGCGACCGCACCGAGCGGCGTTGCCTTCGACGCCTGGCCGCCGGTGTTGGAGTAGACCTCGGTGTCCAGCACCAGAACATTGACGTCGCGTGAGGCCGCCAACACGTGGTCCAGCCCGCCGTAGCCGATGTCGTAAGCCCAGCCGTCGCCGCCGACGATCCAGATGCTGCGGCGCACCAGGTGATCGACCACCGACAGTAGGTCCTTCGCCGCCGGATCGTCGCCCATCGCGCGCAGGCGTGAAATCAGCATGGTGACGCGGGCGCGCTGCGCACGGATTTCCGATTCGTGCAGTTGCGGCGCGCTCAGGATCGCCTCGACAAGGTCCGCGCCAAGCTTCGGCGCCAGGCCGCGTGTCAGTGTGGTCGCCAGCTCCAAATGCTTGTCGGCCGCCAGGCGGAAGCCCAGGCCGAATTCCGCGTTGTCCTCGAACAGCGAATTCGACCAGGCCGGTCCGCGCCCTTCCTGATTCTTCGTCCACGGCGTGACCGGCAGGTTGCCACCGTAGATCGACGAGCACCCCGTCGCGTTCGCCACCATCATGCGGTCGCCGAACAACTGCGACAGCAGCTTCAGATATGGCGTTTCGCCGCAGCCACCGCAGGCGCCGGAGAACTCGAACAGCGGCTCCAAATACTGCACGCCGCGCACGTTGGCGAAATCGACCCGGGCGCGATCGTTGATCGGCAAAGACTGGAAGAACGCGAGGTTTGCATTTTCCGTCGTCAGCAACGGCAACTTGTCGCGCAGGTTGATCGCCTTGATGTCCGGCACGACCGGGCTCAACGCGGGGCATGCTTCGGTGCACAAGCCGCAGCCGGTGCAATCCTCGATCCAGAACTGTAACGTAAACCGCACGTCGGGGAAGCCGCGCGCGTTGATCGGCGCGGATTTGAAACCCTCCGGCGCGCTGGCCAACCGGTCGGCATCGTAATATTTCGCCCGGATCACCGAATGCGGGCAGACAAAGCTGCATTGGCCGCATTGCACGCACAGGTCCGGCTCCCACACCGGGACCTGCTCGGCGATGTTGCGTTTCTCCCAAACGGCGGTGCCCGAGGGGAACGTGCCATCGATCGGCATCAGGCTGACCGGGATGTCGTCGCCCAGCCCCTCCATCATCTTCGCGGTCACGTCGCGGACGAAATCGGGCGCTGTTGCCGGCACGATCGGCGGGCGCTCGAAATCGCTCGTCGCCGCGGCGGGCAACTTTACCTCGAACAACCGCGCCAGCGTGTCGTCCACCGCCTGGAAGTTGCGGCGCACCACCTCCTCGCCGCGCTTGCCATAGGTCTTGCGGATCGCCGTCTTGATGTGGCGGATCGCGATATCCTGCGGCAGCACGCCGGAGATGGCGAAGAAGCAGGTTTGCAGGATGACGTTGGTCCGCCCGCGCAGCCCGACATCCTGCGCCACCTTCGAAGCGTCGATAACGAAGAAGCGCAGTTTGAGTTCCAGCATGCGGCGTTGCATGGCGCGCGGCAGGTGATCCCACACCTCGTCGGCGCCATACGGTGTGTTGAGCAGGAACGTGGCACCGGGCGCGGCCAACCGCAGCACGTCGATCCGGTCGACGAAGTTGGGCTGGTGACAGGCGACGAAACTGGCGTGCTGGATCAAATAGGGCGCGTGGATCGGCTTCGGCCCGAAGCGCAGATGCGACACCGTTTGAGCGCCTGACTTGTGCGAATCGTAGACGAAATAACCTTGCGCGTGCAGGCCGGCGTCCTCGGCGATGATCTTTACGCTGTTCTTGTTCGCGCCCACCGTGCCATCGGCGCCCAGCCCGTAGAACACCGCCTGCACCAGCTCCGGCGGCTCGATGCTGAACGTCGGGTCCGCGCTCAGGCTGGTGTGGCTGACGTCGTCGAGGATGCCGACGGTGAAGCCGTTCTTCGGATCGGCCTTCGCCAATTCGTCGAACACCGCTTTCGCCAACGGTGGACTGAAATCTTTCGACGACAGCCCGTAGCGCCCGCCGATCACCAACGGCAACGATGCGCGCTTGCCGCGCGCCACCGCGGCGGCGAGCGTGGTGACCACGTCGAGATACAGCGGCTCGCCAGGTGCGCCGGGCTCCTTGGTCTGTTCCAGCACCGCAACCGCACGCGCTGTCGTTGGCAACGCGGCGAGGAAGGCTTCGGCGGCGAACGGCCGGTACAGCCGCACCTGCAGCACGCCGACCTTCTCGCCCTTGGCACGCAGCGCGATGGCGGTCTCGCGCGCGGTCTCCGCACCCGAACCCATCAGGATGATCACGCGGTCGGCGTCCGCCGCGCCTTCGTAGTCGAACAGATGATAGTGCCGCCCGGTCATGGCGCCAAAACGATCCATCGCTTTCTGCACGATGCCGGGCGTCTTCGCGTAAAACGGGTTCACCGTCTCGCGTGCCTGGAAGAACGTATCGGGGTTGTGCGCGGTGCCGCGCACGAACGGATGTTCCGGATCCAGTGCGCGGGCGCGATGCGCGCGCACCAGATCGTCGTCGATCATCGCGCGGATCTGCGCGTCGCTCAGCAGCGTCAGCGTGTTCACCTCATGCGAGGTGCGGAAACCGTCGAAGAAATGCAGGAACGGCACGCGCGATTCCAGCGTCGCTGCCTGGGCCACCAGCGCCATGTCATGCGCCTCCTGCACCGAGGCGGAGGACAGCAGCGCGAACCCGGTTGGCCGCACCGTCATGACATCGGAATGGTCGCCGAAGATCGACAGCGCCTGCGTGGCCAGCGCGCGGGCGGCGACATGGAACACCGTCGCGGTCAACTCGCCGGCGATCTTGAACATGTTGGGGATCATCAGCATCAGGCCCTGGGAGGCCGTGAAGGTCGTGGTCATGGCGCCCGATTGCAGCGCGCCGTGCACCGCGCCGGCGGCCCCCGCCTCGCTTTGCATCTGCTGCACCACCGGCAGGTTGCCCCAGATGTTCGGCACGCCCGCCGCCGCCCATTCATCGGCGAGCTCGGCCATGGTGGAGGACGGCGTGATCGGATAGATCGCCACCACCTCGTTCACCCGGTAGGCGACGTGCGCGACGGCGGTGTTGCCGTCCATCGTGGCGGTTTGCGGCTGGGTGCCGGCGGCGCTGTCGTCCAGGATCGCGGTCTGCTGGTCCATGGTCTTCTGTTCCTATACCGAAACCGCTTCCGCAACCATCTCGATCGCATGGCACGGGCACTGCTCGAAGCAGGCCGCACAGCCGGTGCATTTCGCGTAGTCGTAACGATAGCGCTTGCCAGGCCCCAGCTTGATGATCGCGACCTCCGGGCAGGCCGCGTAGCAATTGTCGCATTCGAAACAATTTCCGCAGCTCAGGCAGCGTTGCGCCTCGCGCCGCGCCTCCTTCTCGGTCAGGCCGGCGAGCACTTCGGCGAAGCCCTCGGTGCGGTCGGCCTGCGACAGTTCGCGCTGCGGCGTCGGATCGGCGTCGCTGAACACCGGCAGGTTCAGCATCGCGAAATCCACCACCGGGGGCACGGATGGGTGCTGCCAGGTCCCGCCGCGCAGCCAGGCGTCGATGTTGCGCGCGGCCAGCTTGCCGTGGCCGACCGCGACGGTGACGGTGCGCTCGCTCGGCACCATGTCACCGCCGGCGAAGATGCCGGGCGCGCCCGTCATCATGTCGGGCGTAACGATCACGGTGCCGTCGCGCTTGAAGGCGATGCCGGGCACCTCACGCAGAAAGCCGCTGTCGGTATCCTGGCCGAGCGCCAGAACCACAGCATCCGCCTGCAAGGTTTCGAACTTGCCGGTGGGCTGAGGAAAGCCGTCGGCGCCGAGCTCCATCATCTCGACCGTCAGCGACGATTCGCCGATGTCGGTGATGGTGGTCAGCCACTTTATCTTGACGCCTTCGGACAGCGCCTCGTCGGCCTCGAATTCGTGCGCCGGCATGTGCGCGCGATCGCGGCGGTAGACGATCATGGCCTCATCCGCGCCGAGCCGCCGCACCGTGCGCGCGGCATCCATCGCGGTGTTGCCGCCGCCGTAGATCACCACGCGGCGGCCGAGCAATGGCTTCTCACCGGCGCCCACCTCGCGCAGCAGGGCGACGGCATCCAGCACGTGGGCGGCATCGCGCGCAGGGATATCGACGTGGCGCGAGACATGTGCGCCGACCGCAACGAATGCCGCGTCGAAGCCGCCCGCCTGCTTCTCCGCCATCAGGTCGGTGACCTTGTGGTTGAGCACGATGCGCACACCCATTGCCTCGATGCGGGCGATCTCCGCCATCAGGTCGGCGCGCGGCAGGCGATAGGTCGGGATGCCGAAATGCAGCATGCCGCCGGGCGTTGGGCCGGCCTCGTGGATCTCGACCGCATGGCCGAGGCGGGTCAGGTGATAGGCGGCGGACAGTCCGCTGGGACCCGCGCCCACCACCAGGATGCGCTTGCCGCTGGGTGGCGCGTCGGTCGTCGGGACCCACTGCTCGCGCGTGGCCATGTCGCCGAGGAAGCGCTCGACCGCATGGATGCTGACCGGCGCATCAAGATCCTTGCGATTGCAACCGGTTTCGCACGGGTGATAGCAGACTCGCCCGTGCACCGCCGGCAACGGGTTGTCGCGCATGATGACGTCCCAGGCCTGGCGATATTTGCCGGCCTGCGCCAGGTCGAGCCAGGCCTGGATGTTCTCGCCGGCCGGACAGGCGTGATTGCACGGCGGCATGAGATCGACATAGACGGGGCGCCGCGAGCGCGCGGGGCCGGTGCCCTTCTCGCGGGTCAGGTCGGCGAGGTGCGTCATGTCGCTCGGCTTGTGCGCCATGGTGTCTCCTGTTCCGCGCGGGTAGGTCGAGATAGCCTGGGTCAACAGCAGCCGCGGAAGCGACCCTTGCTCACCGCGTAGCGGGCCTCCTGACGTTCGCGAAAGAATTCCGTGTACGTCATGATTGGCTGGTCCGGGTGATTGGTCTGGCGATGCGTCACGTAGGTCGGATAATCGGGAACGCCGACCATCAGCCGCGCGGTCTGCACCACCATGTCGCAGACCAGCCGCGTTCGCCGCACGACGCTTTCGCCCCTTCCGGGGCCGCCAATTCTCACGGGGACTTCAGTCATCGCCGGCCGCCAGTGCGTCGATCGGCCCGACCTCCACCGCGGTGCTGCGCGGCGTGTGCAGCGCCTTGCGCGCGTCGAGCACGCCGTAGACCACCACCGTCACCACGATCGCCGCGAACAATCCCGCCAGCCCGGCGTCGAGGTAGTCGTTGAAGACGATGCGCCCCATCTCGTGCAGCGTCTTGGCCGGCGCCAGGATTTTGCCGGCGGCTTCGGCGGCACCGAACCGCAGCGCATGGCTGACGAAGCCGACCGCGACGTTCGGGCTGAACACCTTCTCCAGCCCGGCCGTCACCGTGCACAGCACCAGCCAGACCGTTGGCACGATGGTGACCCAGGCCACGCGCTGCCGCTTCATCTTGAACAGCACCACGGTGCACAGCGTCAGCGCGATCGCCGCCAGCATCTGGTTGGCGGTGCCAAACAGCGGCCACATCGTCCAGATGCCGCCCAGCGGATCGATCACGCCCTGGTAGAGGAAGTAGCCCCATAAGGCGCAGGCCAAGCCCGAGCCTATGATGTTGTTGACCCACGACTCGGTGGCCTTGAACGCGGGCACCACGTTGCCGATCAGGTCCTGGATCATGAAACGCGTGACGCGCGTGCCGGCGTCGACCGTGGTGAGGATGAACAGCGCCTCGAACAGGATGGCGAAGTGATACCAGATGCCGGCCAGCGCCTTGCCGCCGAGGAAGCCGGACAGGATGGTCGCCATGCCGACCGCCAGCGTCGGCGCGCCACCCGTGCGTGACATGATGGTTGCCTCACCCATGTCACGCGCCGTCTGGGTCAGAATGTCAGGCGTCACGGTGAAGCCCCAGCCGGAGATCACCTGCGCGGCGTGCACCGGATCGACACCGATGATGCCGGCGCCGCTGTTCATGGCGAAGTAAACGCCCGGATGGATCACGGTGGCGCCGATCATCGCCATGATCGCCACCATCGATTCCATCAGCATGCCGCCGTAGCCGATGAAGCGGAGCTGGTTCTCGTTCTCGATCATCTTCGGCGTCGTGCCGGAAGCGATCAGCGCGTGCCAGCCGGAGACCGAGCCGCAGGCGATGGTGATGAACAGGAAGGGGAACAGGCTGCCGGCCCACACCGGCCCTGATCCGTCGATGAACCGCGTGACCGCCGCCATTTGCAGGTCGGGGCGCACGATCATGATGCCGACGGCGAGCAGCAGGATGGTGCCGATCTTCAGGAAGGTCGACAGGTAGTCGCGTGGTGCGAGCAGCAGCCAGACCGGAAGCACGGAGGCGACGAAGCCGTACCCGATGACGATCAGCGCCAGCGTCTCACCGCTGAAATTGAACCACGCGGCAAGCTGCGGCGTTTCCGACACGGTGCGCCCGAAGATCAGCGCCAGCAGCAGCAGCACGGCGCCGATCGCCGACATCTCGCCGATGCGCCCGGGCCGGATAAAACGACTGTAGCCGCCCATGATGAACGCGATCGGCACGGTGCAGAATACCGTGAAGGTGCCCCACGGGCTGCCCTTCAGCGCGTTCACCACGACCAGGGCGAGCACCGAGAGCACGATGATGCAGATCAGCAGGATGCCGATGCCGGCGATGCCGCCGGCGACCGGTCCCATCTCGGAGCGGACCATGTCGGCGAGCGACTTGCCGTCGCGCCGCGTGGACAGGAACAGCACGGTCATGTCCTGCACCGCGCCGGCAAATACGACGCCGGCGAGGATCCACAGCGTGCCGGGCAGGTAGCCCATCTGGGCGGCGAGGACGGGGCCGACCAACGGTCCGGCACCGGCGATGGCGGCGAAATGATGGCCGAACAGCACGTAGCGGTTGGTCGGCACGTAGTCGAGGCCGTCGTTGTGGCGATAAGCCGGGGTCACGCGCTTCGGATCGATGCCGAGCACCTTGCCGGTGATGTAGAGCGCGTAGAAGCGGTAGGAGATGAAGTAGATGCAGACCGCGGCGACGACGAGCCAGGCGGCGTTGACGGGCTCGCCGCGGGTGAGGGCGACGATGCCGAAGGAGACCGCGCCGAGGATGGCGACCCCGACCCACATGAGCTTCGCTTGCAGCGTCATTGGTTTCGCTCCCACGGTCCGGGTGTCGGCGTGCCTTTAAGCGTCACGCCTGGCCGGATGTCGGGCCGGTGGTGATGCCTGGGCCTTACGGGTCGCACCATCGGCGTCGGGGGGCATTGATCTAGATCAGAGAATTTGCCGGCGGTGGTCGTTGTGTGGGCGAAATGCTGGAGGCTAAACTTTCGGGGGCGGCGATGGCGTGCAACGCCAGGGACGGCGGCACGACCCTCACCCTCGCCGCTGCGCGTCTCGACCTCTCCCGCGAAGAGCGGGAGAGGTAAGGGGCTTATCTCCGCACTCTCCGCGGTGGACCTTGCTGCTTCTACAGCAGCCGGCGCGCCTCGGCCGCGTCGGAGGCGATCTGCGCCTTCAGCGCGTCGAGCCCGGCGAACTTGCGTTCCTCGCGGATGTAGCTGTGCAGGCTGACGGTGACTTCGCTGTCATACAGATCGGCGGCGAAATCGAAGATGTTGACCTCGAGCCGGCTCTCCGGCCCGGCGTTCACGGTTGGGCGGCGACCGATATTCGCCACCCCCTTGTGCACCGCCCCATCGGCCAACCGCACCGTCACCGCATATACCCCACGCGCGGGTTCTAGATGCCGCCCCAACGCAACGTTCGCCGTGGGGAAGCCTATCGTCCGCCCGCGCGCATCGCCGTGCGCCACCACGCCGCGGATGGCCCAGGGGCGCCCGAGTTCGACGGTCGCGCGCTCCGGGTAGCCGTCCTGCAACGCGCGGCGGATGCGGGTTGACGACAACGGTCCCTCGGAGTCCGCCACCAGCGGCATCGCGGTAAAGCCCATGCCGAGGGCCTCGGCGCGCGCCGCCAAGAAGCCGGCCCCGCCGCCACGCCGATGGCCGAAGGCGAAGTCCTGGCCGGTGGTCAGATGACGCGCGCCGAGGCCGGCGTGCAGCACATCGGCGACGAACTGCTCGGCCGTGATCTGGCTGAAGCCGTGGGTGAACGGCAGCTCATACAACAGCGTCACGCCCTGTGCCGCCAGCGCGTCGGCCCGCTCGGCGGCCAGCGTCAGGCGGAACGGCGGGTCGTCGGGGCGGAAATACTCGCGCGGATGCGGCTCGAACGTCAGCACAGCCAGCTTCAGGTCGGGCCGCGCACCGTGTGCCGTGCGCAGCAATTGGGCGTGGCCGCGGTGCACGCCGTCGAAATTGCCGAGCGCCACGGAGGCGCCGCGCGCATCGTCCGGCAACCCGCGCCAGTCGCGAAAGATCCGCATCAGCCGCGCGACGGCACCTGAACGTAGGCCTCGCCCTCGATCACCACCTCGTCGCCGACGGTGCAGGTGGTTTTCAGCGTCGCCCGGTGCTTCTCGGCGTTCAGGGCGGTGACCTCGACGGTGGCGGTCACGGTGGCGCCGATCTTCACCGGCGCGGCGAAGCGCAGCGACTGGCGCATATAGAGGGTGCCGGGGCCGGGCAATTGCGTGCCGAGCACCGCGGAGATCAGGCCGGCCGACAGCATGCCGTGCGCGATCCGCTCGCCGAACACCGACTTGGCGGCGGCCTCGGCGTTCAGGTGCACCGGGTTGGTGTCGAGCGAGACCGCGGCATACATCAGGATGTCCGCCTCGGTGATGGTCTTGCCGAGGCTGGCGGTCTGGCCGATCCGCAGGTCCTCGAAGTATGTGCCGGTGGTCATTGGCGTTGGGTCCTGGTGCAGTGGCGGGCTTGGGGGACGGCGGGCTTGGTGTTGGCCGGCTTTCTGGGCGCAGCCTGCGGGTAAATCAACCGCCGGCGCCGCAGGGCGGCCGCAGGACAACGGTGGCCGTGACCGCTGCCAGCCCCTATATGGCGCCAAACCAACCGGAGGTTCGGTCATGCGTCGATGGCTCATCGCGATGGCGTCACTCGTGTTGATGGTCGCATTTGCCGGCGGCATTGGCTGGGCGCGCCCGATGGATGGCGCGACGCAGCAGCAATTGCTTGGGCTGTTTTCGCGCTACAATCAGGCGGTGGCTGCCGGGCATCTGGACCAGGCGCTGGCGCTGCGCACCGGCGCGGTGCGGGCCGCGCTGACGCAGCAGTTCAAGACGCCGAAGGACCGCCAGGACTACCTGGCCAACGCCAGCCAGATGGTGCCGGAGCGGGTGGAGCTACGCCACGCCAGCATCAGCGACGCCGGCGACAAGGCGCTGCTGATCGTGTGGGCCGACAAGTCTGGCGCGTCCGGGCCGGTGCAGAGCGAGCTCGACCTGAGTTTCGTCAAGGAGGGTGGTGGCTGGCGGATCGGTGATCTGGCGATCGGGCCAGGGCCAGCTGACATCAAGCGTTGCCGTGATCCCAGCTTCCAGCCAATCAGCGCCTATGACACCAGCCACAGCGTCGCGCTGGTCGGCCGCCTCGAGCGGGTGGATTTCCTGCCCGACTACACCCTGGCCGTGGTGCTGGCGGGCGACACCGAGACCTGCGCGTTCCTGCCGGCACGCGCGGTGTTGCAGCAACACGGGCTGGATCCGTCGACGCTGCAGCCGTACCGGTTCGTCGACATCTCGGGCGTGGCGGCGCGCGGCGACGCACAGAAGGTGATGGTCAACAACATCACGGTGCACGCCGAGGAGTAGCGCGCCCCGGGGTCGGTTCCGCCCTACGCTCGGCCCGCGGTTCAGCCCTCCCCAAGCCGCGCGCGGATGACCTGCATCGCCGCGGCGAACGCCGCATCGGCGTCGAGCGCCGTCGTGTCGAGCGTGATCGCGTCGTCCGCACGGCGCATGTTTGGCGCGTCGCGCGCATCCCGGGCGCTCAGGTCAGCTTCCACCTCCGCCAGATCGGCGGTGACGCCGCGGGCCAGCAGTTCCGCCCAGCGGCGACGGGCGCGCTCGGCGGCGGAGGCGGTGACGTAGAGCTTCACCGGCGCGTCCGGGAAGATGACGGTGCCGATGTCTCGGCCGTCGAGCACCGCGCCGGCACGGGCGCCAAAGCCCCGTTGGAAATCCAGCAATGCGGTGCGCACGCCCTGGATCGCGGCGACCGAGGCCGCGGCATCGTCGGCCACCGGGCCGCGCAGGTCGTCCCGTTGCAGGTCCTCGGGCCTTAACGCGCGCGCCGCGGCGGTGGCCGTCGCCGGGTCCTTCGGATCACCGGCCGCGTCGAGCACAAGGCGGCCCACCGCGCGATACAGCAGGCCGGTGTCGAGATAAGGCAGGCCAAGCGCGGCGGCGATGCGGCGGGCCAGCGTTCCCTTGCCGGCCGCGGCCGGGCCGTCGATGGCAATCACGGTGGGGGGCGCAATCACGGCGGCTTGCGGCGTCACGCGGGTGTCAGCCTGGCGCCGATGCGGTTCATCAACGCGGTGAAGCCTGGGAAGCTGGTGTCGATGAATGCCGCATCGTCCACGGCGATCGGCGCGTTCGTCGACAGGCCGAACACCAGCGCGCTCATCGCCAGGCGGTGGTCCATGTGGGTGGCGACGGTCGCCCCGCCCTGGATGCGGCCGGGGATGCCGTGCAGGATCAGGTCGTCGCCCTCGATCCCCACCCGCACGCCGTTGGCCGTCAACATCGCGGCAGTGGCGGACAGGCGGTCGCTTTCCTTCACCCGCAGCTCCTTCAGGCCGCACATGCGCGTGGTGCCCTCGGCGCTGGCCGCGGCGACGGCGAGGATCGGATACTCGTCGATCATGCTGGGCGCGCGGTCTGGCGGCACGGTGATGGCCTTCAGCGTGCCGTGCGAAGCGACGAGGTCGCCAACCGGCTCGCCGCCCTCAATGCGCTGGTTCTTGATCTGGATGTCCGCGCCCATCTCCGCCAAGGTCGCGAGCAAGCCGGTGCGCAATGGGTTCAGCCCGACGCCGGTGATGGTCAGGCGGGAGCCGGGAACCAGCAGCGCGGCCACCAGCGGGAACGCCGCCGACGACGGGTCGCCCGGCACCACGACATCGGCGGCAACCAGCTCCGGCTGGCCGTGCAGCTGAATGATGCGGCCGGCGCCCGCGAGGGTCACCTGCACCGTCGCCCCGAAGTGGCGCAGCATGTTCTCGCTGTGGTCGCGCGTCGCCTCGGGCTCCTCGACGCGGGTGATGCCGGGGGCGTTCAGGCCGCACAGCAGGACCGCCGACTTCACCTGGGCCGACGGGACGGGCACGCGATAGTCCAGCGGCAGGGCGTCCCTGGCGCCTTGCACCGCCAGCGGCAGGCGGCCGCCGTCGCGTGCGGTGAAGCGGGCGCCGCAGGCGGACAGAGGGTCGATCACCCGGCGCATCGGCCGTCCGCGCAGGCTGGCGTCGCCCGTGATCACCGCGAACAGGTCGTGGCTGGCCAGGATGCCGCACAGCAGCCGTGCCGCGGTACCGGAGTTGCCCATGTCGAGCACGTCGGCGGGCTCGGTCAGGCCGCCGACGCCGCGGCCGGCGACGCGCCACGATCCATCGGCATCGTGCGTGACTTCGGCGCCGAGGGCGCGCATGGCGGCGGCGGTGCGCAGCACGTCCTCGCCTTCCAGCAGGCCGGTGATGCGGGTCTCGCCGACCGCGAGCGCACCGAACATCAGCGCGCGATGGCTGATGGATTTGTCGCCTGGGACGGTGATCCGGCCGCTGAGCGGCCCGGGGGGGCGACTGGCGGCGAGCGGGCGGTGGGCGACGTCCATGTGGCGTGATCCTTGGGTGGCCGGCCGAGTAAATATCCCCCGGCAAAGCCGGGGGCTTTAGAATTGTGGCCGCTCAAAGCGGCCGGTGGGGTCGCTGACGCGGCCCCTGGATTTGTGAGCCGCTCAAAGCGGCTGTCGGGGGCGCTGACGCGCCCCCGGGTTCAGGTGGCCACTGAAGTGGCCATCACCGCCAGAGGTTCATCTGCTCCAGACGCTGATCCTCCTCCTCCTGATTGCGGATGTAGTTCCGAATCACCTCTTCGTCCCGACCGACGGTAGACACGAAATACCCGCGCGCCCAGAAACTCTGGCCAACGAAATTCCGCCGGTGCTCACCATAGGTCCGCGCCAAGTGAATGGCGCTCTTTCCCTTGATAAAGCCGACCACCTGCGACACGGCGTATTTCGGCGGGATCGAGATCATCATGTGGACATGGTCGGACATCAAATGCCCTTCCTCGATCCGGCTCTCTTTCTGTTCCGCCAGCTTGCGGAACAATTCGCCAAGATACTGACGCAATTGCACATACAGCGTCTTTCGGCGGCACTTGGGAATGAAAACAACGTGGTATTTGCACACCCACCTGGTGTGATTTAGGCTCTCCAACTCGTCCATCGATGCGACTCCATATTCGTGTGCTTTGGCGGCTCACGATCCGGAGTTTCGTCGATGGACAACCGGGGACTACCCCCGAAAACGTCAAACTTCTACTGCCTCCCCGGCAGAGCCGGGGGAACTCCCTTTGCATTAGCACGGACGCGCGGGCGTTGGGAGCGCAGCCATGTGGTTTTCGCGATTGCGTTAAGTTGCCGGTGACGGAGCCGAATCTATCGAACCGCTTCGATCGCCCTTGCCTATCCCATCGTGTTGGGTTATGAAGATGGTTATCGTGTTCCAAGCCTACGGCCTGCGCGTCGTGATCTTCCTCGATGACCATCACCCGGCGCACGGCCACGATTTCGACGCAGGCCAGGCCAAGATCAATCTCCTGGGATCCGACGGCAGGCCCGACCTGATTTGGACGGACAACATGACGCGGGACGTGCGTCACGCGATGCGGATCGTCGCGGAGCAACGGACGCTGTTGCTGGCCCGTTGGGAGGCGTTGCATGGCCGGCCTGAATGATTGCCAGATCGATGCTGCCGCGGAACGTGGCAAGGCAGCGCGGCTGAATGAACCGCGTGCTTTCGGAGCACGCTATGACAGCGATCTCGATCGGGTCATCGTCGCGCTGACCAATGATTGCACCTTCAGCTTCCCGCCCCGCCTGGTGCAGGGACTGGAGGCGGCGACGGAGGATCAGCTCGCCGCCGTCAAGGTCCTCGGCGCGGGCTACGGCCTGCACTGGGAGGCTCTGGATGTCGATATCTCGATCCCTGGGTTGATCGCCGGTCTGTTCGGTACGAAGGCCTACATGGCGCGGCGTGCCGGTCAGGCGACCTCGCCCGCAAAGGCCGCGGCGGCACGCGCGAACGGTGCCAAGGGCGGTCGCCCACGTCATCTCATGCGTGGCTGACGTTCGCCGCGGCGCGCGCCGGCACGGTTACGTGGCGCGGCGCCCGCGCTGCAACGGCGGTACGCGGCCTGTCCGCTGCTTCCACCAGGAGGGTGATCAGGGGCTTGTCGATCGCCAGCCCGCCGACATTCAGGGCGGGATTGCTGACGAACTGTTCTCGGGATGGCGATGAAAGCGGTGCCCGGCGTGCGGGCGGCGGCGTCGTTTAGCTGCGGCCCTTGGCGGGCTGAGGATTGGTACGAACCGTAAGGCGTACCTGGCCGGCCGCAGGGGCGACGGCGCGACAGCTATGCGCGCGGCAATCGCCACGACAGCGATTTTGGCGTGGCCTTTAGCAAGGTGTTCATCCTTTGCCGGCAGATTGCGGCCATGGCCGGCAACCCGCCGGCCCGTGTTGGACACAGATTATGCCTCCCCCCCCATGCGGCGGTGGCCCCGCGAGGTGCAACCACGTGAAACGGAGCGCACCATGCGAACCACGATGAAAGCCGCCTGCTGGGTCGGCGTAGTTCTGTTGGCGATGGCGGTACCGCACGCGCAAGCCGCGTCGGTGCCGGAGACCGTCAGTCCACCGAAAGCGATCAATCTCGGCAGCACCAGCTTCTTCGACGGCTTCGGCCGCACCACCGAGGGCTGGACCTGGCTGCAATACGGCCGTTACGAGGATCTGACCCGCATCACCGATTACCAGGGCAACAACAACCCGTTGTTCAAGGGCACCGATATCCAGGCGTTCGTGACGCAGACGCAGATCTCCTACACCAGCAACTGGCATCCGTTCGGCGGCGACGGTGCCGGCGTGTCGGCGCTGCTGCCGTTCGCTGCCTTCACCTCGCATTTCGACGCGAACAGTCCGGTCAAGCTGAGCAACAATGACTTTGGCGTGGGCGATCTGAATATCGGCCCGTTCTACCAGTCGAAGTACATCCTCGATGACGGGCGGCCGATGTTCGCCTGGCGCACGCAGCTCAGCGTCATCGCGCCGACCGGTAGCGTCAATGTCAATCGGAACATCAATCAGGGGTCGGGCGCCTGGGCGATCAATCCGTATGTCGCGATCACCTGGGTGCCGTTGCCGCAGCTCGAATTCAGCACCCGCATCAACTATCAGTACAACTTTCAGACCTCGACGATCCAGAGTCCGCCACCGATCCCCGGGCTGGTTTACCAGAACGGACAGGCGGGCCAGATCGTCTTCGGCAATTTCGACGCATCTTATGCGGTGCTGCCGAACGCCTTCGTGGGCATCAACGGTTATGCGCTGGGGCAGCTAACCCCCGATCTGACGAACGGGCAGACCGTGTCGCATTCGCGGGAGACGGAGGTGTCGATCGGTCCCGGTGGGCGGTATGTGTTCAACGAGTCGAACGCGCTGAACTTCAATGTGTATCTGCCCGTGGTTTCCAGGAACGCCACCAGCGGGACGCAGTTCAACACCCAGTTCATCCATAGGTTCTAATTCTAATCGGTGGGTTCTGATCGCTGGCGTAGGTTAAGCGAGGCATTGGCGCGCCTTAGGCGTCGGCATAGTCGTTACCAATTTGATATCAATCGAACAACGTCGCGAGGCGCTGTTTGATGCTGTCCGCGACATACAGCGCCAAAGCCTGAATGGTCCGCGTCGGGTTCACCCCCGCCGAGGTCACGAAAATGCTGCCATCGACAACGAACAAATTCTTTACGTCGTGGCTGCGTCCCCATTCATTCACCACCGATCGCGCCGGGTCGGTCCCCATCCGCGCGGTCCCCATCAAATGCCATCCGCCATCCGCCAGCGGCGCCTCATACCAAACATCATGCGCCCCCGCCGCGCGCAGGATCTCGCTCGCCCGTGCCACCGCGTGATCCAGCATGCGTCGGCTGTTCTCGCTCAGCGTGTAGGTGATCTTCGGCGCCGGAATGCCGTTCGAATCCTTCAGCACCGGGTCGAGCGTGACCGTGTTGTGTTCCTCCGGCAGGTCCTCGCAGATCGCCACCATGCCGGTCCGGTGCCGGAACAGCCGCCGATACGCGCGGTGGTGATCCTCGCCCCACGGCAGCCGTCCGATCTGCGCACCGTGCACCGCGGCCATCACCGGCCCCTGGCCGCGCGAGAACTCGAACGTATAACCACGCACGAACCCGCGCGCGCGGTCCGTCTCGTAGAACGCCTGGCTCCAGATGCAATTGCCCGGGCCGCTGTCGCCATCCATCACGTCATCGAAATAGCCAGCGATGCGCGCATAGGGGTGGAACATCAGATTCTTGCCGACCAGGCCGCTGGAATTCGCCAGCCCGTTAGGAAACCGCGGGGATGCCGAGTTCAGCAGGATCCGCGAGGACCCGATGGCGTTGCAGGCAAGGATGACGACCTCGGCGGGTTGGAAATGTTCAACCCCGTCGGCATCGTAATAGATAACGCCCGACGCCATGCCATGTTCGTTCGTCGTGATCTCCCGCACCCGGCAGCGCGTGCGCAGCTCGACACCGGCGCGGATGGCGGCGGGCCAGTAGGTGATGTCGGTGCTCGCCTTCGCTCCTTGCGCGCAGCCCGAGGTGCAATGCGCCAGATTGATGCACTTCGCGCGCCCTTCGTAATCCTCCGAGGCGATCGCGCTGTCGGACGGCCACCAGTGCCAGCCGAGCTTGTTGATCCCGCGCGCCAGCGCCGCGCCTGATTTGCCCAGTGGCAGCGGCGGCATCATCGGTTGGTGCGCCGGATAGGCGGGATCGCCCGCCAGGCCCGACACCCCCATCACGCGGTCATTCTCGGCATAGAACGGTTCCAGCGTCGCATAGTCGATCGGCCAGTCGTCGGCGACGCCGTCCAGCGTGTGGACACGAAAATCCGAGGGATGCATGCGCGGGAAATGCCCCGCGTACAGCACCGTGCCGCCACCGACACCATTGAAGTTGGCGATCTTGATGGGCGTGTTCGCCTCATTGATCGGATAGTCGGTTTCGCGCGCGCGACGATTCGGACTGTAATGAAAATCGTTGAGCTGGCGCGCCTCCCAGTCCCGGCCGGCGCTGGGATACTCGGACGGCTTCATCCAGTCGCCCTGTTCGAGACAGAGGATGTGCATCTTCGTTTCGGCTAGGCTCCAGGCAACCGCCGCGCCCGAGGCGCCGGCGCCGATGATCAGAACGTCAACTGGTGTGGTCATGTTGCACTGCCTGCCAGGAATGCTCTCGGTTCAGTCGATGGGCTGCGCGTGGGATTGTCAACGCACGGCCGGTCACGCCGGCAGCTGTCGTGACGGCCTGATTTGTTGTCACAACGTCATGGCCGGGCTTGAACCGGTCATCCTCTTTGCTGCCCGCCGCACGACTGGTGGTTGCGGCACGGAGAGGATGGCCGGTTCAAGCCCGGCCATGACGGTGAGAGGCAAGCACGTCGCA
>Ga0326727_10009932_pt1 | contig 23012 bp, 28 predicted proteins | sample MB2enrmetagenome_FD_207643 | JGI IMG/M metagenome (GOLD analysis project Ga0326727, IMG submission 207643) | Lab enriched peat soil microbial communities from McLean, Ithaca, NY, United States - MB29MY | ecosystem: Environmental > Terrestrial > Soil > Wetlands > Peat | place: USA: New York...
CGGCTAAAGCCATGCCCTGATACAGAGCGATATTTGAGGCACGAATTTTGTCGGGGTTAAACAGGCTGCGGTAAAAGTTCCATTTTCACTCAACAAGCAGAAAAAGCATACCTCAGGGGCTAAAGCCACCGCAGATTTTATTGGCTTTATGCCGGGGATAAATCCCCGGCCTACCGCCCGTGCCCTTTCAAAGCAGAAACCGCGCGCTGGTACAATCAAAAAGACCGAAAACCATCAAAATTTCAACGGATTATTTGTGCAATGAGCAAGAAGCGAGAGCGATGACGCTGCGGCTTTTTAATACGCTGACGGGAGAGGTGGACGCGGTGACGCCCGCCGATGGCGAGACGCTGCGGATGTATGCCTGCGGGCCGACGGTCTACGACTACGGGCACATTGGGAACTTCAGGACGTTTTTGCAGGTGGATGTGCTGCGGCGGTTTCTGCGGCTGACGGGGATGAAGGTTCGCCACGTGATGAACATTACCGACGTGGACGACCGGATTCTGAACAACGCGGCTGCGGCGGGGATTTCGATTGGCGAGTATTCGGGGCGGTATGAGCGGGCGTTTTTTGAGGATATGGACGCGCTCAGGGTGGAGCGGCCGGAGGTGATAGCGCGGGCCACGGAGCACATTGCGAAAATGGTGGAGCTGGTGCAGCGGCTGGCCAAGGCGGGAGCGGCGTACCAGGCGGATGACGGGAGCTGGTACTTCCGTCTGGCGGCGTTTCCGGAGTATGGAAAATTAAGCAAGAAGGATTTGAGCGGGATGGAGGACGGGGCGCGGGTTGACCTGGACGAGTATGAGAAAGACTCGGCGCGGGACTTTGCGCTGTGGAAGGCGGCGAAACCCGGCGAGACCTCGTGGGAGACGGCGATAGGGCGGGGACGGCCGGGATGGCACCTGGAGTGCTCGGCGATGGCCATGGAGTACCTGGGCGAGAGCTTCGACCTGCACGCGGGCGGCGAGGATTTGATTTTTCCGCACCATGAGAACGAGATTGCGCAGAGCGAGAGCGTGACGCACAAGACGTTTGCGCGGCATTGGATGCACGTGCGGTTTCTGCTGGTGGACGGCAGGAAGATGTCGAAGAGCGAGGGGAATTTTTATACGCTGAGGGACCTGCTGCTGAAGGGATATAAGGCGTCAGCGATACGGCTGGCGCTGATCTCGGTGCCCTACCGGCACCAGTACAACTTTACGTTTGAGGGGCTGGCGGAGGCGACCAGCGCGGTGGAACGGCTGCGGACGTTTCGGGCGCGGCTCATGGAAGGGGTCTTCGCGGCGGGCGAGACAGAGGCGTTGCAGGACGCGGCGGAGAAGGCGCTGGAGGAGTACAGGTCCGCGCTGGCCAACGATTTGAATACCGCCGAGGCGCGGGCGCCGATCTTTGAGCTGCTGAGGGCGGCGAATACGGCGATGGACCAGGGGGAGATGAAGGCCGGCGACTGCTATGCGATTCTGGCGGTGCTGAAGGATTTTGACGCGGTCTTCGATGTGCTGGAGGATGGCGACGCGGAGGCTACGCGGCGGGCGCTGGAGTGGGCGAAGCAGGAGGGCCGGATGGGCGAGGTTGCTCCCGAACTCGTGGCGCGGCAGGGGTTGACGGATGCGGCGATTGATGCTCTGGTGGAAGAGCGCGAGTTGGCCAGGAAGAAGCGGAACTTTGGCCGGGCCGATGAGATTCGCAAGGAGCTGGCGGAAAAAGGCGTGGTGATTGAGGACTCGAAGGATGGAGTGAAGTGGAAGCGGAAGTAGATTTCGAGCTGGAGGAAGATGGCAGGTGGATTGCGGAGGTTGAGCAGTTGCCCGGAATGCTGGTCTATGGGGCAACACGCGAAGAGGCGCAAGCAAAGGTCGAAGCATTGGCGCGAGATGTTATTCGTGAATTAGAGCATCTTCAATGATGCTGCGATAGCGTCATCGCGCCATCCCACCCTAGCCGCAAGAACAAAAACGCGGCGAGGGTGGGGCACCCAGAGGAAGTAATTCCCAAGACACTCAAATAAAGGAGATCACGAATGGAACCGAATGAGGTGCAGGAGTTGGAGGAGCACGCGGAGCACGCGGAGCATGATCGGATGATGCGGCCGGTGGCGCTGACAATGACTTTTTTGGCGGTGCTGGTGGCGGTGGTCACGGTGCTGGGGCATCGCACGCATACAGAGGCGATTCTCAAACAGGATCAGGCCACTGATATGTGGGGCGAATACCAGGCGCACAAGATTCGCGCCAACGAGACGAAACTGACTTCAGAACTGCTCAACACGGTGACCCTCGCCAATCAGGATCGTGCACACGAACTGATCAAAGGCTACGCGGAAGAGAAGGATCGGAAGGCCGAAGAGATCAAGGAAGATATGGAAAAGGCCAAGGGACTGGAGGAAGCAGTCGAATTGGCCGAGAAGAAGGCGGACCGCTTTGACTTTGGCGAGGCGCTGCTGGAGATCGGACTGGTGATTACCTCAATCACGCTGCTGACGCACAAGCGGATTTACTGGTTTGTGGGGCTGGGATTTTCGGTTGTGGGGATTGTGGCGGCGACGCTGGGAGTGCTGCTGAAGTAGGGCGCGATCCCACCTTAGGCACATAGAAATCAACCACAGGTCCTTCGACTCGCCGCGCTCGCTCAGGAGGATGGGGCACCGATAAATCCTGTCCAGTGTTAAGGATTCCCAGGTCCCCAAATGCGAGGGATCTCCACTCCACGGACGAAAACCTGTCCGTGGGGACCCCGGACCTGGGGCACCCGGTATTGTGGCGAAAATTAAAGGATGTGGTGTATGATGGCAGGCAAATGAAAATCCGCCTGTTTGCCGCGCTTCTAATCCTTTGCGCCGTGCCGCTTGCGGCGCAAGAGCCCGCCACCCCTGACACTGCTCCAATTCCTCCTACTCCTCCGCCTCCTCCGGTCGCACAGGCGCACGCCAGCGATCTCGGCTTCAGCTATGTCATCCCATCGGACTGGGAGGTTGTGGACACCAAGCCGATGCTGCCGACCGTGCTGCAGCAGGCGGCCAGGGACTACGGCAACGAGGCCGCAAAGATGGCTGCCTGCGTTCAACTGCCGCTGACAGCCCACCACGGCAATCCGCCCTCCGCCATTGCGGTTGTGGGGCTGTCTTTTGACTGCATGGGACACACGTTCACCGCACAGGATCTTCCGGGGATTGCTTCCGGCGTCGATGACGGCCTGAAGAAGAACATCGAGATCGCCAGTCCATTCAGTAACACCTATACGCTGGGCACGCACAGCATGTGGATTCAACGCGCCTCCGGCTCGCTGATCGGCCACCCGGAGATCAAGCGAACCATGGAGACTGTTTGCAGCGTTCTCAAGAAAGGCGTAGTTTGCTGGATGACTATGGCCGCCGACGATGACGCGCTCCAGACCTTCGAAAAAGGCGCGGTGACGCTGGACGACGATGCGCCGACGGCGTTGGTTCCTGCTGACGCGCTGCAAAAAAAGCCGTAGACAGGCTGAGCCTGCAATCTGATCTTTGAAGGATGCCGGCTTTTGTGCCGGATAATGCCCCAGCCCGCTTCAGGCAGTGATATCGAGCGGTGGATTGCGCCTAGCCGTCCGGCCCTGGGTTCTGTTTTGGTCCCCGGCTGCCAATCTCGCCTCATCTTTCCCTACTTTTGCGCCGATTAACCATGGAGAGAGGATTTACGCGCACGCTCGCGGGGTTGTGCCCATCTGGCTGGAGCGTCAGGCTCAGGAACTGATGGACTGCCGCGCGCGCGTGGAGCGCTCTCGCCAAGGGGAAGCTGCCCATGCTGCTGATGTGGACCGAAAATCTGAGCGTCGGCGTCAAGGCCTATGACGACGACCACAAGCGGCTGATCCGCATGATCAATGAGCTGCATGGCGCCCTCGAGGACGTGGATGCTCACGGCAAGATCGCCGAAGATGAGATTGAAATTGCTCTTCACCGGTTGGAGAATTACTTCCAGTATCATTGCCTTCGCGAAGAGAAAACCATGGAGCAGACCGGATATCCCGGCCTGGAGGAGCACCGGCAGGAGCACCAGAAGTTTTTTGCGACAGTCGCGGAGATGTCCCAGCGCTTCCACGGCAGCCGGGACCCCATACACGCCACGGAACTCATGCAATTCATGTACGACTGGCTGACCAATCACATCAATGTGATCGACAAGAAGTACACTGCGCATATGAACGCCAAGGGGATTACCTAAAAGCAGATTCCAGATATTAGCTGGCAGTTGAGCCTCTGTTGCCGGCAAGCCATGAGACTACCGCGCAGACGGCCAAGATCGCTCCTATCACCGCCAGCGAAAGCGTGATGGGCAGGTCGATCCAGCGAATGGTGAGCATCTTGAGAGCCATGAAGGCCAGCAGCGCGGCCAGGCCGTAGTGGAGATAGCGGAGGCGATTGAGCATCGCGCCCAGAGCAAGGTAAAGCGAGCGCAGGCCGAGGATGGCGGCGATGTTGGAGGTGTATACCACGAAGGGATTGTGAGAGACGGCCAGCACGGCGGGAATGGAATCGACGGCGAAGAGCAGGTCGGTGAGTTCGACAGCGATAATGACGGGGAGCAGCGAGGCGTGGGCTGGTTGCAATTTACGAAACAGTCCCCGAAGGGCCGCAGGCGCTTCGGGAATTGCGGCGTTTGCCGAGCCGCCGCGGAGCAGCCTCCAGGCCGCGTAGAGCAGAATCACAGCGAAGAGCCAGGTGATCCAGGCAAAGCGATCTAAAAGCGTGATGCCCGCGGCGATGAAGAGCGCGCGCAGAACGACGGCTCCGGCGACGCCCCAGAGCAGGGCGGTGTGCTGGCGGCGCGGCGAGATGCGGAAGCCCTGAAAGAGGATCATGAAGACAAAGAGATTGTCGACACTTAGCGAGGCTTCAATGGCGTAGCCGGCGGCGAATTCGAGGGCGGGCTGGCGGCCTTTGGCGATGGCGATCCAGGCGGCGAAGGCAGTTGCGGCGGCGACGAGCAGAGCGGTCCAAAGCCAGGCGAAGGATTGGGCGCGGCGCGGGTCGAGGCGGCGACCGGGTAGAAATGCATCGGCCAGCAGCAGAGCCGCTACCACCGCATGAAACCCGACCCACCATGTCCAGGAAGCACCGGCAATCTGAAAAGCAGGGAACAGGGAACAGGGAACAGGGAATAGGAGGATTGTGCTCATTTCCGAAGTTTAGTCATTATGGCGACTAGCATCTTGCTAACTTCGCCGGATAGGTTTTCAGCCAATTGTCGCGATTGTTCCGATCCGAAGCCTAACTCCTTTGAAATCACAAGCTGTGTTTGCACCTCGCAGTTCGACCCTCTGGCATGGCCAAGAAATTGGACATATTCGCCTTTCGTCGATCTACCATAACCTTCCGCTATATTGCTAGCCACTGAGACAGATGCCCTTCGCAGTTGATTGGTTAAGCCGAATTGTTCGGATGGTGGAAAAGAAGAGGTAAGTTTGTAGATTGCCACAGTCATCTGAACTGCCCACTGACATACAAAGAGGTCTTTGAATGATTCGCCCATATCCAATCTCCTGTTCCCTGTTCCCTATACCCTTTCTCACCTCAGATTCACCAGCCGTATCGTCTCCATGAAGACGTCGCCGTCGATGGTGAGGCTCTGGGCACTGATCTTGTCCATGGTGTCCTGTGCGGTGTGGTGATAGCTGTTATTGGGGCCGTAATGGAGGTCGATGATGTCGATGGAGGGGACGCGGCGCTGGACAAAGGGCAGGTGATCGTCGGCGATGTCCATATCATCTTTAAAGAAGTAGCGTTCATAGCCGAACTTTTTGGCGGCCCTGCTCACGAGGGCAACCAGCCAGCCGGTGGAATTGGTTTCGCGCTGGATTTCGAGGTCCTTGTCGCCGATCATGTCGGCGAGGATGAAGGCTTTGATTTTGGGCAGGGTTCCGTCGCGCGCCCATTTGGCGGCCAGGTGACGCGTGCCGTAGAGGGAGTCCGAATCCGTCCAGGTGGATTCAATCGACTCTTCACCATCGTCGAAGAGCAGCCAGACGGAGTAGCCATCGAGCTTGTTGCCATGGGCCGTTTCGGCGCGCAACTGGTCGGCGATGGCCAGCAGCAGGCCGGTGGTGGAGCCGCCGTCATTGGCGCCGACGTAGTTGATGTTGCGGAGCCAGTAGTTGGTCTCGTAGTGAGTGGCGAGAACGATGACGCCGTCTTTTTTGCCGGGGAAGCGCGCGATGAAGTTGCGCATTCCAACGGGGCCGATGGGCGTGGAGGCGGTGAATGCGTCTTCCTCGAGCTGGTCGTGAGCGAATTGTGCGCGCAGAAAGGCTTCGGCCTTCTGATGGCCCAGGCTGGTGGGCCAGCGCGGGCCGATGGAGACAAATTGGCGGGCGTATTCGAGGGCTTTGACGCCGTTGAAGTGCGGCTGGGCGGGGGCGGCGAGGGGAAAGAGAAGAAGCAGGGCGAAGACAAATCCTGTCCAGAGTTGTGGATTCCAAGGTCCCCAAAATCGAGACCTAGGGCACACGGGCTTTGTAGTTTCCCACCCTTTCGCCCCAAAAAAGGCGAAAGGATGGGGCACGGAGCAATTGTGGTTTCCCACCCTAGCCGCAAAAACAAGAACGCGGCGAGGGTGGGGCACCCGCGATTTTGCATTCGTCATGAAAAAAGCCAATTGAAATTTGTGGTTTTCCACCCTTTCGCCAGAAAAAAAGCGAAAGGATGGGGCACGGAACCTATCTGCCGCTAACAGCTTCCGATACGCCGGCTGCTTCCAAAACAATAAGAAGTTCACTTTGCGGCCTCCTTGGCTTCTTTGGCCTTGCGGCGGGCGGGATGGACCCACCATGCGACGCCGATGCCCAGCAGATAGAGGGTCAACATGGGAACGGCGTAGATGCACATGGTCCAGGGATCGGGACTGGGGCAGATGACGGCCGCCACCAGGAAGACGGCGAGAATGGCGTAGCGAATGTTCTTCCAGAGAAAGCGCGGGGTGACGATGCCGAAGAGCGCCAGAAAAAAGATGAGCACCGGCAACTCAAAGCTGATGCCCAGGCCGAGGATGATGGAAAGAAAGAAGCTGGAGTACTCCTCGATGGTGACCATGGGGGTGAAGTTCTTTCCGAAGTCCACGATCAGGATTTGCATGGCGCCGGGCAGGACCCAGTAGTAGCCGAAGGCTGCGCCGGAGAGAAACAGTCCCACGGTGGCGGCCATGAAAGGAATCACGAAGCGCCGCTCATTCTGGTAGAGGCCCGGCGCAATGAAGAGCCAGACCTGGTAGAGGATGAAGGGCGAGGCCAGAATCAGCCCGCCGATCAGCGAAACCTGAATATCCAGGTTCAAGGGGTCCATGGGATGAGTGAAGACCAGCGACTTGCCAATGTGTTTGAGCGGCGCCTGGATGAAAGCGACAAGCTGTTTATAGAAGATTCCTGCCACGGCAAGGCCCAGGACCAGAAAGTAAAAAGAACGAATGATGCGCTTGCGCAGCTCGTCCAGATGCTCCATCAGGCTCATGCCGGGCAGCTCCGCGCGCTGGGTCACAGCTTCGCGCGCCTTGCCGATGGCATCCGCGGGATCCATCATGAGCGCCTCCCCGGCGCCTTGCGAGCCTTTTTCGCGGGGGCTGGCGCCTTGGTTGCAGATTTAGCCGCGCGGGGGGATTTCTTTGCCGCCGGCGGCCTGGCTTGCGCCGGCTGCTTGCCGGGCTTAACCGCCGGCACCGGCTCGCCGGTGGAGGGCGGGAGAATGCGCGGATAGGGATCATCAGAAGTGGTGGCGGTGCCGGCAGGGTAAGTGGCCCCGTTGGGGTAGGGACTTTCAGCGGGCGCGGCAGAGATTGATTCCGGAGCAGGGGAAACCGGGGCAGGCTGTTGGGAGGCGGGCAGCGCGCTCAACCGCTCCTCTTCCTTCTTGCGGCGTTCGGCTTCCTCGGCGTTGCGAAACTCCTCTTCCATCTGGAATTTGAAGTCATTGGAGGCCTTGCGGATCTCGTACATGATTTTGCCGATTTTGCGGCTGATCTCGGGCAAGCGGCGGGGGCCGAAGAACACCAACGCCAGCACCATGAGGATCAGCGTATCCCACATCCCCAGGCTGGCAACTTGAATTGTGGGCGGCATCACCATGAAGGTTCATGATACCTGCCCGCGCATGGTGCGAACAAATGGGGGCGGCGGCTTCATTCGCGAATCCGGAGCAGGCGGTTGCAAGGCACCCAATAAATTGCGGAACTAACGATTGATCATTGCCGTACCACTTGAGAGAGCGGGCGCGCGGTTCTGCCCGGCCAGGAATGAGGAAGAAATGAAACGGATTGCAATTGCGATACTTTTTGGCCTGGTTGCAGGCGTGCTTTGCGCAACCGGGGGATTCAATAGCGGCATTATGAAGTTTTCGGTCATTACTTTGGTTTGGGTTTTACTGAACAGGGCAGTGATGGGCTTTGCGATTGGCGCCTCCGGGCTGAAGCTGCATTGGGCCTGGAATGGCATTGTCATGGGGCTGACAGTGGGATCGATCTTCTCCTATTCCCTTTTCATGAATGGGGGATTGGGAATTATTCCGCTGGTCAATTTCTTTGTCAACGGACTGTTTGGGTTGATGATCGAGTTCTTCACGACCAAGGTCTTCAAGCAGCCGTCGCCAGCGCGGGCAGCCTAAGCAGAGTAAGTTTGCAATGCCGGGCCGGGCCGGGAAGCGCGGCAGGAAAGTGCCAATGGAAGCCGTCTACAACAGAACCAAGCCGCCCGGCGATCACCACATCGAGGACGTAGAAGGGCTTGTGGCCGGCAACGGCTATGATGTTGAAGCCGTCCGCGCGGATTTTCCGATTTTGCACCGGCCAGTGTGCGGCCGTCCGCTGGTTTATCTGGACACCGCCGCCTCGGCGCAAAAGCCCTTTCAGGTCATCGAGGCCGAGCGATCGTTCTATGCGGAGGATTACGCCAACATCCACCGCGGACTTTACTACCTGAGCCGGAGGGCGACCGAGCGCTACGACGAGGCGCGGCGCAAGGTTCAGGTCTTCATCAACGCCCGTCACGAGCACGAAATCATCTTCACACGCGGCGCCACCGAGGCGATCAACCTGGTGGCCTCGAGCTTCGGAGAGGCATTTCTGAAGGAAGGCGACGAGGTGCTCATCACTGGCCTCGAGCACCACTCCAATATTGTGCCGTGGCAGCTTCTGCGCCAGAAAAAGGGCATCGTGCTGAGGGTTGCCGCGATCAACGATGCCGGCGAAGTGCCGCTGGAGGAGTTCATTAGACTCTTAAGCCCGCGCACGCGTTTGGCAGCCATTGCGCAGGTGTCGAATGCGCTGGGCACGGTGCTTCCGGTGGCCGCGATGATCCGCGCGGCGCATGCGGCAGGGGTCAAGGTGCTGATCGACGGAGCCCAGTCGGTTGTGCACATGGGAGCCGACGTGCAGGCGCTCGATTGCGATTTCCTTGTCTTCTCCGGCCACAAACTCTATGGGCCGACGGGCATCGGCGTGCTATACGGCAAGGAAGCGCTGCTCGATGCGATGCCTCCTTACCAGGGCGGCGGCGACATGATCTCGAGCGTCAGCTTCGAGAAGGCGACCTTCGCCCCGCTGCCGGCCAAATTCGAAGCGGGAACGCCGGCCATTGCTCAAGCAGTTGCTCTGGGCGCGGCAATTGACTACGTGACCCATCTGGGGCTCGACCGCATCAGCGCCCACGAGGCAAGCCTGCTGGACTACGCCACGGAACGGCTCTCGGCGATTGAGCCGCTGACCATTATCGGCACGGCGGCGGAGAAGGCATCCGTTCTCTCGTTCATCATGGACGGGGTTCATCCGCACGATATTGCGCAGGTGCTCGACAGCCGGGGCGTGGCCGTTCGCGCCGGGCACCACTGCGCCCAGCCGGTGATGGCGCGCTTCGGCGTTGCGGCAACCGTGCGAGCATCCTTCGGGCTGTACAACACGAGAGCCGAGGTGGATGCCCTGGCGGAGGCGCTGGAAGAAGTGGAGGCTGTGTTCCTCCGATGAGCGATTGTTTTGATCTCTATCAGGAAGCGATTCTGGACCACGGGCGGCGCCCGCGCAACCGCCGCGCGATGGACAATTGCAGCCATCAGGCCAGCAACGAAAACCCGTCCTGCGGCGACGAGGTGGTTGTGTTTCTCAAAATCGATGATGGGGGCGTGATCCGCGACGCCGCTTTCGCTGGGCATAGCTGCGCCGTTGCGACAGCGTCGGCTTCGCTCATGACGGAAGTGCTGTTGGGAAAGACTCCGGCCCAGGCGAAATGCCTCTTTGAGCGCTTTCACGCCCAGGCTACCGGGGTGGCGGAAGCGCCACTGGAGGGAATGATGGCCGAAGCGCAACAGCTCGCCTTGTTGTCAGGCGTGCGCGAATATCCGGTGCGGCTGAAATGCGCCACGCTGGCCTGGAACACGATGTTAGCAGCACTCGAAAACCAAAGGAGACCCGAATGAATATCGATCGATCTGTTTTTGTCTTTGCGGGATCACTGATTCTGATCAGCGTGACGCTTGCTTATTTCTTTTCTCCATACTGGCTGCTGCTCACGGCCTGGGTTGGCATCATGATGTTTCAGTCCGCGTTCACTGGTTTTTGCCCTATCGCGAAGGTGTTCAAAAAATTGGGGGTAAAGCCGGGTTGCGCGTTCGAGTAGTGCCGGACAGGGGATGAGTGGCGGGCAACGCGGAGACGGCCCCTTCCTTAACCCGGAGCTTGCACTCGCAATGCTCCTTGGAATCTCTGGTTAAGTGATTGTTTTGAAAGGGTGCGACTGGCAGGTAATGGGTTCTGCCCCGGCACAATCCATCGCCTATAAAACAATTTTGCAAGAGATTCGTTCTTTCGCTTTATAATGAGTTCATGAGCGCACATGTGATTGGCAATCCGGTGCCCACCCCTGAAGAGATGGGCAGAATTCTCGGACTCAGTCCCGAGCGTGTGGCGGCTGTGCGCAGCATCATGAGTACTCCCTCCAGTCGGAAATCCTCAAGGAACAAGAGCAGGGCCGCAAAAACAAAGCGGGGCAGCTCCCGAACTTCTTCCAGAGGCAGTGGCAGGCGATAGGCGCGAGATGGCAAGTCGCAATCGCATCGAGTCAGTCTTTCTCAACATCCCATATGATAAAGAGTTTGAAAGCCTGTATGTGGCTTATATCGTAGGCTTGACCCAACTTGGCTTGCGCGTCACTGCGGCGCTGGCTGTTCCGAATCAGGGCCGGCTTGAAACCATCATCGGATTGATTGCGAAGTCCGATTATTCCATTCATGACCTCTCTCGGATTGAAATCTCAAAGGGAATTCCCCGCTTCAATATGCCGGTTGAACTTGGCCTTGCACTCTATCGCTCGCACGCGACGAAAGGCAGGCACCGGGTCTATATCTTCGAGAGCAAACCGTATCGGACACAGAAATCCACCAGCGACATCAACGGAATTGATCCACAGATTCACCATAGGACACCGACGGGCGTCATGGCGGGACTGCGCAATATCTTACGGCAGCAGGGCGATGTCACTACGGTTCCCGAGATGCTCAAGAGCTATCGAGCGGTAATGAGAAAGCTGCCTGAGTTAAGGCGGAATGCAGGCGGAAAGTCGCTCTTCGAGGCATCGGTCTTCCATGACCTTACGGTTGCAGCCCTCGTGGAATCTCAGAAGCTGATTGAAAAGCGAGTAAGCACTCATCACCACTGATACTGCTGCTTGGGAAAGTGGTTGCATCCTGGGCGATTATCTGCAACCGCAAACTGGCCCGTCCTCCGTTCTTCGAGCATTTGAGTTCTGTGTTAAGTTTTTGTTACACTTATAGTCTGTGGAAGCGGCTTTTGGCGGGCAGGATTTCTCTTTGGAATCCAACGGCCAAGTGCCGCGTCTAACTATTAAAGGCTTGCAACATCCCCGTGGATGGGGGCTCTTGAAGAAGCGGCCGGCAGCAAGCGCCGGCAGATTCCGCAGAGCCAGCGCATCCACTGCAAGCCGCGAATTGCTTTCAACATCCCCGTCCGCTGCTCCGATAAGGGGCGAGTGGACTGAAGGCGGAATACGGTGAACCTGATACTCGATGAAGTGACGGCGGCCTCGCCGGAGGCCGGCAATGCCTGTAGCCTGGAAAACTACCTGGCGCTCCCTGACCACACGATGGATGGCCGCATTGCGGAGGCGCGCGCGCGGCTGGGGACGACGACTCTGATTCTCGGCCACCACTATCAGCGCGACGAGGTGATCCGCTTCGCCGACGCCACCGGCGACAGCTACAAGCTCTCCAGAATTGCCGCCGAGACCGACGCGAAATACATTGTTTTTTGCGGCGTGCACTTCATGGCGGAGAGCGCCGACGTGCTGGGCCGCGAGGGGCAACAGGTGATTTTGCCTGATCTGAACGCGGGCTGCTCGATGGCCGATATGGCCGAAATCTCACAGGTTGAGGCCTGCTGGGAGGTGCTCGCGCACTTTCACCTCCTGGACGAGTTCGTGCCAATCACTTATATCAACTCGACCGCTGCCATCAAGGCCTTCTGCGGCGAGCGAGGCGGGATGGTCTGCACCTCGTCCAGCACCCGCGCCGCCATGGAGTGGGCCTTTCAGCGCGGCAAACGGATTTTGTTTTTGCCCGACCAGCATTTGGGGCGCAATACGGGCTACGCCATGGGGATTCCGCTGGAGGAGATGGCGGTGTGGGATCCGTGGGTGATTCAGGGCGGACAGACGAAGGAAAAACTGGCGGCGAGCCGCGTGCTGCTGTGGAAGGGCCATTGCGCCGTGCATCAGCGCTTTTTACCCAGTCACGTGGATGCGGTGCGCGCAAAATATCCCGGCATACAAGTCATCGTGCATCCCGAGTGCCGCTTCGAAGTCTGCCAGAAGGCCGACGCGCAGGGTTCGACCGAGCGGCTGATTGCACTGGTGGAGCAGGCGCCCGTGGGGCAGATGTTTGCCGTGGGGACGGAGATTCACCTGGTCAATCGCATGGCGCGCAGATTTGCGGCCGAGGGCAAGAAGGTCATCACGCTGGACGACACCGGCTGCCTGTGCACCACGATGTATCGCATCAGCCCGCAGCACCTGGCCTGGGTTCTGGAGAATTTGGTGGAGGGGCGCGTGGTCAACCGCATCCAGGTCCGATCCAGCGTGAAGCATTGGGCGCGCGTGGCGCTGGATAGGATGCTGGAAACAGCTGTCAGCTAACAGCTGTCAGCCGTCAGCTTGCAGTTGAGAACGTGCGGCGGAAGCTGTAAACTGAAAGCTGTAAGCTGATCGCTGAGAGCTGTCCTTATGAAGACCTTCACGCTCGAAGAAGCGCAATCTCTGCTGCCGGTGCTGGAGTCGCTGCTGAAGCGCGCCATCGAGGGCAAGCAATCGGCTGTAGAAGCGGAGTCTGGCCTCTCTGAGCTGGCGCGGCGCATCTACCTCTCCGGCGGCATGAGGGTGGACACGGACAAGGTGGCCAAGCTGCGCGCGGATATGGAGGGGCACGTGCGAAGGGCTCGCGAGAGCATCGCGGAGATCGACGCTATTGGCGTGCAGGTGAAAGACCTGGATGCCGGGCTGCTGGATTTTCCCTGCCGGCTGGACGACCAGGTAGTGCTGCTGTGCTGGCGCCTCGGCGAGCCGGCCATCGAGCACTGGCACCCGGTTGATTCCGGATTCAAGGACCGCCAGCCGGTGGATGAGCGCTTCCACCGCCGTTCGGCCTCGGGTAACAGGCCCAACTAAAAGAATGCAAGCGTAAGAATATAAATAACTTACGGAATTAATGTCTGAAATGGCAGATTTAATGGTAAAATGGCATACATGAATGCCATTGTCGAAATCGACAAGGCCGGGCGGATCGTAGTTCCCAAGAAACTGCGCGACGAGTTGCAGCTTGTTGCCGGCACGCGCCTTCGGATTGAGCGCAGCGGTGACCGGCTGACGCTGATGCCCAGTTCGATTACGGCACAACTGGTCATCGAAAATGGAGTTCCATTGATCTTTCCCGCGGACACTTCCAATCCGCCCATTCTCACTACCGAGATGGTTACAGAACTGATCGAGCAAGGACGTCTGGAACGGGAGCGGCGAATTCTTTCGCTCGACGAAGATTCGGCCAGCGACACTACTGCGGTTCTGGATGAGGGAGCGACGTGATCTTTTTGGATACCTCGGTACTGATCGCTACCGCTCAGGTGAGCCATCCGCGCCACAGGCCCAGCCGAGAGCTATGGAACCAATGCGCCCGGCAAACTACGGCAGTCAGCACTCATACAATTGCCGAGCTCTTCAACACTCTCACCGCCATGCCGCCAGCTTTGCGTCTCGCCCCGCGTGACGCAGTGCTCGCCGTGGAAACATTTCTTCAGCGCCTCACCGCGGTTGATCTCTCCGCCAAGGAGTACATGGAAACTCTGCGCCGCACGGCAAACCTTGGCCACTCCGGCGGCATGATCTATGATGCCCTGCATCTGGCTTGCGCACGCAAAATCCAGGCCGAACATATCTATACATGGAACGTGAAGCACTTCCAGATGGTGGCGCCGGATTTGGCAAGGCGGATTGTGACGCCCTGAAAACTTGGCCTGGAATTCGTTCGAAATCACCCTCATCACGGTTTTCAACAAGGATCTAGAAGCGATTTATTTGTTTTTGGAGGCCTGATTCTACTGCCAGGTTTCAAAGACGACGGGTTCGCGGCCGGTGAAGATGGAGTGCTTCTGGAAGTTCTGGTCGTCGCGATGGGTAAAGTCGTTGCGGAAGTGAGCGCCACGGCTCTCGGTGCGTGCCAGGGCGGAGAGCAGGATGGCGCGGGCCACGCGGCTCATGGATTGGGCTTCAGTGAGGCGGCGGCTTCCCTTGTTGTTCGCAGACAAATCCGATAGAGCGTCCGCGCAGGCTTGCTGGGCGGCAAGGCCAAGGCGCAGGGTGGAGTCCTCGCGCAGCAGCCCGGCGTAGGCCCACATGGAAGTTTGCAGGCCGGCGATGATATTTTCCAGATGCTCCTGCTCGGCGGGGTTCAGGGGAGCGGAATTGGGCAAATCCACGATTTGGGGCGCATCCGCCGTGTGCAAAGCCAAGCAGTCGTCGAGCATGGACTGAGCGGCGCGTGCTCCGAAGACGAGGCCTTCGAGCAGGGAGTTGGATGCCAGGCGGTTGGCGCCGTGAACGCCGGTGCAGGCAGCCTCTCCGGCGGCGTAGAGTCCGGCGAGAGTTGAGCGGCCGTAGAGATCGGTGCGGATGCCGCCCATGAGGTAATGCGCGGCGGGACGAACGGGGATAAGATCGCGGCCGAGGTCTAACGAGTAACGCTCGAGGACGGCGCTGATGCCGGGAAAACGGTGGCGCAGGTCGATGTTCTTTACCTGACGCATGTCGAGATAGACGAGACGCGACTCGGCGGTGGTCGCGCCCATGCCTTCGCGGGCGATAGCGCGGGCGACCACGTCACGGGGCGCCAGCTCGAGCAGCGGATGATAGCGCTGCATGAAGCGCTCGCCGCGATCGTTGAGCAGGATTGCGCCCTCGCCCCTTAACGCCTCTGACAGCAGGAAACGCGGCGCGCCGGGGAGCGAGAGGGCGGTGGGGTGGAACTGATAGAACTCCATGTCGGCGAGCGAGGCGCCAGCTAGCTCGGCCAGGGCGATGCCGTCGCCGGTAGCCACGGCGGGGTTGGTGGTGTCGGAGTAGACCTGTCCCGCCCCACCGGCGGCGACCAGCACGGCGCGGGCGCTGATGCGCTGCTGGAGCCGCGGGCGGCGGTCGCAGCTGAGCAAATCTGCCCCGATGACGCGGCCATCGGCGGCGATGAGGTTGGTAACCGTGGTCCACTCGGCAAAGCGGATGCGCTTGTGGACGCGGGCAAAGGCGGCCAGGGAGCGGCTGATCTCGGCGCCGGTGGCATCGCCGTTGGCGTGCAGAATGCGGGCCAGGGAGTGGGCGCCCTCACGGGTGCGCATGAGCTGACCGTCTTCGGAGTCAAAGGCCGCGCCCCACTCAATTAGCTCGGCCACGCGGACCGGCCCCTCGGCTACCAGCGCCTGGGCCGCGGGACGATAGACCAGCCCATCGCCGGCGTTGACGGTGTCTTCCAGGTGGAGCGCAACGTCCGCATCGCCCTCCATGGCGACGGCGATGCCGCCCTGGGCATAGTGGGTGTTGGACTCGGCCACGGACTCCTTGGTGACGACCAGGACATCGCCGTGGCGGGCCAGCTCGACGGCCGCGCGCAGCCCGGCCACTCCTGCCCCCATTACCAGAAAATCGACTTGCGTCGAGGCTGCCATAAGGGTTTAGGCTAACACCGGGAGGCGGGGATTCGATGGCTTCCCGCAACTCTTTCCCCAATCCCGTGTATTATCATTCAGAAGTTGGGGCCGAATGGCAGATCGTGCAGCAAAGTGTTTTTTATTGCTCAGAATTGGCCCTGGCTGCTAGAGTCAAATTCGCTTGTGGGGGTGGCAGCATACCCCTGCTTAGTGAGGTCGATTCAGGAACGAATTCACAATCCTTACGGTGGCTGCTGTTGACGGGCTGTTATTGACGGCAGCAGAGTACCGCACGTTCACACGCAACCGCAGACACCTCAGGAGGGGGTCCTACATGCGCATATTCACAACTCTACTCTGCTCGGCAGCATTGCTTGCGAGCCTGGCCCTTGTGCCAAAGGTTCGCGCGCAAGTTGTCGTCGAAGTCGGCGAACCACCCGTCTGCCAATGGGGCTATTACGAAGCAGAACCCTACGGCTGCGCGCCCGAGGGCTTTTACGGGCCGGCGTACTTCCGCAACGGCATCTTCCTGGGCGTGGGGCCCTGGGCCGGCTGGGGATACGCCCACGGCTGGGGCGAGTATCGTTTCCATGACGATGGCAGAGGCCGCTACCACGGTCGCGCCGCCTATGAGGCCGAGCATGGCCATTATTTCCACGGCTATGACGATCGCCACCCTGGTGAACACCACGAAATGCACCCCGGTGAGCACCACGAAGGACACCCCGCTGAACACCACGAAGGGCACCCCGCTGAGCACCACGACGCACACCCCGCCGGACATTCCGGCGGACATCCCGCTGGACATTCCGGCCCAGCACCGCACGGCGAACACAGGTAACCTGTAGCCGCGGAGTCAGGCGGCGGATCATAGAAAAGCGGCGGAGCCCGAGAGCTCCGCCGCTTTGCGTTTGACTAAACCTTATTTGCAGTGGAGTGTGAAGTTGATCTTCTGCGCGGCATTGTTGGGAGAATCGATGGCGAGTTCTTCCCAGCCCTTGAAATCAGCGAATCTTGGTATGTTCGCACCTAAGTCCCACGTCGTGATGACATCTTCCGAGGTGTTGGCTCTGGGCAAATTCTTTTGCCCCGGAGGAGCCTGAGCGCCATCGCTCCTTTCAAAGTGATACTTGATTTCGGTGGGCGCCGTGGCAAGAACTCCCCAGGCGAATTGCAATTTAACCGGGCATGCTCCGGTGTAAACAAAGTCCTTAACGATCTGGCCGTTATTGGTCAATGCCCATCCGCCGATGCGGACGGTCGCCGGTCTGCAGTGGAGGGTGAAGTTGATCTTTTGCGAGACCCTGCTTGGAGTATCGATAACGAGGTCTTCCCATCCCGTGAAGTCAGCGAATCTCGGTATGTTCGCGCCTAAGTCCCAAGTCGTGATTACATCTTCGGAGGCGTTGGCTCTAGACAACATCTGTTGTCCTGGGGGAGCCTGAGCGCCATCGCTTCTTTCAAAGTGATACTTGATTTCGGTGGGTTCCGTGGGAATGACGCCCCAGGCGAATTGCAATTGCACCGGGCATAATCCGGTGTATTCAAAGTTCTTGACGATCTGGCCGTTATTAGTCAATGCCCATCCGCCGATCCGGACAGCCGGATTGGCGCGTTCCTTGGGCTGGGAGTGGGCGATTTGACTGATAATTGCCAAACAGAAACAAATAACCGCTACGCGTGCGATTCTGTTCACTTTCATTTTCTCTCCTTTGACCCCTTAGTGCAGGTTGCCGGTGGGGTTTGCCGACCGTTCGCCAGTGTATAGAGCAGCGCCTGATTCTTGCAAGTATTTTTTCAATCCGCATCAAGCCGAAAAATGCCTTCACTGCAGAACAAGAGTCACGCCTGTAGTGTGTTGCGATTCTCCGCGCCGGATATGCTTTCTCGCCGGCCGGCTAGCCCGCCCGGGAGGCATTAGGATAAAAGTACTGTGCAGACGATACGAGTAGAGACAACCTCAGCGAAGTACGACGTGGTGGCGGGCAGCGGGCTGATTGGTTCGCTGGCCCGGCGCGTGGAACGGGTTTGCGGCAGGCTGCCGCGACGGGTCTTTGTGCTGACTTCGGCGCCTGTGTGGGGGCTGTGGGGGCAGGCCGTGCAGCAGTCCTTTCGGGAGGCCCCCGTGGTGCTCTTCCTCAAGCCCGGCGAAGAGCACAAGACGCTCAAGAGCGTGGAGGGCTTGCTGCGGGAGATGACGCGTGCGGGCGGGGATCGCGGCAGCCTGCTGATTGCCTTTGGCGGCGGGATTGTGGGCGATGTGGGCGGGTTTGTGGCGTCGATCTTCATGCGCGGGATTCCCTATGTGCAGGTTCCGACCACATTTTTGGCGCAGGTGGATTCGTCGGTGGGCGGCAAGACGGGTGTGAATCTGCCTGAGGGCAAGAACCTGGTGGGCAGCTTCCATCATCCGCTGGCGGTCTTTGCCGATATCGGCGCGCTGGAGACGCTGCCGGAGCGCGAGCTGCGCGCCGGGCTGATGGAGAGCGTGAAGGCGGGGATCATCCGCGACCGGGCGCTGGTGCGCTTCATGGAAGAGCACGCGGAGGATGTGCTGGGGCGCGATCCCAAAGCGCTGGAGAAGGTAATTGCGGCGTCGATTCGCATGAAGGCCGAGGTGGTGAGCCGGGACGAGCGCGAGAGCGGTCTGCGCATGATTCTGAATTTTGGGCACACGGTGGGCCACGCGCTGGAACAGGCTACCGGCTATAAAACGCTGCTGCACGGCGAGGCGGTGGGCTGGGGGATGGTGGCCGCGCTTTTTTTGGCGCGCGAGCGGGGAACGATTTCGCGGGCGCAGTTTGAGCGGCTGGAGAAGTTGATTCATCTCTATGGGCCGCTGCCAGCGTTGAAGCTGAGGGCGAGCAAGGTGGTGGCGGCGACAGGCGGCGACAAGAAGAATTTGGGCGGGGTGAGGCGCTTTGTGCTGCCGCTGGGGATTGGCGACGCGGGGGTGGTGGAGGATGTGACGGCGGCGGAGCTGGAGGCGGCGGTGAGGTATGTGCTGGGGCGGGCTGGGGAGCGGCAGATTTGATGCCAACCACCGGAGCCAAGCCGCAGGGAGCATCTGACGAGGCCAGCGCGGCGCGGGCTGTGCGGGAGATGTTCGATGCGATAGCGCCGCGGTACGATTTGCTGAATCATGTACTCTCGGCGAATGTGGACCGGCTGTGGTGGCGGCGGGCGGCGCGGAAATTTCGGACGGTGTTGGCTGATCCCGATGCGGAGGTGCTGGACATCTGCTGCGGCACGGGCGATATGACCATGGCGTTGCTGAAGCGGCGGCCACGAGGCGCGCGGCCTGTGCTGGCGGCGGATTTTTCGCGCGCCATGTTGAGCCGCGGAGCGCGAAAGTTTGGCGTGGGCGCGCGAAAGCCGGGCCAGCCCTACGCAGTGCCGCTGGAAGCGGACGCCTTGCATTTGCCTTTGCGCTCCGGGTCGCTGGACCTGATTGTGTCGGCGTTTGGATTTCGGAATCTGGCCAACTACGAGGCGGGGTTGCGGGAGTTTCATCGCGTGCTGAAGCCCGGCGGGCAGTTGGGGATTCTGGAGTTCAGCGAGCCGGGCGGCTTGGTGGGCAAGGCCTACGCGGTCTACTTCCGGAGGGTGCTGCCGGCGATTGGGAGGCTAATATGCGGCAAGGCGGGCGCGTACAGCTACTTGCCGATTTCGGTGGGGAATTTCCCCGCGCCGGAGGAGATGATCGCGCTGATGCGAGCAGCCAGATATGAGCAGTGCGCATGGCAACCCTACACCTTTGGGATTGCGGGGTTGTACACGGCGCGGCGGTGAATGATTTTGTTTCTTCGAATTTTTCCGGTTGAGTTTTGTGGTATCCCACCCTAGATCACCCCAACGAGTAAAAATCGCTCGTTGGGGACCCCGATAGCCGCAAAAACAAAAACGCGGCGAGGGTGGGGCACCCAGTTTGTGGAACAGCCAGCCGAATTACTGAAAATGCGGTAGCCTAAAGACGCGATGGTTTACGAAGCCTCCAAGATAGCCGGGTTCTCCGCCGAGAAGCGGCGGGTGGCGCTGCACTCCATGCTGGCGGCGGCGGTGATGACGCTGCTGAAGCTGGGGGCGGGATTGCTGTCCGGCTCGCTGGGCGTGCTATCGGACGCGGCGCACTCCGGGCTGGACATGGTGGGCTCGGCGCTCACCTTCTTTTCCGTGCAGGTGAGCGACAAGCCGGCCGACGAGGACCACACCTACGGCCACGGCAAGTTTGAGAACTTCTCGTCGTTCGGCGTGGTTCTGCTGATGGCCGTCTCCAGCGGATGGATTATCTGGGAGGCGATCGAGCGGATTCTGCACCCGACCAGAGAGTTGCAAAACCTGGGCTTGCCGGTGGCGGTGGTGGTGTGCTCGATTGGCGTGGACTTCTGGCGGTCGCGGCGGCTGCGGGCAGTAGCGGAGCGGACCGGGTCGTCGGCGCTGGCGACGGACGCTTTTCACTTTGCGAGCGACATCTGGTCGTCGCTGGCGGTGCTCGCCGGGCTGGGCGCAAGCTGGCTGGGCGCGCGATACGGCATCGGCGTGCTGCGCTACGCGGATCCGCTGGCGGCGGTGGTGGTCTCGCTGCTGATTCTGCGGCTGACACTGAAGCTGGGGCGCGAGGCGGTGAGCGTGCTGCTGGATGAGATTCCCGCCGAGACGCGAGGGCGGCTGATCGAGGACGTGGCGCGGGTCCCGGGTGTGCTCAGCGTGGAGCGGGCGCGGGTGCGGCGCGCCGGGGCGGGTTATTTCGCGGACCTGACGGTGGCCTTGCCGCGGCGGTACACCTTTGAACACACCGAGGATCTGGTGCGCGCTGCCACGGAGGCGGTGCATCGCACGTTGCCGGAGGCCGACGTGGTGATTCATACGGTGCCGCGGCAGGCGCGGGCGGAGAGCATCTTCGACCGGGTGCGGGCGGTGGCCGCGCGCAACAACGTGAGCGTGCATGAGCTGAGCGTGCAGTCGCATAAGGGAAAGCTGCGCGTCGAGCAGCACCTGGAGCTGGATGAATCGCTGCCGCTGCTCAAGGCGCACGATTTTGTCTGCGCGCTGGAAGCGGAGATTCTGCGCGAGGTGCCGGAGATCGATGGGGTTCTGACGCACATTGAGAGCGAGCCGGCGACGATTGAGCCGCCGGGAGAGCGGGTGGAGGCGGATCGCCGCATTGAGCAGGCGATGCAGTCGGCAGCGGCGCAGATTCCGGAGATTGTCGATGTGCACGAGATTCAGGTGAGCCGCTCGGCCGATCACATCCAGGTTACTTGCCACTGCACGCTACGCGACGATCTGACCATGGGGCGGGTTCACACGGCGATCACCGAGTTGGAGGACCGTTTCAAGCTGGAGTGCCCGGAGGTGTATCGGGTGACGATTCACCCCGAGCCGGTGACGGATAATTTGCGGTGAGGGTGGCTGTATAATTGCCGCTAATCACAATTCTTGAAACCGGAGCCTGGAGGTAGGACCGATGACGACGGACGTGCTAAGCAAAAGCAATCAGGCTGGGCGGAAAGGCGTCTTATTCATGGCTACCATGTTGTATCTCCCATTACTGCCTTTCTTATGCATGTCTGAGTTTGCCTTTATCGAACACGTGTGGTCCAATTCAAAGCTGGCGATCGACCTATTCATAATAATTTGCCTGCAATTCATGATTCTGATCCCAGCAGTTGGCGGCTTGATAGCGCGCATCAAGCTGGAGAAGAAGTTGATTGAGGGTGAAATCAGCCCTTCTTACGCCTCTGATCTTGTCACTTGGCAATTTGGCCAACTTGTTACTTTCTATCTAGTAGTCATGTTTCTTGCAGGTATTATTCCCCGCTAGCGCGAAGCAGACTTCTTTTGCAGCGCGCTTTGCACAATGTAGGAGGAGCGCGTGAGTCCCTTGGAGCGGGCGCGGCGGTCAATTTCGGCAATCTGGCTTTGGCGGGCGGTGATGTTGATGCGGACGGTTCTCTCTGGCTCACGAAGTTCGGTCAGGAAAGCTACCGCGCCTTTCATCGCCGGATCGCCGCGCAGGTCGTCGAGGGTGGAGGGCTTGGGAATCACCTCGCCGTCCTCGCGCATTCCAGCCACATGAAAGGCCAGGGCCTGGGCAGCCATGGCGCGCGCTTCCTCTAAACTGGAACCGGCGGTGATGCAGCCGGGAAAGTCGGGGAAGCTGACGCCGTAATCAGATTTCTTGTCTTTATGAAGGTAGGCGATGTATTCCATGGTTGCTCCCAGCCAGAACGAAGATACATCCATCGTATACTCATCAACGTAGGCAGCAACGGAGAGCCCAGGCCATGATGAAACGCCCGTTTGTCAACTTTTTTCAGGTGGCTTCACTGGTGATGCTGCTGGTGGCCGTGGCGCTGCTGTCGGCTGTCACCACCATGAACTTCGCCATTCACGGGGTGGAGGTGAAGGTTCCCTCGCTCAAGGGAATGACGGTAGCGGAGGCGCGCAGCCAGACCTCGGGACTGAGGCTGAACCTGGACGTGGACAACCGCTACTACTCGGGAGACGTGACCGCGGGACACATTCTTTCGCAGTCACCCGCGCCGGGAACGGTGGTGCGGCGGGAGTGGCGTGTGCGAGTGGCGGAGAGCCTGGGGCCGCAGAAGGTGGAAGTTCCGGATACGGTGGGGCTGGATGAGCGGGTGGCGGCGCTGCGTCTGCGGCGCGTGGGTCTGGAGGGGGGCGTGACAGTGCGGCTGCCCTGGGGCAAGGCGGCGGAGGGAATCGTGCTGGCCCAGGATCCCCCGGCACACGCGCAGGGGATTGCACGGCCCACTATCGATCTGCTGGTGGCCGCGC
>Ga0326727_10009933_pt1 | contig 23008 bp, 15 predicted proteins | sample MB2enrmetagenome_FD_207643 | JGI IMG/M metagenome (GOLD analysis project Ga0326727, IMG submission 207643) | Lab enriched peat soil microbial communities from McLean, Ithaca, NY, United States - MB29MY | ecosystem: Environmental > Terrestrial > Soil > Wetlands > Peat | place: USA: New York...
GGCCGCGGATGAGAAGATGGAGGGGGCGGACGGATGCGCAATCGGGTAGAGAGACTGAGGGTCTGGTTGCTGGGGAGCGCGGGCTTCCTGCTGCTGGTGATTGCTGCGTTCCTGGGGGCCGCGCACTTCCTGTCGCGGCACCGGCTGACGCTGCCGGCCCGGCTCGGTGTGAATATCGTGCGCGAGACCAACGGATTTACCTACTACCAGGCGATGCAGGGCAAGACCGTGTTCGCGATTCACGCAGCCAAGGCCGTGGAGCACACCGACGGCAAGATTGCGCTGCACGATGTGTCGATTGCGCTCTACGGAGAGAAGCAGGAGCGCAACGACCGCATCTACGGCGACGAGTTTGAGTACGACCAGAAGGCGGGGGTGGTCCGCGCCACGGGAGTGGTGCATCTCGACCTGCAGGCGGCCGAGGCGGGCGGCGGCGGGAATGGCGGCGGAAAAGATGCTGCAGCCGGGGCGAAGGTGCTGCATGTGACCACCAGTGGGTTGGTGTATCTGAAGGACCTTGGCGTGGCCGCGACCAACGAGTACCTCGAATTCCAGACGGGCGCGATGAAGGGGCACGCGACGGGGGCCAGCTACAGCAGCGACTCGGGCTTGTTGATGCTGCACTCGGCGGTGAGCATGAGCGGAATGGCGGGCAAGCGGGCGTTGACCGTGACGGCGGCGACGGCCGATCTCGACAACCCCAATCAGGAGATATTTCTGACCCAGGCGAAGTGCGTCACGCAGGAGCAGACGGTGGAGGCCCAGAGGGCGACGCTGCATCGGCGGCCCGATGGAACGCTGGCGCGGGTGGAGGCCGAGGGCAATGTGACGATGCAGGCGAACGGCGCGACGGTGATTTCGCAACGGGCCGACGTGATTTTGAATGCAAGGAGCCAGCCGCAGTCGGCGCTGCTGACGGGTGGGGTGAAGTACTCCGACGACCAGCCTCTGCGCCAGCTTCGGGGAGAGGCCCAGGAGGCGACGATCGCCTTCAATGCGCAGGCGAAGCCGCAGCCGGAGGATGCAGTCTTCGGCGGCGCGGTCCACTTGACCGAGAGGACAAGAGCGACGGAGGCGGAGAAAGAGCCGTGGAGCACGCGCGATCTGACCGCCGCAAAGGTGGAGGCCAGGCTGGAGCCGGCGGGCGTGGGCGGGCCGCAGTTGCGCGACGTGGAGGCAACGGGGAGCGCGCGTCTGGTGGTAGTCGGCAACGGAAGCGCGGCGAGCACTCGCGGTGTGGGCCGGACGGAGTTGTCGGCGGACGACCTGAAGGCGCACCTGACCGCCGCGAAGGGCCCGAGGCAGCCGCCGTGGCTGGATACAGTGGCGGGGCGGGGCCATACGCTGTTGCATCAGGTGACGGCGGATGGGACCGATGAGACCAGTTCGGGAGATTCGCTGGATGCGAAGTTCCGGCCGGAGAGTTCTGGCAACACCTCTTCGAGCGCGAGCTTGAGCACGGCGAACGCGAGCTTGAGCACGGCGAAGACCCGGCCCGCGGGAGCTGCGGCTGGCAGTTTGCCGCACATGGTTGCGGCGAACGCGAAGAGCGGTGAGGGGGTGGACGATCTGCTGAGCGCGGTGCAACAGGGTCACGTCACGATGACGCGGCGCGCGCCGGCGGCGAGTGGGGCGAAGGCTGGGGGTGGGGCGTCGGGCAGGACGGGAATTGCGCGGGAGGACTTCCTGCAGGCGACGGCGGAACGGGCGGCGTACGACGGCGATCTGGACCGCGTGACGCTGACCGGCGGCGTCGCGGTGAGCGATCGGGCGAGCGCGCTGTGGGCGAACCAGGTTGCGCTGGACCGTGCGACAGGCGACGCGCACGCGGCGGGCGCGGTGAAGGTGAATTATCTACAGGACAATTCAGCGCAGGCGGTTGGATTGAGAGGAACGGCCCCGGGCAGCGCTTCGCAGCAGGGCGCGCCGGTTGGGCCGACGCACGTTCTCGCGGAGCGGGCGGAGTTGGTCCATGCAACGGGCGTTGCAACGTTCCACGGCAGGCCGGTGCGACTGTGGCAGGGCGGCTCGCAGGTGCAGGCCCCGGTGATCGAGATTGCGCGGCAACAGCAGCGGTTGACGGCGCGGGGCGAGGCTTCGGAGGGAGGGGCGCAGTCAATGCCGGTGCATACGGTGCTGGTGAGCGCGGGAAGCGATGCGCCTGGAGCGGTAAAGGCAGGCGCGGGGAGTTCCGCTACTGCGAAGCCGGGAGATGGGAAGACGGCGACGAGCGAGCGGTTGCCGTCGGCGGTGCGGATTGCGAGCGGCGGGCTGGTCTACTCGGGCGATCTGCGCCAGGCGGTGTTTAGCGGCGGCGTGCGGGCGGAAACGGCCGATGGGACGATTCACGCGAACGAGGCGACGGTCTACTTGCAGCAGACGGCTGGGGCGGCGCAGTCTGCCAGGACGAAAGCGGCAGCGGCCCCGCCGTCGGGAGATGCGGTTCCCTCGTTTGCAGGCAGTGTGGAACGCGTGGTGGCGGGCGGGCAGGTCGTGATCGAGCAGCCGGGACGCCGCGCTGTGGGCGAGCATCTGGTATATACGGCGAGCGATGGACTCTTTGTGCTGACCGGAGATGGCAAGACGATGCCACGGCTGGTGGATTCGACCCGGGGTACGATTACAGGCGCTGCGTTGCTGTTTCATGCGGGCGACGACAGTGTCGTGGTCTCCAATGCGGCTCCGGGAGGGACGGGTGAGGCTACGGGCCAGAGGGTGCGGAGCGAGACACACGCGGGCAAAGATGCGACGATGGGGAAGGGGAAGTAGGGAGCACGATGCGTACGCTTGAGACGGAAGAGATTGGCAAGGCCTACGCCGGGCGGCAGGTGGTGCGCGGCGTGAACATGCAGATCGGGCAGGGCGAGGTTGTGGGTCTGCTGGGGCCGAACGGCGCGGGCAAGACGACCTGCTTCTACATGATCGTGGGACTGGTGCGGCCGGACGCGGGGTGCATCGTGGCCGACGGCGACGACATTACGCGGCTGCCGATGTACCTGCGCGCGCGGGAGTACGGCATCAGCTATCTGCCGCAGGAGCCTTCGATCTTCCGCAAGCTGACGGTGGAGGACAACATTCTGGCTGTGCTGGAGGCGCAGCCGTTGAGCCGGGAGGAGCGGCGCACGCGCACCGAGAAGCTGATTGAGCAGTTCAGCCTGGGCCACGTGCGCAAGACCATGGGCTATGCGCTGAGCGGGGGCGAGCGGCGGAGGGTGGAGATTGCGCGCTGCCTGGCCATCGAGCCGGCGTTTATCCTGCTGGACGAGCCGTTCTCCGGCATCGATCCGATTGCCGTGCTGGAGCTGCAGGAGATCATCTTCGGGCTGAAGAAGAACGGGATCGGAGTGCTGGTGACCGACCACAATGTGCGCGAGACCCTGTCGGTGACCGACCGCGCGTACATCATCAACGAGGGCAGGATCTTTCGCTCGGGAACTCCGGGCGAGCTGGGCCGCGATCCCGAGGTGAGACGCATCTATCTGGGGGAAAAGTTCTCCATGGAATAGCGCGCGGGAGAGCGGCATCTGCGTGGCGGGGACGCGTGCGCGGTGGTACGCGGCGCGGTTGCATCTTATCGGGGAGCGGCTGCGTCTATAAGTCCTATACAGGCAATGGCCGCAGGTGTTGGCGTGCGCCGGGGCGTGGCTGTTCCGCGCCGCCGCACGAATGCCGCGCGACGTGTAGACTGTGGCCAAGTTGCCAGGCGGATGAAACCTTGCTGTGTTGTGCGGTTGGTTCACTTCGCGCGAAGAGCGCGGGGCCAGTAATCGGGATGAGGTTGAGGATTTGTTGCAGCCGAAGCTACATCTGAGAGTCTCGCAGCGCCAGGTGCTGACGCCCGGGCTGGTGCAGATGGTCAGCGTGCTGGCGCTGAACAAGCTGGAGCTGAAGGAGCTGATCAACACCGAGCTGGTGGAGAACCCGGTATTGGAGGAGGTTGAGGAGTCCGCGGTGTCGATCGAGGAGATGGCGGGACGCGAGGCCGACCGCGAACGTTCTGCGGAGGAGATTGCCAGCGAGCACGAGCGGGTCGAGAAGGACCCCTTCGACGAGATCGACTTTGGCAGCTACTTTCAGGACTACCTGGACCCGGGATTTCGCACCGCGTCCAGTTTCGAGGAGTACGACCGGCCCTCGTTTGAGAACTTTCTGTCGCAACCGAGTACGCTGAGCGACCATCTGGAGTGGCAGTTGGGCTCGATGGTTTTGGCCCCCGAGGTGCGGATGGCCGCGGACCTGGTGGTGGGCAACCTGAACGAGGACGGGTACCTTACGGCCACGGATGAAGAGCTGGTGGAGGCGTTGCTTGAGATGCACGGCCCGGCGCGCGCGGAACCGATCCCATTCGAGCGCGGGTTGAAAGGACGGCCCGCGTGGGAGGCACACCACTCGGCGAAGAACGCGGGGCTTGAGGCCGCCGCCTCCGGCGCGGGGCCAAATTTCAACGGCGCCGGCCACTTCGGCGCGCGTGCAAAGGCCATGGCGACGGTGCAGGAGGCGCGCGCGATCGTCAACAATCTCGATCCGCTGGGGGTTGGCGCGCGCGATCTGCGCGAGTGCCTTCTGATTCAGATCGCCGCCCATCGCCGCGAGGATGAGATGGTGCGGAAGCGCGTTGACGCGTGGCCGGCCCCTCCCGCTGCCGGGCTGTCACAGGACATTGCGCACGCCGAGGCGGAGAAGATGGACCGGGATGCGGGGCCGGTTTCACATCCGGTTGGGCATGAGGCCGTAAATGGCCCTGCGTCCCGCAATGCACAGGCGCGGAACGGTGCGGCGGGCGATATTGCGGCGCGCAATGGGAGCGGCGACGGCGATGTCTTCGAGATTGCGGCGCACATTGTTGCCAACCACCTGGCCCTGTTGCAGAAGAAGGACATGCGCGAGTTGACGCGCAGTTGCGGCCGGGGCGTGGAGGAGGTGCAGGCGGCGGTGGACTTGGTCCGCGCGCTCAATCCCCGCCCCGGCCAGCGCTACAACCTGAGCGAGACGCGGCTGATCGAGCCGGACGTTGCGTTCGTCAAGCGCGACGGCGAGTACGTTGTCGTGATGAACGAGGAGGAGATGCCCACGCTTCGCCTGAGCCGGGCGTATCGCAGAATGCTGCGCGAGAAGACGACGGAGAAGGACGTGCGCGAGTACGTGAAGGAGCGCTACAAGTCCGCCATTCAGTTGCTGCGCAACATCGAACAGAGGAAGAACACGATCGTGCGCACCTGCGAGGTGATTGTGCGCCGCCAGGCGGAGTTTCTAGAGCGCGGCGAGCAGGGCCTGAAGCCGATGATGATCAAGGAGGTGGCCGAGGAGATCGGCGTGCATCCTTCAACCGTGAGCCGGGCCGTGGCCAACAAGTATGTGCATACGCCGCAGGGCGTCTACGAGCTGCGCTACTTTTTCACCGAGGGGGTGAATGGGCCGGAGGGCGGCGACCTGCCTCTGTTGCTGCTGAAACGCAAAGTGAAGAAGCTGATCGAAGACGAGGACCCGCGCAAGCCGCTGACCGACGAGCAGATTGCGGCGGAGCTGCTTCGGCAGGGCATCCGGGTGACGCGCAGAACGGTGGCCAAGTACCGCGAAGACATGCAGATTCCAAGCACCCATCGGCGCCGCGTACGCTGATGGGAGATGTGAGGACGGTCGATGTTGAACGCAGCGGGCCGGGTGCGACGAGCTGGATGCGGCGAAAGATGCATCCAACCGGATTGAACGGAACGGATGAGGTGAGCGGATGGTCATCGAGTACACGGGAAGACAGACGGTGGTTACGCAAAAGTACAAGGACCTGGCCGCGGCGGGCCTGAAGCGGATCGACAAGATGGTGGGCGAGCGCGCGACGGCGCACGTTGTGCTGACGGCGGTCAAGTACCGCATGATTGCGGAGGTCACGGTGACCCAGGGGGGACAGAGCATGGTCTCCAACTGCGAGTCGGCGGAGATGACGACGGCACTGCGCGATGCGCTGGCCAAACTGGAGCAGAAGGTCATCCGCCAGAGGCAGAGGACGTTCACCATTAAGCGGCACCCGCGCGCGGGAGAGAAGACGGAGGAAGAGGAGAATCTGCTGGGGGCTGCGGCGGCGGCGGAGGAAGGCTGATTCGTCGTAGGAAGGGGAACCGGCAGCTGCAACCTGCCGGACCTATAAGCCATCTTTGCGGGCGAAAGCACCATGCTTCCAGCGAAGACCAACGCGCTAAGGAATCTCTGAATTAGTCCCTGTTTTGAAAGGGCGGGACTTTAGTCCCGCCGGGTGCACAGCAATTGCAATGCGGCTTTAGCCGATGAGGGAATATCAAACACTTGTTCAGATATTTCTCTAAGTCATTCGCTACCTATTATTGAGATGTAACAAAGGACCGGGGCGGGTACCCGGTTCTTTTTCGGACTGTCCTGCTCCGGGTGTCCTACTCTGGGCTGTCTCACTCTGGGACAGTGCGGTCCCATAAGCTTGCACCGTGAAAAACTAATACATAAGTGGGCTGTAGCCTGCAGCCATAGAGAGGCCCCGCGCCCTATCGAGAGAGAGGCCGTTTTCCAGTGTGGTTAGTGGAGGAGAGTTACTTTCTCCCTTCTATTTGACGATGGAAATAACAGGTCTGCCAATTATGATTAGCCGTAAAAATGCATTTATTCTTCTCCCCGTCTTACTGCTGGGTTTTCCTCTTGTCTCCCGCGCGGACTCCTTTCCTGGAGTTGCGAGCGCGTACAAGCTGATAGCCCTCGGATATGGAAATAGCCTAGGGACCATCAGCCTCGGCTTCGATACCGGCGGGCGGATTGCCGCGTCGCATAAGATGCACAGCGCGCTTGGGATGGGGAAGTTGCTGATCGGCGGCCCGTTTGCAGCACTGGCCGAAGGCCCGCTGGCGAGCATGGGGGCATCGCCGATCGACTTCGACAGCCTGGGCGCGCCGCTGGATGCGGAGGGCCTTTATCTGGGCTCTCTGTTGACGGTCGGCGAGGTGCTGACCGCGGGGCAGCCCGGCTTTCCCAGCGACGCGGACCCATCGTGGGTGGTGCTCTGCGGCAGCAGCGATTTCGTGGACATATTCAACATCTCGGCGGCACAGTTTGCCAGTGCGGACCACCCGCTGGACATCGAGGTCCCCGACGGCGCCACGGTGATACTCAATGTGGCGGGGACGCCGGATTCGCTGGGCGGGGGCATAACCATCAATGGCGTCCAGCCCTCCCAGACAGGCGCTGCGGCGGCGGATGTGCCGGTCCACTTCGCCGGCGCGGCCTCGGCCTCGCTGGACGGACAGTTTACGGCGTCCCGACTGGCCTCGCTCGCCAGCATGACCGGTAACCCGCCGGTCCATGGAACGATCATCGTGCATGCCATCGCCGACAACGGCGTGGTCCGCAATGCGGAGTTCACCGGGGACCCTTCCAGTCCTCCCACGGCGGTCACGCCCGAGCCTGGCAGTCTGTTGCTGTTTGGGAGCGGCACGATGGGAATTGCGTGCCTGGTGCTTTGGAAGCGAAGCATGGGGCGGTTTGTCTGCTGAAACAGCCGATGCGGGCCGGCCAGCGGGGCTGAAGCCAACGTTCCCCGCGAAGAACGGAAAACAGGGATTTCCGCGGCCTGTCTAACCGGTTCTGCCGTGATGCCGATAAGGGATACAGGAGAACCTGCATGAGTGCCGAGAGCCAGTATCAGGGGTCCGACGAGGCCGAGCGCGTGCTGCGCTCACAGTCGTTTTCTGCACCTCATGGGAGTTTGCCGGGGGCAGATTTCGCGCAATCCGGTTCCTGCGGCACCCTGCACGAGTGGCTGGAATCGCTGCCCGTGACTGCTTTCATCGAGCATGACCAAGAGATCGCGGCGGCCAACGATCTGGCGCGGCGCTTTATCGGCACCAGCGACAGCATCCAGGTGGACCAGGTATTGCTGGGCGCCTATCCTAAGGCCGGCGATGCGGGCCGGCAGCGCTTTGAGTGTCTGTTTGCCCCTCCCGGCAGGACCGCCGTGACGGTTTCGGGCGCGGTGAAACCCTTCCCGTCCGCAGGCGACGGGGCACGGCTGGTGCTGCTGATGGAGCCGCTGGAAGAGGACGCGGAGAGAGTGGCTGGCGACGACAGCGAGAGCAGATGCACCTTTCTGGAGGAGCTCTTCGACGCGGCGTCCGAGGCCATGGTCATCACTCAGGGAGACCGCGTCCTGCGCGCCAATCATGAGTTCCTGCGTATCTTCGGATACCCCATCGAGGCCTGCCTGGGAGGCAATCTGTCCGACCTGATTGTTCCCGAAGGCCGGATGCATGAGACGGAGATGTTGTTGCATACGGTTGAGACTGAGGGCCGCGCGACGATCGAGACGGTGCGGCACACCAGCTCGGGCGAAGCGCTGGATGTATCTGTCGTCGTCACGCCGGTGCGGCTTGGGGGCGGCAGGAGCGGCCACGCGGCGACCTATCGCGACATACGCCAGGAGAAGCAGGCGCAGGCCAAGCTGCAGCATTCGTCGATGCACGACCCGTTGACGGGACTGGCGAACCGGGTGCTGTTCCTCGATCGTCTGACTCTGACCATGGCGCGGCTACGACGCAGGCCGGACCGCAACTTTGCCGTGATCTTTCTCGATCTCGACCGCTTCAAGCAGGTCAACGACACCTGGGGCCACGCGGCGGGGGACGCTCTTCTGCTGACGACTGCCGCACGTTTGCGCGCCTGTCTGCGGCCGCAGGACACGGTGGCGCGCTTTGGCGGGGACGAGTTTGCGCTGGTGCTGGACGAGGCCGGCAGCACGGAGGACATTGAGTACCTGGCGCAGCGCATTCAGAACGAGTTGCAGCAGCCCGTCGAACTTGGCGGCGGCGAGGTCCGCGTCTCGGCCAGCATGGGCATTGCGCTGGGCTCCACGGAGTACAACGACGTCGAGGACATCCTGCGGGATGCGGACGCAGCCATGTACCGCGCCAAGGAGAAGGGCAGGGCCCGCCACGAATTTTTCATGGCGGACGCGAGCGCAACGCCGCAGCAGGGAATCTCGTCTGCCGTAAGGTCTGTTTCCGAAGCGGCGTGAGACGGTTTTTTGGCTGGTTTGTAACAAGCGGGGTGCTAGGATTTCAGCATGACCGCGAAACGCATTGCGAAGACGGGAAAGCCCCCGAACGGGCAGGCCAGTCACGCGGAAGACGGCGAGCTGGTGATCCTGACCGGAATGTCCGGCTCCGGCAAGGAATCTGCGCTGAAGGCGTTCGAGGACCTCGGCTACTACTCGGTGGACAACCTGCCGCTGGAGCTGGTCCCACGCTTCGCCGATCTGGTGAGCCAGTCGGCGGAGATCGAGCGCGCAGCGCTGGTGGTGGATGTGCGCGAGGGAATGCGGCTGGAACGCTTTCCGGCGATCCTGAAGCAGGTGCGCAAGGTGCTGCCGACGCGCGTGGTCTTTCTGGAGGCAAGCGAAGACGCTCTGGTGCGGCGTTTCTCCGAGACGCGGCGGCCGCATCCGATGGGCCGCACCGAGACGGTGGTGCATGGCATTCGCGCGGAACGCAAGCGGCTGGACCCCGTCCGCAATGTCGCCGACATCGTTCTGGACACCACAAAGTTCAATGTGCATGAGCTGCGCGACCACATCAACGCGCAGTTTGAGCGCGGAGCGGGCGAACGCGGCCTGACGATCTCATTGTCCAGCTTCGGCTTCAAGAACGGCGTGCCCGGCGAGGCAGACCTGGTCTTCGACGTGCGCTTCCTGCCCAATCCGCACTTTGTGCCGGAGTACCGCAAGCTGACCGGGCGTCATGCCAAAGTGGCGAAGTACATACGGCAGTTCCCCCAGACGAAGGAGTTCCTGGACAAGGCGACGGAGCTGCTGAAGTTCCTGCTGCCGCACTACATCGAGGAGGGAAAGAGCTACCTGACGGTGGCCTTCGGATGCACCGGCGGACAGCACCGGTCGGTGTTCATCGCGGAAGAGATGAAGAAGCGGCTGGAGGCCGAGGGCTACCGCGTGAAGACAGCGCACCGCGACATGCCGCGCTGAGCACTGCACTGGTCCGTGTCCCAACCTCTCCCACAACGCCACTTTCCGCGAAAAAACAATAGAATGGCTGGATGCCTGTGATTGGCAACGACAACCGGGGGTTGGCCGCATGAGGCGCGTCTGGCGGCTGCTGCGCTATGCGCGCCCGTACGCGCTTTATTCGCTTGCGTCGGTGGTGCTGATGGCGGTGGTGGGCGCGATGGCCGGGCTGCGCGTCCTGCTCATCAAGCCCATCATCGACAATGTGCTCAGCCCCAGGGAGTCGCCCAACCAGGTGCTGGTGTTCACCATCCCGCACACCCACCGTGTCATTGATCTGCAGTTCCTCATTCCGCACCATTTTCACAATGCGTGGACCGTTGTTGCGGTTGCTCTTATTGGTTCGGCAGTCATTAAGTCGATCTGCGACTACCTTGGCACTCTGCTTGCCAACAAGGCCGGGTTCGGAATGATCACGGACCTGCGCAACGACTTTTACGACTCGATCCTGCGCCGCTCCACCGCCTTCTTCCAGCGCCACACGTCGGGCACGTTGATCTCTACGCTCATCAACGACGTGGAGCGCGTGCAGACCGCTATGGCCAGTATTCTGAGCGATTTTCTGCAGCAGTTCTTCACCCTGGTGGTCATGATCGCCGTGGTTGTGATTACCGGCGGAACAATGGCGTTGGTCCTGCTGCTGTTCGTCCCCGTTGTGATCCTCTCTTCGCGCAAGGTGGGCCACAGCGTGCGCACCACCACCCGCCGTGGGCAGGACAAGCTGGCGGAGATCCAGAACATTGTGCAGGAGACGATTACGGGCAACGGCATTGTGAAGGCCTTCGGAATGGAGCATTGGGAGATGGTCCGTTTTCGCCGCGCGTCCGACCGCCTGCTCAGCGCGAACATGCGCTCCGTCGCAGTGCAGGCCATCTCCTCGCCGCTGATGGACGCGCTGGGCGCGGTCCTGCTTGCGCTGCTGCTGCTCTACGGACGCAATATCATCCTGCATGGCGTCAGCGCGGGCACTTTCATCACTTTTCTGGGGGCGGTGATCATGCTCTACGACCCGCTGCGCCGAATGCCGGTCTACTACAACAACTTTCAGCAGTCGCTGGGCGCCAGCCAGGAGATCTTCCGCTTCATGGACGCGCAGGACGACGTGATCGAGAAGAAGCGCGCGACCGTGCTGCGGGGCTTCAAGGAGTCGGTGCGCTTCGAGCAGGTGGACTTTGCGTATGCCAGCGGCGGCGAGGTGACTGAGGTGCTGCACGGCGTCGATCTGGACGTGAAGCGGGGCGAGGTGATCGCCATTGTGGGGCCCAGCGGGGCGGGGAAGTCGTCGCTGGTGAACCTGATTCCGCGCTTCTTCGACGTGACGGGCGGGCGCATCCTGATCGACGGCCACGACCTGCGCGACGTCACCATTGCCAGCCTGCGCAGGCAGATCGGCAAGGTGACGCAGGAGACCATCCTGTTCAACGACACGGTGCGCAACAACATCGCGTACGGCCAGCCCGACGTGCCGCTGGGCCGCGTCGAGGAGGTGGCGCGCATGGCCCTGGCGCACGACTTCATCCTGCGCATGCCCGAGGGCTACGACACCATGATCGGCGAGAAGGGCGTGCGGCTTTCGGGCGGCGAGCGGCAGCGGCTGGCCATTGCGCGCGCCATCCTGAAGGACGCGCCGATCCTGATTCTGGACGAGGCGACCTCCGCGCTGGACACCGAGAGCGAGGCGTTTGTGCAGGCCGCGTTGGCCAACCTGATGCAGGACCGCACCGTCTTCGTGATTGCGCATCGCATGTCCACCGTGCGCCGGGCCACGCGGATCGTGGTGCTGGAGGACGGGCGCATCACCGAGACTGGCACGCACGAGGAGTTGATGCAGCAGTCGGGGACCTACCGGCGGCTCTACGATCTGCAGTTCGATGCAGCGCGGTTCGAGGGCCCTGCGGCGGGCGAGTCCGAGTTTGCCGAATCGGAGGCTTTGTAAGGAATACCATGAGCAAAAAGCAAGAGACAACGAAGCAGACGCGCCCCATTTATTCCATGACCGGCTACGCCAGCGCGCAGTCGGCGACCGGGGACGACCTCGCATTCACGCTGACGCTAAAGAGCGTGAACCATCGCTTCCTCGACCTCAGCCTGCGCCTTCCCGGCGACTGCGACGCGCTGGAGGTTGCGCTGCGCCGGCTGATCAAGGAGCGCGTCCGGCGCGGGCATGTGGATGTGACGCTGCATCCGGACCGCCGCGCGCGCGAGGCTGCGGTGACGATCCAGCTCAACCGCGAGCTACTGGCCGCGCACATGCAGGTCTTTCACGAGGCGGCCAAGCTGCACCACTTCAATGTGGAGCCGAACCTGAACGAGATTCTGAAGATGCCGGGCGTGCTCTCGTCGGAGGCCGCGGTGGCGCCGGATGCGACGCACGCGGCGGCGCTGGAGGCAGCGGTGATGGCGCTGGCGTCGACACTGCTGGATCAGTTGAACCAGGTGCGCGCGGCGGAGGGTGCGGCGCTGGCATCCGAACTGCGCGCGGAGATGTTGCGTCTGCGCGTGCTGGCCGAGGAGGCCGCGGAGCTGCGAACGGGCGCGCGCGAGGCCCACTACGAACGGCTGCGCACGAGGATTGGGGAGCTGTTGAAGGCCGATGAGGCTGCGGCTGCTCAGGCGACGGAGTCGCGGGTTCTGGCCGAGGCCGCGCTGCTGGTCGAGCGCTCGGACATCGAGGAGGAGCTGGTGCGGCTGAGGGCGCACATCGAGAGCTTCGTGGAGATGCTGGACGCGGGCGGAGAGCTGGGCAAGCGGCTGGACTTCCTGCTGCAGGAGCTGAACCGCGAGGCCAACACGATGCTCTCGAAGACCACCGGCGGCGATCCCGGCCTGGGCCTGCGACTCACCACTCTCGGCCTCGAAATGAAGTCCGAGATCGAGCGCGCCCGCGAGCAGGTGCAGAACCTGGAGTAGGCGTTTTCGTCAACTCTGACTATTGCAATTTGGCACGCGCGCCGCGCGGGGCCGGATACGGGCAGACAGTCTACGATGCGAATGTCCGGCGAATCTTGTCCAGGAATGCGATGATCTTGGCCTGGGGATCGCCTGAGTCCAGGGACTCAAACGGAAGATACCCGCGGTAGCCGGAGCGGTCGATGATTGCCTTGATCTTTGTCAGGTCGGTGGGTTCACTCTTTCCGTCGCGACCCACCTCCTCCTTGATCTGCCACGAGACCGCGTAGGGAACCATCTTCTCGATCTCGGCGTACGGGTCCGCGGAACGCAGGCTGCCGATATCCAGGATGCAGGCGAACCAATCCGAGCCGACGGCGTCAATCAGACGAATCTCCTCCGCGGCTGTCTTGATAAAGTCGTTGTGCTGCTGGAGCCCAACGATCACGCCATGCTCCTTGCCAAACGCCGCGCATTCCTGGAGGTCGGGGACCATCCATGCGAAGGTCTTCTCGAACTCCGCAGCGGGACGCGATGAGCCGGAAAAGACGCGAATCACCGGCGCGCCGAGCTTGCTTGCGACCACAATCCAGTCCTTGATGAGCTGGACATCTTTCTTTCGCGCCGCCGGGTCCGCCACGGCGAAGTCGTTGTGGACGCCCGTGCCGCTGATGGCGACTCCGTTCACAAACGCGACGCGCTTCAAGGCGTAGATATATTCGTCGGTTGGCACGTTGGGATAACCCGGGAAGTAATATCCAGTCGCGTCCAGCGCATCCACTCCCTGCTTCGCGCAGAAATGGACGACATCCGCGAGACTCATGGAGCCTTCGCGAAGCTGCTTGTTAAACGAGTAGGCGTTGAGGCCCAGTTTAAGTTTGACACCCGCTTCGCGACGGATGGTCTCCGTCCCTGCAAAGGCCGATGCAGGAATGGAAGCCATGGCTGCGAGACCGACGGAACTGGCGAAAAACCTGCGGCGATCGAATGTAAACATGCGTAACCTTGCCTTTCGATGCTCCCACAGTACTCATCGGGTCAAGGACAAGTCAACGGGGCTTCATATAGTTCTCATGCCGCGAGCGGGTTTACACTGCTTGGTAAGCATGGCGGGGATACTGTTCATCATTTCGGCGCCTTCGGGTTCGGGCAAATCGACGCTGGTGGCGCAGGTGCGCACGCTGGTGGAGGGGCTGGATTTTTCCATCTCGTACACGACGCGCGCGCCGAGGGGCTCGGAGACGGACGGGCGCGAGTACCACTTCATCGACCGCGCGACCTTCGAGCGGATGATTGCTGCGGACGAGTTCCTGGAGTGGGCCGAGGTCTTCGGCAAGGATTACTACGGGACGGCGCGCACGGCGCTCGACCACGCGCGCGCGGCGGGCAAGGACCTGCTGCTGGACATCGACGTGCAGGGCGCGAAGCAGGTGATGCAGCGGATGCCGGAGGCGGTGTCCATCTTCATCCTGCCGCCCAGCCCCGAGGTGTTGGAGATGCGTCTGCGCCACCGCAGCGAGGCCGAGCACATGACCTCGGAAGAGGAGATCGAGCGGCGGCTGCAGCAGGCGCGCAGCGAGCTGCAGCAGGTGTGGGAGTACAAGTACGCGCTGGTGAACGACGTGCTGGACCAGGCCACGGCGGAGATGCGCGCGATTGTGCTCTGCGAGCGGGGGGTGCGCGATGGCGTATCTGCGATGGCGGAGAGTTGCCGGACGGACGCAAGCTCGCCGCGGCTGCGCGCCGTGCTACGGAGCTTCCAGGTTGGGTGATGTGATTGAAGGACCGTGGGATTCTCCGTGAAGGCGGCTTGACAGGACAAATTGGCGCGGTTGCGGTAGATTGAAAGCATCCCACGCGAGGTGCGAACGATGGCGAATGAGGACCCTCTCCACAACAAGTACAGCCTTGTGAAGGGCGCGGCGCGCAGGGCACGCCAGTTGCAGTCGGGCGCGCTGCCGCTGATGGCCACCAAGAGCATGAAGGCCTGCCGCGTGGCGCAGGACGAGATCAACCAGGGTTGCGTGACCTACGTCGTCACCCACAAGCCGGCGATCGAACCGCCCGAGCCCGATCCGATCGAGCAGGACCAATAGGCCCGGCGCGATGCAGGGCGAGGCGCAGGTGCGCGCGTGGGTCGAGTACTTCCGCGACATCGGCGTTCACGATTTTTATCGGCGCGGCGAACCGGCGCCGCAGGCCGCGAGCGAGGCGGACGCAGCCACTGCAACGATGAGCGCGGCCACAATTTCGACCGAAGGCGATGCGACTGTCGCAGTGGAGCGCGGTGGGCCATTGGCTGACGAGGCGGCCCCAACGCCGCAGATTGCCGGGACCCTTTTTATGTCACCGCCAGACAGACTGATCTCATTCAACTACCTTGCTCCGATTCCTTCGGAGGCGATTCCGGCCGCGGAGCGCGAGGCTGCGCTGCTCGCGATCCAGCAGGAGATTGGCGACTGCACGCGCTGTCCGCTGGCCTACGCGGGGCGGCACAAGATCGTCTTCGGCGATGGACCGGCCACGGCGCGGCTGATGTTTGTGGGCGAGGGGCCGGGCGCGGACGAGGACGCGCAGGGGCTTCCGTTTGTCGGCAAGGCGGGGCAACTGCTCAACAATATGATCGGCGCGATGGGCCTGGCGCGGGCGGAGGTCTACATCGCAAACATCGTGAAGTGCAGGCCGCCGGGCAACCGCGTGCCGGAGCCCGCGGAGGCGAATACCTGCGCGCAGTTTCTGCTGCGCCAGATCGATGTGCTGCGGCCGGAGGCGATCGTGGCGCTGGGAGCGACCGCGGCGACCTATCTGCTGGGCGTGAAGCAGTCGCTCGGCTCGCTGCGCGGGCGCTGGCACCGATGCCGCGGCGCAAAGCTGGCGGTAACCTATCATCCGGCGTTTCTGCTGCGCGATCCGCGCCAGAAGGCGGAGGCGTGGAAGGACCTGCAGATGGTGATGCGCGAGCTTGGGCTTACGCCGCCTACGCCGAAAAAAAATGCTTGACACCGATCTGCACCGGCAAGCACTGATCAAAAACATTGCCAATGGGATTAGATATTTTCGAGAGAATTGCTGCATCCGAGTGCAAACTCGTATCATTAATATGTTCCAGGTGGGTCAGTGGTTTATTTGAGGAGAGTCGCTTTGCGTTTGTCTAATAGCGTATGCAATGTCCGGCGAGTGCCGTGCAAGGTCCTGGCCGGAGCGCTTGCCGTCTCGCTTGCCGCGCTGATGTCGGGATGCAACAAGAAGGCTGCTCCGGCGGCCGCTCCCGCCATGCAGGTGACGCCGGTGCTGGTGCAGCCGGTGACGCTGATCGGCGTGCCCAATACGGACAGCTATGTGGCAACCATCAAGGGCCGGCGTTCGGCGACCATGCAGCCGCAGGTGGACGGCAACCTGACGAAGATCCTGGTGAAGTCGGGCGACGCGGTGAAGGCCGGTGTGGTGCTGATGCAGATCGACCCGCTGAAGCAGGAGGCGACGGTGGCGGCGCAGCAAGCCGCCGAGCAGCAACTGAGGGCCGTATACCAGTACAACGAGACCGACCTGCTCCGCCAGTCGCAACTGTACAAGGACGGAATTATTTCCAAGCAGGCGTACGACCAGGCGATGCAGGCGTTCCAGAACTCGAAGGCTGCGCTGGATTCGGCAGTGGCGCAGACCAAGACGCAACGCGAGCAGCTTGCGTACTACCAGATTCACGCGCCGTTCGACGGCATCGTGGGCGACATTCCGGTACACCTGGGCGACTATGTATCGTCCACTACGACGCTGACCACGGTGGACGAGGCGAAGGACCTGGAGGCGTACATTTACGTTCCGACCGAGCGCGCGGCTGAGGCGCGGACCGGGCTTGCGGTGGACCTGCTCGACGCAAGCGGAGCGGTGCTGGCGCATACCAGCCTCGACTTTGTTTCGCCCGAGGTGGACAACAACCTGCAGGGAATTCTGGTGAAGGCGCCGATTCCCAAGTCGTCGCAGCAACTGCGCAATGGGCAGATATTGAATGCGCGCATTACATGGAGCACGGCGCAGACGCCGACCGTGCCGGTGCTTGCGGTGACGCGCATCGGCGATGAGAGCTTCGTCTATGTGGCGGCGGCGCAGGGCGCGGGATACGCGGCCCACCAGGTCCCGGTGAAGCTGGGAGAGCCGGTGGGCAATCTATATCCCGTGCTGGGCGGGCTGAATGTGGGCGACCGCGTGGTCCTGTCGGGCATTCAGTTTCTGCAGGAGGGCATGCCGGTACGGCCGATGGAGGCGCCGGGACCGGCGGCCCACGCAGGGCATTGATGGGTTGAGGTCTTGCCCTTGCGCAGGACAGGAAAGGTAGAGACTCTTGGTTGAGTTTTTTATTCGCCGTCCCATCTTCGCCACGGTGTGCGCGCTGTTGATCGTGCTGGCCGGGGCGGTGTCGCTGCCGGGCATTCCCATCTCGCTCTACCCGCAGCTTGCGCCGCCGCAGGTGGTGGTGAGCTGCAACTACATCGGCGCGAACGCGCAGGACGTCGAGTCGGCCGTCACCATCATTCTGGAGCAGGCGATCAATGGCGTCGAGGGGATGCGCTATATGTCGTCGTCCTCGTCGAACGACGGCAGCTCGACGATTACGATTACGTTCCAGACCGGATACAACCTCGACATCGCAGCGGTGGACGTGCAGAACCGCGTGGCCGCCGCGCAGGGACGGCTGCCGGCGACGGTCAACAGCACGGGCATCACGATCACCAAGGCCAATTCGAACTTTGTGCTTCTGGCCGGGTTCATCTCGCCCGACCACTCGCTCTCGCCGGACTTCATCCAGAACTATCTGGACGTTTACGTCTCGGATGCGCTGAAGCGCGTTCCCGGCGTGGGTGCGGTGATGAGCTTCGGCGGGGCCAATTACGCGATGCGCATCTGGCTCGATCCCGCGAAGCTGGCTGCGCGCGGGCTGACGCCGCTGGATGTGACCAACGCGCTGGCGGAGCAGAACGTCGAGGTCCCCGCCGGACAGCTTGGCGTTCCGCCGGCCGACCCCAGGCAGTCGTACCAGATGGCGGTGCGCGTGGCGGGGCGGCTGAGCGATCCGCAGCAGTTTGAGAACATCATTATTAAATCGAACGCAGCCAGTTCAAGCAGCGGACCGGGTACGCAGGGCAATGGCGCCGGGGTGGTCCTGCTGAAAGACGTTGGTCGCGCCGAGCTGGGTGCGGAGAGCTATGGATCGCGGCTGAAATACTCCGGCGGCGATGCGGTCGGACTGGGCGTGCAGCAGCTCTCCAACGCCAACGCCATCGATGTGGACACACGCTGCAAGGCGGTGCTGCTCGAGTTGCAGAAGTCGTTCCCGCCGGGGCTGGAGGGATTTGTCGCGGTGGACACGACCACCGTGGTGCACGACTCCATCGTCGAGGTGGAGAAGACGCTGGCCGCGGCCATCGTCATCGTGATCCTGGTGATCTTCCTGTTTTTGCAGGACTGGCGCGCCACTATCATTCCCGCCATCACGATTCCGGTCTCGCTGATCGGGACCCTTGCCTTCATCCGGCTCTTCGACTTCTCCATCAATTCGCTGACGCTGTTCGGGATTACGCTGGCCACCGGGCTGGTGGTGGACGACGCGATCGTTGTGATCGAGAACGTGCAGCGCCACCTGGAGGGGCAGACCGTCGCGGGCACGGACGAGTGCGTGCACGATCCGCATAAAGCGACCATCATTGCCATGGCCGAGGTCACCAGCGCGGTGATCGCGACCTCGCTGGTGCTGATCTCGGTCTTCGTTCCGGTCAGTTTGTTCCCCGGAACGACGGGGATACTGTACAAACAGTTTTCGTTGACGATTGCGTTTTCGATTGCCATTTCGGCGTTCAACGCGCTGACGCTCTCGCCCGCGCTGGCCTCGGCCTTCCTTCGTCCGGAGACGCGGCCCACCGGGCTGCTGGCAGTCTTTCTCGACCCGGTGGAAGCGCTCATCCGCAAGACGATCCGCGGCTACGCCATCGCAGTGACCTGGGTGGTGAAGTGGCGCTACGCGTTTCTGCTGCTGTTTATCGCTGGCCTTGGCGCGACGGTGTATATGTACAACCATGTGCCTACGGCGTTCGTTCCGGCGGAGGACCAGGGCTACTTCATGGTCCTGATACAGACGCCGCCGGGCGCTTCGCTGAGCTATACGACGGACTTTGCCGACCGCGGAGCGGCGATTGTGCAGCAGGACCCCGATGTGTACGGGACGTTCGCGGTGATGGGATTCTCGCTCTCCGGGGGAAGCTCGCCCAACTCGGGCATTATCTTTGCGCCGCTGAAGCCGGTGGCCGACCGAACGAAGCTGGGGCCGGGGCACACACAGCACGATGTCGTGGTGCGGCTCTCGCAGAAGCTCTTTGCGGTCCCCGGCGGGATTCTGTATGCGGCGGAGCCTCCGGCCATCGAGGGGATCGGCAGGGTCGGCGGCTTCCAGTTCATCCTGCAGGACGGCGGGCGCAATTCGTTCGCGGACATCGACCGCGTGGCGCATACGCTGGTTGGGGCGGCGCGCGATCCCGCGTCGGGACTGTTGAACCTCAATACCACGTTTACAGCGAACGATCCGCAGCTCGCGGTGACCATCGACCGGCAGAAGGCGGAGGCGATGGGCGTGCCCATGTCGCAGATCACCTCGGCGATGGGGACGTTCATGGGGTCGAGCTATGTGAACGACTTCAACTTCAACAACCGCTCGTACCGCGTGTACGTGCAGGCGGACGAGCAGTTCCGGCGCAATGCGGGCGATCTGCGGCAGTATTATGTCCGCTCCAACGCGGGGCAGATGGTTCCGCTGGACAACCTGGTGGAGCTATCGGAGACGGCGGGACCGCAGGTCATCAGCCACTACAACATGTTCCGCTCGGCGGAGATCGACGGCTCGCCCGCCGAGGGGCAGAGCTCTGGGCAGGGCTTGCAGAACATGGAGCGGCTGTTCCAGAAGAACAAGCTGCCGGGGATGATGTTCTCCTGGACGGGCCTCGCGCTGGAGGAGCAGGAGTCGGCGGGCAAGACAATCCTGATCTTCGGGCTGGGGCTGCTGGTGGTGTACCTCACTCTCTCCGCCCAGTATGAGAGCTTCTTTCTGCCGTTCATTATTCTGCTGGCGGTGCCGATGGCGGTGCTGGGCGCGCTCGCGCTGGTCGCGGCGCGCGGCATCAGCGACGACGTGTATGTGCAGATCGGGCTGGTGATGCTGATCGGGCTCTCGGCCAAGAACTCGATTCTGATTGTGGAGTTCGCCGAGCAGCAGCTTCATCATGGGCGGTCGATTGTCGACGCGGCGATCGTTGCGGCGGAGTTGCGGCTGCGGCCGATCCTGATGACCAGCTTCGCGTTCATCCTGGGCATGCTTCCCCTGTGCTTTGCCAACGGCGCGGGAGCGACTGGACGGCACTCGGTGGGCACGGCGGTGGTGGGCGGGATGCTGCTCTCGACCATCTTGAACCTCTTCTTTATCCCTGTGCTGTATGTGCTGTTCAAGACGGGGCTTAGGCGGTCTTCAGGGAAGAAGGTTTCGCCGGGGCAGCCTCCGCTCGCGGTGGGCTGAGTTCCGTGTTTCCAGCTCCGGTTTACTGTCTGTGGAAAAACTTCCGTTTTGCCTTCGGAAGCAGCAGGGAGCTTCAGAGGGTGCTGAAAAACTTCCATATTTGTCCTTTGGAGGGAGCAGGGGGCTTCAGCCCCCTGAATAAAACCAATGGATTCAAGGGGCTTTAGCCACGGGCTTTACGCCAGTAGTGGCAATCAAGCCTTTTTCCGCAGCCTGATTTCCATCGCCGGCGCTCTCTACAACTAAGGTGGTATGCCCGGGGACTTTGGTGGGATGGGCTGCGCGTGAGGAAGACGCGATAGTGGAAGTGCCGGTGTATCTCTACACGGACGAAAGTTGAGACGACGACAATGCATGACGCGATGTTGACCCTGCTGTTCATGGTGATCGCGATGTTTCCCTTCTTCCTGTCAATGCAGACCCCTGAGTAGGGTGGATTTCGCGGGGTTTGACCGCATTGGGAAGAGGGTGCAGCGCGGATTTTTGGGAGGTGGAAAAACCGCGCGGACGTGAATCGATTTGTCGTTCGTCGACGGCGCTCATGGTTCGGAAGCGGCAATAGGTTTTTGCGGAGGGACAAAAAGACCCGCATCTCAACTGAGACGTGGGTCTTTCTGCGTGTGGCGGCGGCGCCCTGCGTGCGGCGCAGCCCAATTCCATGAAGTTGAGAGTACGGGTTTCCGTGCCGGGCATCAAAGTTGGACGCGAAACGTCTGGAATGCGAAGACTGCACGCCAATGCAGTCAGGCCGGCTTGCAAAAGCAGCCAGGTCCGTGAAAACAGAGGGCTTAAAGAGGAAACCCACGCAGCGCGGTGGGGGCTGTTGCGTGGGTATTCCGGTAAAGCAACGAAGTGGGTGGACTTCGTTGTGACTGACTCAACCCGAAGGGAGTCTGGCCACACACTTAGCGTAGTGCGGAATTGGATTGGAGTCAAGCGGCAAATGGTGGAAAAATATACCAAAATGGGAGTGTCCCGGCGCGCTGGGGAGACTTCGTCGCGCGGGCGGGGGCGCTGGCTATGGGTTGCGCGGAGGGTTTTGCCGTAGACTTTTGCTTAGGCCCCATGCTGCTGCTCACAAATATGACCAACAAACTTCCAGCGACCGCGCTGCTCCTCGGATCTCTTATGGTTGCACCCGCCACGCCCGCACAACGTCTCTCCGCCGACGGAGCGCAGCAGACCTTCGGCGCGCTCTCGGAGCAATTCTTCTCGCAGGTTTACTTCAAGTTCTCGCCCACCGGCGGGACGGCGGCGGGGTTGCACCAGTACGACGCACAGTTGGAGGACTACTCGGCCGCCGGGGTGGAGCGGGAGGTCGCCGCGCTGCGCGGGTTTGAGAAGAAGGTGGCGGCGATCGACCCCAGCGCGCTGGACGCTCCAGCGGCGGCGGACCGCGAGATTCTGTTGAACAACATCCGCTCGGAGCTGCTGTCGCTGGAGGTGATTCGCGGGTGGGAGAAGAACCCGGACAGCTACTCCTCGGGGATTACCAGCTCGGCGTTCGTGATTATGGAGCGGCCCTACGCGCCAACGGACACGCGGCTGCGCGCGCTGGTGGAGCGCGAGAAGAAGATGCCGCAGGCATTGCTGGAGGCGCGCAAGAACCTGAAGAATCCTGCGAAGATTTCCACCGAGATTGCGTTGGAGCAGATCGACGGCGACATCAGCTTCTTCCAGAACGATGTGCCCAGCGCGTTTCTGAGCGGGCCGGACGCGGCGACCGATGCGGCGACGAAGGCGGAGTTTGCCAGGACGAATGCGGCGGTGGCTGCGGCGCTGAAGAGTTACGGCGCGTGGATGAAGACGGACCTGCTGCCGCGCTCCAATGGCGACTTCCGCCTGGGCGCGGAGACATTCCAGAAAAAGCTGGCCTACGACGAGATGGTGGACATCCCGCTCGCCCGGCTGCTGGCGATTGCCTTCGACGATCTGCACCGGAACCAGGCGGAGTTCGCGCGCGTGGCGAAGCTGGTAGACCCAGCGAAGACACCGCAGGAGGTGCTGGCCGAGCTGGCGGCGATCCATCCCGCGCCGGGCGATCTGCTGAATGCGTTCCATGGGACATTCGATTCGCTGATTGCGTTTATTCGCGCGAACCACATCATTACCATTCCCAGCGACGTGCAGCCGACGCTGGAGGAGACCCCGCCGTTTGAGCGCGCCACCACCTTTGCGTCGATGGATTCGCCGGGGCCGTTCGAGACGCACTCGACCAAGGCGTACTTCAACGTCACGCTGCCGGAGAAGGACTGGACCCCGCAGCATGTGGCCGAGCACATGGCGAGCTTCAATGTGGGGACGATCGTCTCGACCAGCGTGCATGAGGCGTATCCGGGGCATTACATCCAGTTCCTGTGGACGCCGCGCTTCGGCAGCACCATCCGCAAGTTGCTGGGCGCGAACACCAACATCGAGGGATGGGCCCACTACTGCGAGCAGATGATGCTGGATGAAGGCTACGCGGCGGCTCCAGTGGGAGCGAACGCCGACGAGGTGCGGCAGGCGCGGCTCATCCGCCTGGGGCAGATTCAGGA
>Ga0326727_10009938_pt1 | contig 22999 bp, 21 predicted proteins | sample MB2enrmetagenome_FD_207643 | JGI IMG/M metagenome (GOLD analysis project Ga0326727, IMG submission 207643) | Lab enriched peat soil microbial communities from McLean, Ithaca, NY, United States - MB29MY | ecosystem: Environmental > Terrestrial > Soil > Wetlands > Peat | place: USA: New York...
TCCGTTCTGTTGTGTAAAACCCAGATATAATTGTCTGAAAAAGCTTCAACGGGGGAGAGGATTAGCATGGCGAGTAGAGGCCGTCCGCGATGATCAATTCGTTTTCCCATTGGCTGACCGAAACCGAGCTCGGGCAATACCTTCTTGAGCGCGAGATGGCGTATTTCGATCGTGCCGTGGCTGATGTGTTCGGCTATCATGCCGTCCAGGTCGGCGTGCCGCAGGTGGATTTTCTGCGGGAAAACCGTATTCCCTGGCAGTGCAGAGTGGCCCGTGACGGCGACGTGCATATCGCCTGCGACGCAGCGCAACTGCCTTTCGCTACGCGCAGCCTGGATCTGCTGGTGCTGCCACACGTACTGGATTTTACCACTCAGCCCCACATGGTGCTGCGGGAAGTCGAACGGGTGCTGGTGCCGGAGGGTCGGCTCGTGCTGACCGGTTTCAATCCCGTTTCGCTGTGGGGCGTGCGCCGCCTGATTCAGGGTAAACTGTTCGCTCCCTGGAGTGGAAATTTTCTGCCGCTGGTCCGGATCAAGGACTGGCTGGCGCTGCTTGAACTGGAACCCGGCGGAGGTGCTTTCATGGGGTATGCCCCGCCTTTCGATCGGACCGACTGGATAGCGAACTGCAATTTCATGGAATCGGCCGGCGATCGCTGGTGGCCGTTGGCTGCCGGCGTTTATGGCATTGAAGCGGTGAAGCGTCAACGCGGCATGCGGCTGATCACGCCGAAATGGAAACCGGCCAAGGCCGGACTGATCGTGGCGAGTGGTACCGACCACCACCAGCCGGCATCAAAGCATCTGAACGAGAAAGCATGACGGAAAACCTGGTAGAGATTTACACCGATGGCGCCTGCAAGGGAAATCCCGGGCCCGGAGGGTGGGGGGCGTTGCTGCGTTGCAACGGCCACGAAAAAGAACTGTTCGGCGGAGAGCGCGATACCACGAACAACCGCATGGAGCTGACGGCGGTCATTTCCGGGCTCGACGCGCTGTCCCGTCCTTGTCAGGTGATTGTCTATACCGATTCCCAGTATGTCAAAAACGGCATTACCGAGTGGATTCACAACTGGAAGAAACGCGGCTGGAAAACCGCCGCCAAAGCACCGGTGAAGAATGCCGATCTGTGGCAGGCGCTCGACGCCAGCTGTGGGCGTCATGAGATCGAGTGGCGTTGGGTCAAGGGCCATGCCGGTCATGAATTCAACGAACGTGCCGACTCGCTCGCCAATCGCGGTGTGGATTCCATTCTGTAATCTATGTTGGCCGCCGGCGTGCCGGCGGCGCCAGGTGCACTCTCATGAGACAAATCATTCTCGATACCGAAACGACGGGCCTTGAGCCCTCGCAAGGACATCGCATCATTGAATTCGCCGGTCTGGAGATGGTGGATCGCAAACTGACCGGGCGGCATTTGCATCTGTATTTCCATCCGGATCGCCAGATCGACCCCGACGCCGAGCGGGTGCACGGCATTTCGCTTGATTTCCTGTCCGACAAGCCGCGTTTTTCCAGTACCGGTCATGAAGTCGTCGAGTTTCTGCGCGACGCAGAACTGATCATCCACAATGCCCCGTTTGACGTGGGTTTTCTGAATGCCGAGTTCGAACGTATTGGCGCCGAGCCGGTGGCGAAGCTGTGCGCCAGCGTGATCGATACGCTTGTCATGGCGCGCGATCAATATCCGGGCAAACGTAATAACCTGGATGCGTTGTGCGACCGGCTTGGCGTGGACCGATCCAACCGGACCTTGCACGGCGCGCTGATCGACTGTGAATTGCTTGCCGAAGTCTATCTGGGCATGACGCGCGGCCAGGAAAGCCTGGTCATGGACATCGAACTGGAGAGCACCGAGGACGCGAATAGCCTGGAGCCAGGGTTCGAGCGAAAACCGATCCGTATCGTGCGGGCGACCGAGCAGGAACTGGCAGAACATCAGAGCGCACTGAACGAACTGGACAAAATCGTCAAGGGAACATGTCTGTGGCGCAGTCTGGAACCCCTGGAGGCGGCATCGTGAGTCGTCGTATTGCCATTGTGCCCGCAGCCGGCGTGGGTTCGCGCTTCGGCGCCGCGAGTCCTAAACAATATTTGCAGCTGGCGGGCCATCCGCTGATGTGGCATACCCTGGCGACGCTGGCCGCGGTCGAGTCGATCGATCAGGTGGCGCTGGTGATTTCGCCCGGGGACGAATGGTTCGACGATTATGACTGGTCCGACATTCCCCGCCTGACGGTTCACAGGGTCGGCGGTCCGACGCGGGCGATCACGGTGCGGCAGGGGTTGCTGGCGCTGGAACCCGCCGCCGAAGACTGGGTGCTGGTGCATGATGCCGCACGCTGCTGCATCACGGTCTCGATGGTCGAAAAACTGATCGGCGAGCTCATGGAAGATCCGGTGGGCGGCTTGCTGGCGCTTCCCGTTCCCGACACCATCAAGCGTGGCGACGCTGCGGGCCGGGTTGCCAAGACGCTGCCGCGTCAGGGCTTGTGGCTGGCGCAGACGCCGCAGATGTTCCGTGCGGCCTGCCTGATCGAGGCGCTGTCCGGTGAACTGGACGAAGCACTGACCGACGAGGCTTCCGCCATCGAACGCATGGGCTTGATGCCGCGCCTGGTCGAGGGCGACGCCAGTAACTTCAAGGTGACCTGGCCGCGTGATCTGGTGCTGGCGCGCGCGATTCTTGAAGCGAGAAAAGGATGACTATGTTCCGCATTGGACAAGGCTACGATGTGCACCGGCTGGTCGAAGGCCGGCCTCTGATTCTCGGCGGCGTCGTCATCGAGTACGAGCGGGGTCTGCTGGGCCATTCGGATGCCGATGCCTTGCTGCATGCCGTGACCGATGCCTTGCTGGGGGCCGCCGGGCTGGGCGATATCGGCCGCCATTTCCCCGATACGGATCCGCAGTTCAGCGGTGCGGACAGCAGGGTATTGCTGCGCGCCGCCCATGGTCTGGTTCGTGAGGCCGGTTGGCAGGTGGCCAACGTCGATGCGACGGTGATTGCCCAGGCGCCTCGTCTGGCGGGCTATATTGACGCCATGTGCCGCACCATCGCCGCCGATCTGGGGATCGATAGCGGCGCGGTCAACGTCAAGGGCAAGACCAATGAAAAACTCGGATATCTGGGCCGTGCCGAGGCGATCGAGGCGCAGGCGGTCTGTTTGCTGGTGAAACGCCCCCAGGCCTGATAACGAAACAAGCGCAAGCGTGCAACCGGACGCACATGACAGGAGACAGACATGCTCACACAAAATCAGCTGAAGCTCGAAGTGGCAAAAAAGGCGCTGGAATTCGTTCCTGAAGACGCCATCATCGGTGTCGGAACCGGGAGTACCGTCAACCTCTTCATCGAAGAGCTGGCGACCATCAAGGGACGGATCAAGGGAACGGTTTCCAGTTCAAACGCCTCGACCGAACGACTCCGTGCCCACCACATCCCGGTCTATGATCTCAATACCGTGGACGAAGTCGCGGTTTATATCGATGGCGCGGACGAGATCAATCACTATCTGCACATGATCAAGGGCGGCGGCGGTGCGCTGACACGTGAAAAGATCGTGGGCGCGGTTGCGGCTCAATTCATCTGTATCGCGGATGAAACCAAATATGTCGAGATGCTCGGTGCATTCCCGCTGCCGGTCGAAGTCGTTCCCATGGCGCGCAGCTTCGTCGCGCGCGAGCTGGTGCGTCTGGGAGGGCATCCCGAGCTGCGTGAAGGGTTCACGACCGATAACGGCAATATCATCCTCGATGTGCACGGACTGAAAATCAGCCAGCCCGTGACGCTGGAAGAAGCCATCAACCAGATTCCGGGTGTGGTCACCAACGGTCTGTTCGCCAAACGCCGCGCCGATGTGCTGGTGCTGGGGCGGCAAGGCGGTGTCGAAGTATTGCGCTGATACCGGACGCGTGCATGATGAAATGTCATAGAACTGTCATGCGCGCGTTTTACAATCTTTGTTTAATCGTTTTGTCCGCAAGAGGCGCTAATGGCTGAACATACTTCCAAACAGTTTGATTTCGAACTGGAAACCGTGCGTACACGCGTCCTGCAAATGGGCGGGCTGGTCGAGCAACAGATCCGTTCGGCGGTCGACGCCCTGATGGACGGGGACGTGGCAAGGTTGCAGAAGGTGATCGAACAGGATGCCGCGGTCAACGATATGGAAGTGGCGATCGATGACGACTGTACGCATATCATCGCGCGTCGCCAGCCCGCCGCCGGCGATCTGCGCATGGTGATGACCGTCATCAAGACGATTACCGACCTTGAACGTATCGGCGACGAAGCGCAAAAGATCGCTCGCATGGGCAAGACGATTTACGAGAGTGAGCGCTACCAGGTGCCGCGTTTCCGAGAAATCCGCAAAATGGCCGATATCGCGTTGGCCATGTTGCGCCGTGCGCTGGACGCCTTCGCCCGGCTTGACCCGACCGCAGCCAAGGAGCTGCTCGAGGAAGATCAGCGACTCGACGACGATTTCACCTCCGAACTGCGCCAGCTGATCACGTTCATGATGGAAGATCCGCGTACCATCAGCATGTCGATCGATACCCTGTTCATGTCGAAGGCGATCGAGCGCATCGGTGACCATGCGACCAATATTGCCGAGTACGTGGTGTATCTGGTCAAGGGCAAGGATATCCGGCATCTGACGCTGGACGAAATTCGGCGTAACGGATTCGACGCCTGAGCGGCAGATGCATCGGTCGCAAAAGAGCGGTAACATGCGTTACCGCTTTTTTTCGTGCTTACGAAGTACGAACCCTCAAAAGAAAGGGTTATCTTGACGACGACTGATACGCCGGCTCATACCGTTCTGGCCACGGTAGACCTGGGTTCCAACAGTTTCCGACTGCAAATTTCCCGGCTGGTCGATGACCAGTTCTACACCCTGGATGCCCTCAAGGAAATGGTGCGTCTCGGCGCGGGCCTCGGCAGCGACAAAGTACTGGACGAGGACACCCAGGAGCGCGCACTGGCCTGCCTTGCGCGTTTCGGCGAGCGGCTGCGCGGGTTCGAACCCGCTCAGGTTCGCGTGGTGGGGACCAACACCCTGCGCGTGGCAAAAAATGCACCCGAATTCATCGAACGCGCCGAAAACCTGCTCGGGTTCCCGATCGAAATCATTGCCGGCCGAGAAGAGGCCCGCCTGATCTATCTTGGTGCGGCGCACACCTTGCCTGCGACACGGGAGCGTCGCCTGGTGGTCGACATCGGCGGTGGATCGACCGAATTCATCATCGGTAGTCAATACCGTCCCCTTGTGACAGAAAGCCTGCCGCTGGGCTGTGTCAGCTACAGCTTGCGTTTCTTTCCGGACGGCAAGCTTGGAAAGAACCAGTTCCGCGATGCCACGCTGGCCGCCCGCAACGAAATTCAGCGCATCCGGCAAAATTATCAACCGTCGGAATGGCAACTGGCGGTGGGGACATCGGGTACGGCGAGATCACTGCGGGATATCCTGGAGCTCAACGATTATTCGTCGATGGATATCACGCTGGATGGCATGGACAAGCTGCGCCAGGAAATGATCCGGCGTGGCAGCGTCAAAGGCGTCAATCTGAACGGGCTTAAAACCGATCGTGCGCCGGTGCTGCCCGGTGGCCTGGCGATCATGATCGCGATCTTCGAAGAACTCGGGATCGACAAAATGATCGTGGCCGAAGGCGCATTGCGCGACGGGGTGCTGTACGACCTGCTGGGACGTCAGCGCGAACACGACATGCGCGAAACCACCGTGGTGCAGTTCTGCCGTCGCTATCATGTCGAAATGGCCCAGGTCGCCCGGGTTCAGGCGCTTGCCGAGCGTTTGTTCGTCATGGCATGCGGCGCTACCCCCGCGCCCGAATGGATGAAACTGTTGCAGTGGTCGGCCAGATTGCATGAAATCGGGCTGACGATCGCGCACACCGCCTACCACAAGCACTCGGCCTATATTCTGCAATTCGCCGATATGCCGGGTTTCTCGCGTCGCGAGCAGAATGCACTGGCGCATATCGTGCTGGGGCAGCGCGGCGACATGGGAAAGCTGCAGCCCTACATCAATGACCATACCCTGTGGACGGCTATCGTCTGTCTGCGGTTTGCCGTTTTGTTCTACCGCAGCCGTAATAATGATGTGCCGTTGCCCGTCGAACTGGATCTCAAGTCGATAGAACGCGGTTTTATTCTGACAGTCGAAAATGAGTGGATGGAGGCGAGTCCGCTGACCGCCAATGCGATTCTCCAAGAAGTGAGCCAGTGGAAGAATGTCGGCTATCGGCTGGAGTTGAAGCAGGTCTAGACCTTCCCGCGCTTCTGCTGCCCCATCCCCCCCCGTTCTTGAAAAAAGCCGGGGGGGATGTTGTTTTTGGGATCCATCCGGTTGAATATACCCTGTAGGGGTATATAATCGTGCCTGAGGAGATCCACATGAACCCACCGACCCTGGTTTTACCCATCGAAGGCATGCGCTGTGCGGCATGTGCGGCACGACTTGAAAAGAGTCTCAACCGCTTGTCCGGCGTCGAGGCGCAGGTCAGTTTTGCCAGTGAAAGCGCGCGCATATTGTTGGGGGGCGGGTCGGTCGAGGCGGTGTTGTCGACGATCAGCCAGAACGGGTTTTCCGTGCCTGACCACCGGATATCGCTCGACATTGGCGGAATGAGCTGTGCCGCCTGCGCCCAGCGACTCGAAAAGGTTCTCAACGCGTTGCCGGGTGTGGTCGCGACCGTCAACTTTGCCAGCGAAACGGCTCAAGTCCGCTACCCTGCCGGCATGCATGAAGCCGCGCAGCTGATTGCCGTTGTCCTGAAGGCGGGATTTCAGGCCCGTGTACGAAAAGACCAGGATGAGGAACAACGGGATATCCAGCGCCTTGTCGCATGGAAGCAGGAGCGTGAACACTTTTTGCTGGCCGCGCTGCTGGCGTTCCCTTTTCTGTTGCAGATGATCGGCATGTCGCTCGGCCGCGATGCGCTCGAGATGCCGAGCCCATGGCAGTGGGTGCTGGCCAGCCTCTTGCAGTTTGGCTTCGGCCGCCGCTTTTACCGTGGTGCCTGGCATGCGCTGCGAAGCGGCGGGGCCAATATGGACGTTCTGATCGCGCTGGGGACCAGTGCAGCGTATTTCTACTCCACCTGGCTCACGTTTTTTGTCGAGGGTATGCCTGCGGTCTATTTCGAAGCCAGCTCACTGATCATTGTCCTGGTCATGCTGGGAAAATTACTGGAAAGCCGGGCCAAGGGCAAAGCGGGGAGCGCGATCGAGGCGCTGCTGCGCCTTGTGCCCAAAAATGCCCGCGTCGAACGTGAGGGGCAATTGCTGGAGGTCCCGATTGGCGATCTGGTAGAGGGGGATCGCGTATGGGTGCGGGAAGGCGAAAGCGTGCCGGTGGATGGTGACGTGGTGGAAGGGCAGGCCGCCATGGATGAGAGCATGCTGACGGGGGAAAGTCTTCCTGTCGATAAAACCGTCGGCGATGCGGTATTTGCCGCCACGCGCAACCAGTCCGGCGTGTTGAAAATTCGGGCGACAGGTGTCGGCGGTGCGACGCAGCTGGCACGTATCATCCGCCTGGTCAGCGAAGCGCAGGGCTCAAAAGCCCCGATCCAGCGCCTTGCCGACCGTGTCTCCGGTATTTTTGTGCCAGTGGTGCTGCTGCTCAGCCTGTTGACCTTCGTATTGACCGCCTGGTGGACCGGCGACTGGGCGCGCGGCCTGATTCACGCTGTGTCGGTACTGGTCATTGCCTGCCCCTGCGCACTGGGTCTTGCGACGCCGACGGCCGTGATGGTGGGGATCGGCAATGGTGCGCGCCGCGGCATCCTGTTCAGCCAGGCGGCCGCGCTGGAACTTGCAGGACGGATCGACGTACTGGCGGTGGACAAGACCGGCACGCTGACCGAAGGCAAACCCGCCGTCACCGATACCCTGGCGCTTTCCGGCCCGATGTCCGCATTGCTTCAATTGGCTGCCAGTGCCGAAGCCGGGTCGACGCATCCGCTGGCGCGCGCGGTGGTGGAGCATGCGCATCAGGAAGGGCTTGCGCTGCTTGCCGTCCCATCGTTCCGTGCCGAGGTCGGCTTCGGGGTCGTTGCCCAGATCGCAGGCCACGGAGAGGTGCGAGTCGGAACGCCCGAGTGGACCGGTTTGCCGCCCAATGACACCGTGCGAAGCTGGCAAGAACAAGGTAAAACGGTCATCGTCGTGTCTTGCGAGGGGCTGCACCTTGGCGCGCTGGCGCTGGCTGATCGTTTGCGCCCGAGTTCGCTTGAAGCGGTGCGTGTCCTGAATGGCCTGGGCGTCAAAGTGGTCATGCTGACCGGAGATCACCCCGCGGCTGCGGCCTGCATCGCCCGCGAGGCCGGCATTGAAGACTATCGCGCGGGGCTGCGGCCTGAAGACAAGGCGCTGGCTGTCTCCGAACTCCGTCAGCTTGGCCATCGCGTCGCCATGGCTGGAGATGGGATCAACGATGCCCCGGCACTCGCGGCCGCCGACATCGGTATCGCGATGGGGGGGGGAACGGAAGCCGCTATCGAATCGGCCAGCATCACGCTGATGCACGATGACCTGATGCATGCGGCGGATGCGATTCGCCTGTCGCAATGTACGCTGAAAAAAATCCGCCAGAACCTGTTCTTCGCCTTCGCCTATAACGCGCTGGGGATTCCGCTTGCCGCCTTCGGGCTGTTGAGCCCCGCGCTGGCCGGCGCGGCCATGGCGGCCAGTTCCCTGTCTGTGGTGAGCAATGCCTTGCTGCTGAAGCGCTGGAAGTGATGGGAATCTTAATCAGATTCGGATGATTCAAGCCGTACAGCGCTTCACCCAGAATGGTTCGCATCTCTTCCGAGGAGGGTGGCGATGCGAACCCCACTCAAGTACTACGCTTTTCCGCTGGGCACCGTTCTGATCTGGAGCGCCAATACCATTGCCTGCAAAATGGCGGTCGGACTCATCGAGCCTGCCGCCATTGCCTTTTACCGCTGGTTGATTGCCGGGGTACTGATCGCTCCATTCGCCGGACGGGCCGTCTGGCGCCAGCGGCGCGAAATCATCCCGTACCTGCCAAAGTTCTTTGTTCTGGGTGCACTGGGCATGGTGCTCTATCAAGTGCTGTGCTACCTGGCGTCAGCGACGACATCGGCAACCAATATGGGCATCATGGCTTCTCTCATGCCGCTGATGACGGTGGTGCTGAGTGTATTCCTGCTGGGTGAGCGGCCCAGTGTGGGCAGTATTGCCGGTGGCGTGCTGGCGCTCTTTGGCCTGTGTTTTCTATTGAGCCAGGGCCATCCGGCCGATCTGCTCACCCTCGGCATTGGCCTGGGGGATGGCTTGATGCTGTTGGGGTGCGTGATTTATGCCGCGTATGGTGTACTGCTTAAACGCTGGAGTCTGCCATTCGACGGCTGGACCGGTCTGTTTATGCAAATCTGGTGTGCCATTGTCCTGCTTTTTGTTTATTATCTGGCCGAGTCCGCGCCGCCGCTGACGTTTGCCGGTTTGCCCATGGTGTTGTTCGCCGCGATTCCGACGTCCATTCTTTCGCCATTCCTGTGGATGTACGGTGTGAAACTGCTCGGTCCGACCCGCTGCATTTCCTGGATGAACCTGATGCCGTTGTTTACCGTGGCCATGGCCATGCCAATGATCGGTGAAACCCTGCAGGTCTATCATTATGTCGGCGGAGGAATGGCTTTGGCGGGCGTGTTGCTGGCGCAGTGCGGGCATATTCCCCTGCTGTGCGGCAAGTTGTGCTGCCGGGTAGCCGAAGCCAGAGAGGCGTGAAGCTGCTATACCTGAAAGAATCTGTCCGCTGCGCAGCCCTGTTTTTACCGGGGCTGCGCGCCAATTTTTGAAACCCACCCCGGTCGTCGATATCGGGAAGCGAGAGCGATCAGATGCCTGTGTGCACCTGTGCAGTCGAAAATGTGCCGGCCGGGGGTTTTGCCCTGACCGGCGGCTTCTGTTTTGGGGCGCTGGAAGCGGCCAAAGAGCCTGTGTGCGTGTTTGATGCTCAGTGGGTCTGCTGCTATTCGAATCCGGCGGCGAGGGAGCTGTCCGGATTTAGCGACCATGAGTTGCGTCAGTTGACCTTCGATGCTCTTCTGCCATCCGACACGCCGGTCAGTGTGGGGGGCGGACAAAGCAAGGTGCCGCGGATTCTGCTCAGCAAGTCAGGACTCCACCTGCCCACGACAATTTCTGTCAGTCATTTGGTGTGTGGTCGTCATCTTGTGCTGTTTCATGGCGATACGCTGCTGCAACGGCTGAACCGGACGCTCCGCTTGCTGCGTGCGTGCAGCAAGGCGCTGGTCTGCGCTTCAAACGAAGCACAGCTGCTCTGGGATCTGTGCGAACTGACCGTCAACCATGGGGGGTATCGCATGGCCTGGGTTGGCCTGGCGCAGCACGATGCCGACCGCACCGTGACCGTAGCGGCTTATGCCGGTACCTATGAGGGTTATCTGACGTCGCTGAGGCTGAGCTGGGGGAATACGCCGGTCGGTCGCGGGCCGACGGGCACGGCCATTCGTACAGGAATCACCCAGGTCAATCAGAATTTTGCCATTAACCCTGTCATGAACCCCTGGCGCGACATCGCCCTGGCTCGCGGATTTCAATCCAGTATTGCCTTGCCGCTCAGCGCTGACGGCATCTGCCTTGGGGCGTTGACACTCTACTCGGGCGAAGCCGATGCCTTCACCGCGCAGGAGGTCGAGCTGCTGGAAGAGCTGGCGCGCGATATCGGCTTCGGCGTGGAGACACTACGTCACCGGGCACTGCACGACCAGACCCGGCTCGATAACCAGATGCTGGCCGAACGGTTCAATTATCTGAGCAAATTCGCCAATGACATCATTCTGTTGATTGACGATAACGGCCATATTCTGGAAGCCAACGAGCGCGCACTTGAAGCCTATGGTTTCAGCCACGACGAAATCCTGAAAATGGAGATCGGCGAGCTGCAGGTTCTGCCCGGAAAAGAACAAAAGCCGGTTTACCAGTCCTCGGCCAGACTGTTTCAAACCTTGCATCGGCGCAAGGACGGGTCTCTGTTTCCGGTGGAGCAGAGCGAACGCTTGATCGAAACGGGCGGGCGCAGGATCGTGCAAGCGATCTTGCGCGATATCACCGAGCAACAACGTATCGCGCAAGCGTTGGCCGCGAGCGAGCGGCGCTACCGTTTGCTGTTTGAAAACATGCTCGAAGGCTTCGCCTATTGCCAACTCGAATTCGACGCTGATGCTGCGGTCGATTTTACCTATCTTGAGGTGAATGCAGCGTTTGCCCGGCTGACCGGTTTGACCGATGTGATCGGCAAGAAAGTCAGCGAGGTGATTCCCGGTCTCCGCCAGTCCAACCCCGAGTTGTTCGACGTCTATCGGCGCGTGACGCGCAGCGGCGTTCCCGAACGGTTTGAAGTGTATATCGAGCAGCTGGATATCTGGCTCTCCATTACGGTTTACAGTACCGACCCGGGCTGTTTCATCGCCGTGTTCGACAATATTTCCGAGCGCAAGGCAACCGAAGCCCGCATCCAGTATCTTGCGCATCACGATATCCTGACCGGCCTGCCCAACCGCTTGCTGGGGCGAGACCGTTTCGAGCAGGCCAAGGCCTATGCGGATCGCAACGAAAGCAAGGTTGCGCTGTTATTCATCGATCTCGACAATTTCAAGACGGTCAACGATTCACTCGGCCATGCTCAGGGCGACGAACTGCTCAAGGCCGTGTCGTATCGTCTGACCGAATCCTTGCGTGAAACCGATACGATCTGCCGCCAGGGCGGCGACGAGTTTCTGATCATTCTGGCGGACGTCACCGATTCCGAATCGATCACATTCATTGCGGCCAAGCTGCTAGAGCAGGTCAGTGATGCGTACCGGCTGGATGACCTTGAACTTTCGATTTCGGCTTCTTGCGGCGTATCGGTCTACCCGGATGACGGCTATGACTTCGATACCTTGTATACCAAGGCCGATACGGCGATGTACCAGGCGAAAGAGTCCGGCCGCAATGCCTGCCGTTTCTTTGACGCTCAGATGAATGTCAACGCCGACGAACGGCTGGGACTGCGCAATGCGCTGCGTCAGGCGCTGGAAAGAAGCGAGTTTGAACTGTATTTCCAACCGCAGATCGATTTGAAAACCCGGCGGGTCATCGGTGCCGAAGCACTGATTCGCTGGAATCATCCGGTGCTCGGCATGATTCCGCCCGGGCGTTTCATCCCTGTCGCCGAGGATAGCTGGCTGATAGTCCCCATCGGCGAGTGGGTCCTGCGCGAGGCCTGCCGGCAGGCGGTACGCTGGCAGAAGGCGGGAGCGCCCGAACTGGTGGTCGCGGTCAATCTCTCCGCCGTTCAATTCCGGCGCGGTAATCTTGAAGCAGTGGTCATCTCGGCGCTGGAAGCCTCCGGATTACCGCCGAGATTGCTTGAACTGGAATTGACCGAATCGATTCTGATCAAAAACACGGAAAATATGCTGCATACCATCCGTCGCCTCAAGGCGCTGGGGGTCAGGCTATCGATCGATGATTTCGGCACCGGGTATTCCAGCCTGGCCTATCTGCAGCGTTTTGCGGTCGACAAGGTCAAGATCGACCAGTCTTTCGTGATGGATCTGGAAAACAATCCCGGAAACGCCGCGATTGTACGCGCCGTGATTCAGATGGCGCAGAGTCTGGGGCTCAAGACCATTGCCGAAGGTGTGGAAGCGGGGTGGATGCTTGAATATCTTGAGAGCCATCATTGCGACGAGGCGCAAGGCTATCACATCGGTTTGCCGATGCCCGTGCAAGCGTTCATCGAGTTTGTCCGGACCGCGAATGCCGTCTGCTGAATCGAGAGAAAAACTTACAACATCGCCCACAGGCCGATCAGCAAGACGACGACCAGTACCACCATCAATGCCTGTGCGGTATGACGTTCTTTCTCCAGCGCCTGATGCACGGCATTGTTCATCGACTCGATTTTGGCCATGCGCGCTTCCAGCGATTTTTGTTCTTCATCCTGCTTGATCAAGGTCTGAAGCATGGCTTCGCCGCCAAATTCGACGACCTGAGGGTTGTCGCATACGCCGATCAACCGGTTGGTCTTATCCTTGTAGTACAGCCCTGAACGCTGGCTCTCGTCTTTCCACTCGAACTCGAAGCCTTGCTTGGCATAGAACGACTGCTTGCGCAGTCGTTCCTCTTCTGTGGCGTTGGCCGGGATGGTCACCATGCCGGGGCTGGCGCTGTAATCCGGGTAGGCATGTCTTGCCCAACTGATCACGGTGGCGAATAAAAATTCATCCAGACCCGGGCTGTGCAGACGCTCGGAGATACTGATGCCGGCCTTGGGGCCGAAAGTGATACTGCGACTGGGGTGATCGACGCGGGCCCAGGCGCAATTGCGGTTGTTCTGGAAATGGCTGTCTTCGTCGCTGACCGGCGACCAGGCCTGACCGATATTTCGGGCATAGCCGCGAAACTGGACACGAAAAAAGTCGGATTGGGCGGTGACCGCGCGATTGCGCTGGACGATACCATACAGAAGGGTATTGCCTTCTATCTGCAGTTTGAGTACCGACTCGCCAAGCGGAATCGCAAGATTGGCCAATGCGCTCTCATTCTCCGGCGCCTTGATCGGCGGAGCCTCGGAGGGAGTGGTGGGTGCCTGCTCAGCAGTCGGGTTGTTCATGGACAGAGCGTGTTTTCCGCAAGCTTATGTTTAATAGACTTATGTTTAATGATTGTTTTAATCATAACATGCGGCGAGAAAAGAGCAGGCATCCTTCTTTCATCGGATATAATAGGCGCATCACCGGGGGTGCCATGAGACACAAAAGGGCGCATACGCCTTGTCTTTGCGGCTGAGACATACCCCAAACACCTGATCTGGATCATGCCAGCGGAGGGAGCGTGACGGCACATTGCTTCCGGTCCGCCCTTCGCGCAACGGGAGAATCGATGAAAGTCCGCCATCTATGCCTGGCCGCCGCTCTGGCTGCCATCTGCGCCCACGTCAATGCTCAGGCGCTACGTGTCATTACCCATAGCTCTTTCGAACTGTCAAAACCGGTACTGGATGCGTTTCAAAAAGAAACCGGCATTCAGATCGCCATCATCAAATCAGGCGATGCGGGCGAAATGCTGAACAAGCTGATTCTGACACGGGCCAACCCGATTGGCGATGTCGTGTTCGGACTGGACAATACCCTGGTCGGCAAGGCGATGGATGCCGGCATTATCGAGCCCAGTCGTGCCGCAGACGGCAAGGGCGCGCGCTATGCTCTGCCGGGCGGCGTGGTGAGTACCGATTACGGCTATGTCACGCTGAATTATGACAAGGCCTGGTTTGCCAAGAACAAACTTCCCCTGCCCAAGACCCTGGACGATCTGACGACGCCGGCCTACAAAAATCTGCTGGTGGTGGAAAACCCGGCAACGTCGAGCACCGGGCTGGCCTTTCTGCTGTCCACGGTGTCCTCGATGGGCGAAACGCGGGCATTCGATTTCTGGGCGCGTCTGCGCCGCAATGGGTTGAAGGTGACCAACGACTGGACCCAGGCGTACTACACCGATTTTTCGCGTAATGGCGGCAGCCGGCCCATCGTGTTGAGCTATGCCACGAGCCCGGCGGCGGAAGTCTTCTACAGCAAGGTGAAGTTGGACACTTCACCGACGGCCAACCTGCCGTTGACCGGTTCCGTGTTCCTGCAAGTCGAAGGCATTGCCCTGATCAAGGGCGGGCATGAGCGCGCCGCGGCCGAAAAATTTATCCAGTTCATGCGGTCTGCCGCTGTACAAAAGGATCTGCAGACCACCATGTGGATGTATCCGGTGATGAAGGGAACCCCGCTGTCCCCCGTCTATGGTTATGCGCAGGAGCCTGCCGCCCATCAGACACCGAAACCCGAAATGATCCAGCGCAACAGCCAGGCCTGGGTCAAGCGCTGGGTTAACGTCGTTCTGAGATAGCATTGCGCCGCGGATGGTGTGCAGCGCCGCTGGCGCTGCTGTTCTTCGTCGTCGTGTGGCCCGTCTTCCAGCTATTCAGGCAGGGGGCGGGCGCGTTGTCATTCGACTTTCTCGGCGACCCCTTTTATCGCTGGCGTCTGGCCTGGACCTTTTGTCAGGCGCTTCTGACCTGTCTGCTGGCGCTGGGCATCGGTGTGCCGGTTGCATGGGTACTGGCCCGCTTCGAATTTCCCGGTCGGCGCATGCTGACCCGCTGTCTCATGTTGCCTTTTGTCATGCCAACGCTGGTGGCGGGTATCGGCGTACTGGCACTGTTCGGTCCCAACGGCCTGTCGGGCATCAATCTGCAGGATACGCCCTGGCTGTTGCTGTACGGGAACCTGTTCTACAACCTTCCCATGCTGATACGGGCTGCCCAGGAAGGCTTTGCCCGTGTACCGGCCACCCGTCTGGCGGCTGCGCGTACCCTGGGCGCCTCGCCCTGGCGCGTATTCCGCCGCGTCGAACTTCCCGCCGCCGCGCCCTGGATCTGCTCTGCTTTGTGTCTGGTCTTTTTATATTGTTTTTCGGGGTTCGGCCTGGCGCTGTTGCTGGGCGGTCAACGCTATGCGACGGTCGAGGTCGAGATCTATACCCTGGTGGCCTACGAATTGAATCTGACCGACGCCGGCGCATTGGCGCTGAGCGTGATGATCATGACGGGCATCAGCGCCCTGATCTATGCCTGGCTTGAAATGCGCCTTGGCCGGGCGGCCCGGGGGCGCGCTGAGCCGCGCCGCCGCACGAGGGGCTGGCATCAACGTGCAATGCTCGGCGGCGCACTGGCGATTGTGGCCGTATTCGCCCTGGCGCCATTGTTGGCCATCGTGATGCGCGCCATTGTCCCCGATGCCTGGGGCGTCCTGAGTGATGAGGAGACCCTGGGCGCTTTGTGGAACACCGCCCGGTTCACCGGTATTGCGCTGGTCTCTGCGACGGCGTTCGGTTTGGCGCATGCGTTTGCCTTGCGTCGCAGCGCATGGTTTCGCGCGTTGAGTTTTTTGCCCTATGCCGTTTCACCGGTGTGCATGGCCTTTGGGCTCCTGCTTTTGTATCCGGGGCTGGGGGCGAGTCTGATCATGCTGCTGAGCGCTTATACCGTATTGGCCTATCCGTTTATCGCCCGGAGCGTTTCGGCGGCGCTGGATGCCGTGGATGAACATTTACCCGCTGCCGCCCGGACGCTCGGCGCATCGCCCTGGCGAACCCTGACCCGTGTGCTGATGCCGATCATCGCGCCGGCGCTGGCGCGCGGCATGGCCTTTGCCGCCGCGACGGCGCTGGGCGAGTTCGCCGTCACCCTGTTTCTTTCCCGGCCCGAATGGATGACTTTGACCACGCTGATCTATCAACACCTGGGACGACCCGGTGCGGAAAACATGAATGCGGCGATGGTCTTGTCCTGCCTGCTGATGCTGCTGGCGCTGCTGGCTTTTATCGTGATTGAGTGGCCATCCCGAAGAGAGGCGCCATGCTCGAACTGAAGTCGCTGTGCAAACGTTTTGGCGCACGCACCGTCGCGTATCATCTGGATCTGGCCGTCGAACCCGGTGAAATCCTTGCGCTGCTGGGACCGTCCGGCTGTGGCAAAAGCACCCTGCTCGCCATGGTTGCCGGGCTTGAAACGCCGGACGCAGGGCGGATTGTGTTCGACGGCGAGGACCTTGCCGGCTTGCCGCCAGAATCGCGTCATTTCGCGTTGATGTTCCAGGACTATGCGTTGTTTCCGCATCTGAATGTACTCGACAACGTGATGTTCGGTCTGATCGAGCGTCGCGTTGCGCGCGTTGAAGCGCGAGAGCGTGCCTTGTCGGTGCTCGAAGTTCTCGGGCTGGCGCCGCATGCGACGCGCGACATCGGAACGCTTTCGGGCGGCGAGGCTCAGCGTGTTGCGCTGGCGCGCGCCCTGGTCACCGAGCCGAGACTGATCTTGCTGGATGAACCGTTTTCCAGCCTGGATGCGCATTTGCGTCTGGCTTTGCAAAGCGAGTTTCGCCAGCGCCTCAAGCAACTCGGCATCTGTGCCATCTGGGTGACGCACGACCGCAACGAGGCGTTCGCCATGGCGGATCGGGTCGCCTTGCTTCATGACGGCCGTGTCCAACAGTGCGCGACACCCGGGCAGCTGCTGGCGGCACCCGCCAATCCATGGGTTGCCCGGTTTATCGGTTTCAATAATGTAACCGAGCACGCCGTGGTGCCTGACGCCGCTTTCCTGCTGGGCGACGAACACCCCGCTGCCGTGATCGAAGAGGTCATCGCACAGGCTGAGGGCGCGAAGCTGAGGGTCAGGACGGAGGAAGGTGAATTCGTATTGCAGCTTTCCGCGCGGGAAATCAGGACGCTGGGCGCTCGCCTGCAAAAAGGCGAAACGATCGGACTGGCGGTGGAGGCGGGGGCGCTGATCCGCTTCGGTGCGGGGCCTGCGCCTGAATCATATAATCGTTAATCAATTACATGCTTACATTCAATACATTGTGCTAGTCTTTTACCATGACGACGACACCTGACGTACCCAACCTCGAAACCGCCCGCCTGCGTCTCGATCCTGTGCACGAAAGCGATGTGGATGAGATCTATCGTATCTATTCCGATCCCGAAGTGATCCGCTACTTTGGCCAGGATCGGATGGCCGATATCGAGCAGGCTCGCTTCTGGATGGCGGTGCAGCATCGCATGCGCGATATCGGACTGGGCATGACCTGGTGCCTGCGGGAAAAATCCAGCGGCCAGATCATCGGTACGGCATGCTTCGATGGCATAAACCGTCAGTGGCACAACGTCGGCATCAGTTATGTCATTCAGGCGGCATCATGGAACAAAGGGTTTGCCACCGAAGCGCTGGATGTCATGATCAAACTGGCGTTTTCCGGCTGGCTGGGTTGCCCGATTCACCGCATTCAGGCGCTGGTCTTTCCCGAGAACCTGCCTTCGCACCGGTTGTTGAAAAAACTGGGCTTCATTCAGGAGGGGCGTCGCCTGGGGCTGTTGTTCTGGCAGGAGCGCTACTGGGACCTGGATAGTTACTGTCTGATCAACCACGCGTCGAACCCTGCCGGGCTGGCAGAAGACCCCAATCAGCCGGATATCTCTTCCGCTACCTGACACACATCCACCCACTCGCCCTCGACAATATGCTGCAGCAACTGCGGGGCGAGTCTGACCGCGCTATGGATTGCGCCCGCCGCAGGCAGCACCTCGTCGAAGACCTTCAGCGACACGTCGAGATAAACCGGTAGCGCGCGGGCCAGGCCGAACGGACACACGCCGCCGACCGGGTGGCCTGTGATGTGCTCCACCTCTTCCGCCCCCAGCATTTTTCCCTTGCCCAGCACTTGCTTGAACTTGCGGTTGTCGATGCGCGCATCGCCGCGTGCGACCAACAGCACGATTCGTGCGTCCGCCAGCCGGAACGCCAGCGTTTTAGCGATCCGACCGGGTTCAACGCCATGCGCTGCCGCCGCCAGCGCCACGGTGGCGGTACTGGTTGCCAGCTCGATGATCGGAATGTCGAGCCGCAGACGGGCAAAGTGGGCGCGTACGGATTCGAGACTCATGGGATAGCGGCGCTAGTCTGCCAGCGGCAGTTCCAGCGTTTCCTTGATCTCTTCCATCACCACATAGCTGCGCGATTCGTTGGCCGCGGGCAGCTTCAGCAGGATGTTTCCCAACAACTCGCGGTACATCGACATATCCGGGATCCGCGCTTTGATCAGGTAGTCGAACTCGCCTGACACCAGGTGGCACTCCTGGATCTCGGGAATCAATTGCACCTCGTGGCGGAACCTGTCGAAGATGTCCCCGGACTTGGCCGACAGCTTGATCTCGACAAACACCAATAAGCTGGCGTTGAGCATCTGGGGATTGAGGCGGGTGTAATACCCTTCGATGACCCCCGCGCGTTCGAGTCTGCGCACACGTTCGGTGCAAGGCGTGGTCGACAGACCGATCTTTTCCGCCAGCTCCGTCAGCGAGATGCGGCCATTGGCTTGCAGGTGTTGCAAGATCTTCAGGTCAATCTTGTCAAAAATGCGCTCGACGTTTGATTTTTTCTTCATGTTTTCCCAGTAGACGTGATTTCTGCCGATTATTCTAGTTTTGATGCAAATTGGGTATTGTAAAAAAATCTGCCACGATGTGAATATACTACTTGAATTCACTTGTTTGTAAATCATCGCCTGAGCAGAAGCGTGACACTTTTCATACAGATTGCGCGATTCCGGCAACAAAGTAGAGAACGAGGGAGAGCATCATGAAAATAATTGTCCTGGGGGGCGGTGTTGTCGGGATTTCAACCGCATGGTATCTGGCTGAATCCGGCTGTAAGGTCACGGTGATCGAAAGACAGCCGGGTGTTGCACTGGAAACCAGTTTTGGCAATGCAGGGCAGATCTCACCGGGCTATTCGTCGCCCTGGGCCGCGCCCGGCGTTCCACGTAAAGCGCTGAAATGGCTGTTTCAGCGTCATGCTCCACTGGCCATTCGCCCTGACGGCAGTCTGTTTCAATTGCACTGGCAGCGAAAGATGCTGGCGAACTGCAACGCGCGTGCATACGGCATCAACAAGGGGCGCATGATGCGGCTGGCTGAATACAGCCGTGACAAAATGCGACAGCTGCGCGAGTCGACCGGATTGCAGTATGAGGGGCGGCAGGGAGGAACCCTGCAACTGCTGCGCTCTCAGGCGCAGCTTGATGCCATGGAAAAAGACATCGCCGTACTGAACGACTGTGGTGTTCCGTTCAATGTGCTGGACCGTGATGGCTGCGCAGAGGTCGAGCCGGCGCTGGGTGCTGTGCGGCACAAGCTGGCGGGGGGGCTGCAGTTGCCGAATGACGAAACCGGTGATTGCCATCTGTTTACCACCCGTCTGGCGGAACTCGCGCGTTCGCGCGGCGTTCGCTTCCTCCTCGGGCAAGACATCGATGCCATCACTTGTGAAGGCGCGCGCATCACCGGCATACATTCAGGAAACGCCTTTTTGAGTGCCGATCGTTATGTGGTTGCGCTTGGTAGTTATTCCCGGGCTTTACTGGGCGGCTTGCATATCGATATTCCCGTGTACCCGGTCAAGGGGTACTCGCTGACGGTGCCCATCGCCAACTCGGCGGCCGCGCCGCGTTCTACCGTGCTGGATGAAACCTATAAAGTCGCCATCACCCGCTTTGATCAGCGTATTCGGGTCGGGGGAATGGCGGAGCTGTCCGGCTACAACCTGGCGTTGAATCCGCGGCGCAGGGAAACGCTTGAAATGGTGCTGGGGGACCTGTTCCCCAAGGGCGGCGATATCGGTGCGGCGCGATTCTGGGCCGGCCTGAGACCGATGACGCCGGATGGTACGCCCATTATCGGGGCGACCCGCTATTCCAACCTGTTTCTCAATACCGGGCATGGGACGCTGGGCTGGACGATGGCGGCGGGGTCGGGAAAATTGCTGGCCGACCTGATCTGCGGCGTTCAGCCGGAGATTGTGGCGGATGGTCTGTCGCTTGACCGGTATGCGGGCTGATCATGCGGCCGCTGACTGCAAGGATCAGGCTGGATCATCTGGCCTTCAACTACCGGCTGGCGCGCGCGCGGCATGGCGGTCCTGTGTTGGCCACGCTGAAGGCGAATGCGTATGGGCATGGCGCTGTGCAATGCGCGTTGCATCTGGAACCCGGCGCGGATGGATTTGCCGTGGCCTGCCTGGAAGAGGCGCTGGCGCTGCGCGAAGCGGGTATCCGCAAGCCGATCCTGCTGCTTAATGGCGTATTTGAAGCGTCAGAACTGGCCGAGGTGGAGCGCCATGATCTGTGGATCGTGGTAAGCAGCACCCTCCAGGTGGCCATGCTGCTTCAATCGCAAGCCCGACAGCCGTTTCGTGTCTGGCTGAAGATGGATACCGGTATGCATCGCGCGGGTCTGGCGCCCAATATTTACTGTCAGGCCTGGGATCAACTGGTGTCTTCGGGAAAGGTCGGTGCCATCGTCCTGATGAGCCATTTCGCCAGTGCCAACAAGGACGACCGGCAGGAAACCCGCTGGCAGATCGAGCGTTTCCAGTCCACGATAGCGGACCTGCCCGGAGAAGTGAGTCTGGCCAATTCGGCTGGCTTGCTGGCGCACCCGCTATCGCGTCGTGGTTGGGCGCGCGCGGGCATCATGCTTTATGGCGCCTCGCCGCTTGACCGGCCAGATGGCGTAGCCGATGCGCTCAAGCCTGTCATGGCATTGAAAAGCCGGGTTTTCAGCGTTCGTATCGTACCCGCCGGGGATTCGATCGGTTACGGCTCTGCCTGGGTGGTGCAACGGCCGACGCGCGCCGGATTGGTGGCCTGTGGTTATGCGGATGGATATCCGCGTGCCGCCAGCGGTGCGTTCGTCGCAGTGAACGGGCGGCTCGCCAGGGTGATCGGACCGGTGTCGATGGATACGCTGACCCTTGATCTGACCGACCTTCCCGATGCCGGCATCGGTAGCGAGGTGGAACTGTGGGGGGATCAAATTCCGGTTTCCCGGGTGGCGACCCAGGCGCAGACCATCAGTTATGAATTGCTGTGCAACGTCAAGCGTGCCCGGTTTGAGTATGTCTGAAGGCGCTGGCGCGGCCGACACGGGGCGGGCCGCAGGATGGACCTGGTTCAGGTCTGCGCGGACTGGGTGTTCAGATAGTCTTCCAGCGAATGGCCGGCGGATAAAATATGAAAGCGTATGAATTCGGCCGCTTCGTCGGCCTTCCCGTCGCGGCACAGCGCCAGCAGGCGGGTGTGTTCTTCGTGCGCCTGTTTCATGGTCTGGGTAAACAGGATCTGCATGCGGGTATAGCGGTCGGTTTTGTTGTGAAGCTGTTCGATCAGCGCCAGGGTGTTGGGGCGCCGTGCGCTGCGATACAGTGCCAGGTGGAAGCGTGCGTTCAATTCGCCCCAGTGGCGCACATCGTTGGCGAGCAAGGCCTGCTCGAATTCATTCAGCGTCAGGGCGGCCAGTTCGAGATCTTCGGCTTGCTGGCGCGGAATCGATGCGCGCAAAACTTCGCCCTCCAGCAGTGCGCGTACTTCCAGTAGCTCCAATACATCCGAAAGCGATAGCTTGGAGACCAGGGCACCCTTGTGGTCGATGATCTGCACCAGTCCCTCGGCCTCCAGCTGGCGCAAGGCTTCGCGCACCGGCACACGGCTGACGCCGTATTCGTTGGAGAGCGCCTCTTGCCGCAACTGCTGTCCGTCGGCGAATTCTCCGGACAGGATCCGTTTTCTCAGTGATTCGGTGACGGCGCTGGTCAGGGTCTGGCGTTTGATCGGCTGCAATGTGTTCATGTGGGAGGGATCGGTCAATCGTACTTACAAAATCAACAAAGGCAGAATAGTCGCGGCAGCCGGTTTCCGGCAAGAAAAGGTTCACCCTGTTGTCGTATCCGGAATGCAAAAAAACCGGCAATAGCCGGTTTTTTCAAAACTGGGGTGGATGATGGGGCTCGAACCCACGACAACCGGAATCACAATCCGGGACTCTACCAACTGAGCTACATCCACCGCTGAAAAACATCGCATGAGGCGCGGTTGCCTGCATGTTTGAAACTGGGGTGGATGATGGGGCTCGAACCCACGACAACCGGAATCACAATCCGGGACTCTACCAACTGAGCTACATCCACCACATATAAACAACATCTGCCATTTCCATGGCGCGCCCGACAGGACTCGAACCTGTAACCCCCGGCTTAGAAGGCCGGTGCTCTATCCGGTTGAGCTACGGGTGCATCCGTTCGAAACGCTATGGTCGGGGTGGAGGGATTTGAACTCTCGACCCCCTGATCCCAAATCAGGTGCGCTAACCAGGCTGCGCTACACCCCGACAGCAGAGTCCGCAACTATACGGATTGACCTTTTTCCTGTCAATACCCGTTGAGCAAAAGGTACTAAAAATGCGAAAATCGCACCTCAACATATAATGCACTATCTACAACGGGAAATTCGCATGTCGGCACAACTCATTGATGGCAAAGCAGTCGCGGAGA